>TBL_comb47_HYPODRAFT_10005250_pt1 | contig 14507 bp, 10 predicted proteins | sample TroBogypolimnion_40_FD_10682 | JGI IMG/M metagenome (IMG submission 10682)
CCATCTCCGCCCATTATCCAGATATCCGAAAACGAATCGAAATTATCGGGCCACTGATTTTTGAAAACAATAAATTCAATATTTTTTTTTATTAACTCAATTTCCAGCCAAGCTACTATTTGATGTGAATCACCTTTCCCAGCAAGTGGATTTGCAAGAATTGCAATATTAGTAATTGACGGGCTATTAACTTGTTCACTCATTAAATTGCTTTTGGAATAGTGAAGCTTATTGTTGTTCCATGATTTAAATCGCTTTTCACATAAAAACTTCCATCGTTTATTTCAATAATTTCTTTTGTTAAGATCAGTCCTAACCCAATTCCTTTTTCTCCAATGGTACCAACGGTACTTTTAACTCCATTCTTGTTCAAAATATTTTGAATTTGAATTTCAGTTAGTCCTATCCCCTGATCAACAACACATATTTCTAAATAATCGCTTGTTTCACTAAGATTGAATTGTATGCGAGAGCTCTGCTTAGAGAATTTAATTGCATTACTAGTTAAATTTCTTAGAATCATTTCTAGATGATTCTTATCAAAAGATACCATTATGGAATGGCAATTATTTTGAAGAGTTATATTTTTTTTATGAGCCTGATCTTCAAAAAGATGGATATTATTTTCCACGGCTTCGTTTATATCAAGTAAAATTTTATTCGCTTTGATACCTCTTAATTGTGAAGCTGACCAATTTAATAAACTTTCTAATGTATCAACTAAATTAGTTGTGTTTTTAAGAATATTTGGTATTTGACTTTCTAAGGAGCTGAACGGTAGTTTATTATCAGTTACTGCTTTGAAAATGAGTTGCAAGTTTTTTGATGGGCCGCGCAAATCATGACTTATAATCGAAAATAATTTGACTTTGTCATTATTTATTCTTTCTAAATCTAAGTTTTGTTTATGAATAATATCATTTTTTTCAATTAGATTTTTATTTGCCAGTTTTAATCTGCGAAAGAAAACTATATAAATAATTAAAACTGCAATTATTGCTATAATGATTCCCTGAAAATAAAATGAAATTGATTTTTTATGTTCTATTTCCTCGTGTAATTCATTTAATTGATTTAGATTTTCTTCTACCTTAATTTTTTGGACTATATTTTTTATTTGAGATTCTTTCTCATTTTTAACTTTTGTATTTTGAAGTTCAGCAGCTTTAGCAAAGAATTTACTTGCATTTGTAAAATCTTTTTTTAAGTAAAAACGATTAGCTAATGAAGTATAAACTTCTATACATTCAGTTATATACTCTTCTTCAGCTAATGGATTGGGATCAATAATTGTTTTTAATAAACTATAAGCGCTATCTAAGTAAATTTCAGCTTTATCGCTTTTAAATTGTTTCGAATAAATATCCTTAATTTCTAAATATGAATTTAAAGCACTTTGGTTCTCATTATTCGCTAAGCTTGTTTTTATGTCTTCATTCAAATAAACAATTGCATCTTCAAATTTCCCCTGTCTATAAAAAATGTCTCCAATATTACCTTTAGTGATTCCTATCCAAGCATTATTCTTTTTTGCAATACTGCTATCAAGTGTGGATTTCAATTTTTGAAAAGCACTATTTAAATCATTTTTCTCAATATCAATTAATGCTGAGATGGTCATCGCATTTAAAATAAAATTTGATTGATAATCTCCTGAAAATACATGCTGTCCATATTTAAGGAATAAATCGCAATATTTATTAGCATAATAAAAATCCTTAAGATGGTAGTAAAAAAGGGTGTAGAAATAATATAATTGATATTTTGCTACAGTACTTAAATATTTTTCTCTTGACTCTAATCGAATGGCAAAAACTGAGAATTCAGTTTCTAACTTTTTAGATTTTGATATAGATTCGACCAAATAAAATAAATCATGAAATAGTTCTTTTGAATACTCACTATTCGAAGAGGCTAATAATAAGATCGTAGCATCTTCAAATAAATATTTTTTATTTGTTCTTATTAAGTAAGATCTTATATTTTGAGTTAAGTCTTTAGACTTTGTTAAAGAAGAACAGTTTGTAATTTCTTTTTGCCAATAATAGATGCTATCAGATTGACAAAAAGATTGATTATGTAGTAATAAAATCAAAAAAGTAAATAGAATGGACTTGGTAAATTTTCTAGGGCTATCAAAATTCATATAACAAAAAATGCTTCTAATGGAAAATTAAATCATTTTAGGCAAAAAAAAAGAGGCAATCCCAACGGAATGCCTCTTGTGCCCAGAACAGGAATCGAACCTGCACTACCTTGCGATAACCAGATTTTGAGTCTAGCGCGTCTACCAATTCCGCCATCTGGGCTTTTCAGCTCAAAGCATTCTTGAAGTTTGCTAAGACAAGGTATAGAGATTAGCCTCTGCTAACCAATCCGCTTTCGACGGGCTGCAATATTACGGCAACATTATAACTCAACCAAAATCCTGTCTAAATATTTTTTCTGATAATAATACGCTTTTACTTGCAACAACTCTTTTTCGGAAGAAACACCTTCTTGATAATTTGTAATAATCGTTTTAACAGGCTCATATATGTCTTTTAGTAAGAATTCGATTTGTTGATGAATCTTATTCTTCGATTCTTGATCTTCCACATCCATTAGTTGTTCATTAATGTCCATTACCTCCATTAGAAAATCAGTTGATAATTGATATTTTTCTTCTTCCACCAATAACCCTTTCTCCATTAAAATATATTTGATGAGGGCATTCTCATCATTGAAAATCTGATAAGCTTTGTTTATCTGAGCTGAAATTACCAAAACATGCTCTTTTTCCTCGCTGGTTCCATTTACAAAGAAGTCTGGATGATATTCTTTACTTAATTGATAAAACCTTTTTTTTACTATGGTAACATCGGGCTTGAATGATACGGGTATTTGATATAATTCAAAATGGTTCATAGTAATAGCTTAAAATCTGTTTCTCAGGGTTGTAAATGGCTTATCTTGCCATGCAAATCTAACACAATGCTAGTCATAGGACTTATTAGAGAGGGAAAAATTCCATCCGACAACCGGGTGGCATTAACTCCAGCACAATGCAAATTTTTGGTGGCTCATTTTTCTGACATTAAAATTAAAGTGCAGCATTCTGAAAATAGATGTTTTAGTGATCAAGAATATATTCATGCTGGTATAGAAGTAACAGAAGATTTAAATGATTGTAATCTATTATTGGGAATTAAAGAAGTGCCTTTATCTCAACTAATACCCAACAAAAAATATATTTTCTTTTCTCATACCAAAAAGAAGCAATCGTATAATCAAAAATTAATGCATGCTATGATGGATTTGGGTATAACCCTGATTGATTATGAATGCTTAGAACATAAAGATGGTCAGCGAATTATTGGATTTGGATTTTTTGCTGGTATTGTTGGAGCTCATAATGGGATAATGACATATGGAAATCGCACTGGTGCTTATCATATAGGAAGAGTTGGCGATGTAAAGGATTATAGAGAATTGATTCATACTTATTTTGGTTTAAAGCTGCCCTCTATAAAAATTGTAGTAACAGGCAGTGGTAGGGTAGCTCATGGTATTGTGGAAGTTATGAACTTGATGGATGTGCAGGAAGTGGAATCGGATGAATACCTTTCACGCGAATTCGACTACCCTGTTTATACGCATTTAAAAGGAGCCGATTTATATCAGCATAAGATTAATAAAAACTATTCAAGGATAGATTTTCATGAGCAACCAAATTTGTATCAATCACTTTTCAAACCTTACTTATCTCAGACAGATATTTTAATGAATGGAATTTACTGGGAACCTCGAATTCCGCCATTTTTTGAAATGAAAGATTTGCAATCTTCAGATTTTAGAATTCAAGCAATTGCTGATATTACAGATGATAAAAACGGTAGCGTACCCTGTAATTTAGGTGATGCTACAATAGACAACCCTGTGTATGGTGTAGATAAAATAACAGGAGAAAAAACTGCTCCTTATCTTTCAGGAAGCATTGATATCATGGCAGTGGGAAATCTTCCCAATGAATTGCCAAGAGATGCTAGTCGCTTTTTTGGAGAACAATTGATAAAATATATTTTAAATGATATCAGAACTGGCGGGTCTACAACCATTGAACGAGCTACCATTTTGAAAGAAGGAAAACTAACAAAGGAATTTGATTATTTGAGTGATTATGCAAATCATTAAAACACTTAAAAAAAGCTGCCATTAAAGCAGCTTTTTTTATAAATAATTTATAAATATTGGTACCATTGTTTATTGGGATCCCAACTTTCAAATGCTTTTGCTACCGCAGTTAAGAATGAGGCGCCAATGCTTCCATCTACAATTCTATGGTCGTAACTTAAGGAGAGATACATCATATGTCTGATACCAATCGTATCACCATTTGCAGATTCAATTACCATGGGCCTTTTCTTAATAGCACCCACTGCCAAGATAGCTACTTGTGGTTGAGGAATGATAGGCGTTCCCATTAGACTTCCAAAAGTTCCAACATTGGTTAAAGTAAAAGTACCACCAGTTGTTTCTTCTGGTTTCAGTCTATTATTTCTTGCAGCATCTGCTAATCCATTAACAGCTTTACTTAGTCCCACGATATTCAATTGATCCGCAGCTTTTATAACTGGTACTATTAAATTACCGGATGGTAGGGCAGTGGCCATACCAATATTGATATCTTTTTTCAGAATGATTTTATCAGCCTCTACAGAACAATTTATTAAAGGGAATTTTTTGATCACTGCAGCAATACACTCTACAAACATGGGAGTGAATGTGAGTTTAGTACCTTCTCTTTTTTCAAATTCAACTTTCACTTTTTCGCGCCATTGAACCATATTTGTTACATCAGCTTCTGTAAAACTTGTAACATGAGCACTGGTGTGCTTACTGTCTACCATATGTCTGGCAATCAGTTTGCGCATACGATCCATTTCAATAATTTCTGTATTTCCAGTAATATTTACAGAAGAAGGGTCAGAAAATTTACCGCTATGAGAGATAGGTTGAAAATTTTCTTGTTGAATCGGATTACTAATTAAAACTTTATGTTCAACAGTAGGATCAACATATACAGGTTGAACTGGTTGCTCAGCTGGATGCGACTCTTGAATATGAGAATGATTTACTACCTCATCAGGATAATTGACTTCAGGAGTATATTCATTGGTTTCTGGTGTACTACTATTTTCCACAACATTTTGTTGGAATGCTTCAGTTGGTATTGTAGATATGGAAACTGGAGCTGGAATTGGTGTTGGTGTTGGATCTGAAATTGGCTCAGGAGTTGATGTAGGTGCATAAACAGGCAAAGGAGCCTGTGTAACCTGCGAATAGACAGGCTGTTGGAATTGTGGCACTTTCCCAGCTTTTCTATCAACTACATATTGCAAAACATCCCTTTTGGAAACTCTTCCATCATTACCTGTACCTGGAATCCGCTCCAATTCGCTAAGACTAATGCCCTCACTATTGGCGATATTTAAAACTAATGGAGAATAAAACCTATTACCAATTGGTTTAGGTATCTCCTGTGAAATATAATTTGGTGTATAAGGAATAGGGTCTACTTCTGGAATTTGTACCTGATGAATTGGTTCTGATTTTGGCTCAGTAAAATTAGGAGTTACTGGAGCTATTGATTCAACTGTAGTAATTACTGGGGTTTCAATAATTGCAGGAGTAAGTTCAGTTGATTTTGAATCAGCATTTGTTTGAATACGGGCAATTACTGCACCAATGGGTACAACATCATTTACCTGAAATAATATTTCAGTTAGGATCCCTTGTTCAGTTGAAGGTACTTCGCTATCCACTTTGTCAGTAGCGATATCTAAAACTGTTTCATCAAACTTAACATAGTCGCCTACCTTTTTGTGCCATTTCAAAATGGTAGCTTCCATGATACTTTCGCCCAATTTGGGCATTACCAGTTCAGCAATTGCCATACTATCGTCCTGTTTTTAATGGGATAATATTGTACCCTTTATCTTTTCTATCTACTGAAATTGTACAAGCAACCGTATATTCTTTTTTAAATATATGATAGTCAATTGGTTATAACAATTTATTTTTTATAATAAATATATTTAACCCCTTGATTTTCTTGTCACAACCTCTCTCTAACTAACAAATGTAGAAGTAACTAAAGTAAACTTATTCAAGGGTTATCCACAATTAACATTCGTAAGAAATTTAAGGCATTCATGGCTGTTAAACTGATGTTTCTTTCTCTGTCGTACCTCAAGTGAATCAACTGCGTTTTTACCACATTTTTATTGGCAACAGCCATCCAAACTGTACCCATTGGCTTTTCTAAGGTACCTCCTTCAGGCCCCATGATACCACTTACTGCAATGCAAAAATCCGTATTCATCATTTTTAAACATTCAGATGCCATTTTCGAGACTGTAGCCTCACTAACTGCGCCTTGATTGAGGAGCACATTTTCTGAAACATGCAACAATTGCTGCTTTATTTCATTCGCATAACTCACTATACTTCCCTTATAAAATTCAGAAGCTCCTGGAATGCTTGTTAGTAAATGTGCGATATATCCACCCGTACAGCTTTCAGCCGTTGACAATGTTGACTTATTTTTTATTAATAAATTCCCAACTATTTTTTCCATAGGAATATCCGTATCTGAAATTAAATAATGGCCAACAGCTTTTTTTAAAGCTTCAAAATGTGCTTCTATTTCTTGCAGAATTAATGTATGATTATTTCCAGAGGCAGATAATCTCAATCTTACTAAGCCATAATTGGGTAAGTATGCCAGTTTGATATGTGCTGGTAAAGCATTTTCTGTTTCAGCAATTTCTTCTGCTAAAAATGATTCACCTATTCCAAAAGTAAGTAGTGTTCTATGTTCTATAAATGATGTCTGAAAAACAGATTGAATATATGGCAATACTTCTTGTTTCATCAACCATTTCATTTCATGAGGTACTCCGGGTAGTGATATAAAGGTCTTTTCTGCTTTTTTAAATAACATTCCGGGGGCTGTACCTTTTTCATTTTTAAGAACTGTGCAATTATCTGGAACCTCTGCTTGTTTGCGATTACGCTCAATCATCGGTTTTTTAAGAATCGTTTCAAATATATTGGTTACGTGATCTAATGTGGGTTGATGAATCACCATTTTACCTCCAAAATATTGGCATAACAAAGGTTTTGTTATATCATCTGCCGTTGGGCCCAAACCACCTGTTATGAGAATGATGGATGCTTTTTTTGATTCTTCATCGAGTGCATCCCAAATTTCATCCCATTGATCACCTACCGCAACACGGCGAATCACCGAAATGCCAATTTTATTTAATGCCTGGGCCATCCATGCACTATTTGTATCAATCACTTGTCCAATCAATAATTCATCCCCAATTGTAATAATTGTTGCAAATACTCTTTCCATAATAGCTATTTTAAAACAAGTTAATTAGCATAACCCTTTCAATTTACTGCGGTAAAAAGTAAAAATAATTCTTTTTGCATTCAAGTTACTTTAAGAAAAATGATTAAGTTACGCCTTCATAAATCACCCAAACAAACCTATATGAAAGAGCAAAATTTTAAGAACCATGCAAGATTCGTTTACCTATATCACTTTGTAGGATATCTGCTATTATTGGCTTTATTAATTGGATCAGTTGTAAACGTGATTAATAGTAGCAAAGCAAATCTGTATTCAGCTACTTTAATATTAGCAACTAATATATTAGTAGGGATTACTTTATATTTTGCCCGCTCATTTGCGCTGAAAGCAAATGATAGAGCCATTAAAGCAGAAGAGAACCTTCGTCATTTTATTTTAAAAAATACGCCATTACCAGGTGGATTGAAATATGGTCAAATTGTAGCTTTACGTTTTGCTTCAGATGATGAATTACCAGGTTTAGCTGCTAAAGCAATAAGTGAGAACTTAAGCGGTACTGAAATAAAAAAACTGATCCAACATTGGAAATCAGATAATGAACGTGTTTAACCTATAAAGAAAGGCTCCAATTTAGATTTAAATTGTGCAGGCATTAACACCCTTTTTTGGGTTTCGATATTTATAAAGAAAAGAACTACTCTCCCAACAGTGAGTAGTTTTTTTCTTTCATTATATACCTCGTGATGAAATTCAATCTGATGTTTTTCTGGTAATTCTCGTAACTGGGTTTTAATTGTAATCAAATCATCATAATGAGCAGGCCTCAAAAATTGTGCATGCATTTCTACTACGGGCATTTTAACTCCCATTTCTTCCATGTTCTTGTAGGTGAAACCTAAACTTCTGATACTTTCGGCTCTTCCAACTTCAAAATATTGGGCATAATTACCATAATATACAATATCCATCTGATCTGTTTCTGCGTATCTAACTCTTAAATTGGTGGTATGCTCAAACATGATTTGCTAATTTGTTGACAAACTTACGTACTCTATCTCTTTTTCCACAAAAGATGGAACGATGTTTGTTCACGTTTTACGAATCATACCTTTAAATAGTTTTTGCTTTTTATTAAGAAAGAAACTGAAACCTTTGTTTGAAAGTAGTTATTAGTAATTTGAAATGTGGCAAAATAGATTTGCGAACAAATACAAATGACTTTTTTGCGAATTACATGTGGCCGAAAACAATTATAGAGACATGAAACAAATTAAATTATTACTTCCCGTTTTATTGTTGCTTTCTGGGTGGATGCACCTCAATGCACAATCAACTGCCATTTATAATGATCCCGATACAGAATTCAAATCTGCAAAGGATTGGTATCAGCAAGAAAAATTTAGTCTTGCGTACCCGGTTTTCAAACATTTGTATTCTAATTCTGTTAGATTCAGCAATTTCCCGGAACAACTGAATGCTGAATCGCACTATTATTATATTGCTTGTGGACTTAAGTTGCAAGATAGTACGGCAGAAATTTTAGCTGAGGAGTTCATTAAGCTAAATACTCATAGACCTTTAGTACAAAGAATGAGTTTTGATTTAGGTGAATTTTATTTTCAAAGGAAAGACTATGTTAAAGCCCAAAATATCTATGACCAATCCAATATTGACAATTTAACTAATGCTGAAATTGCTACTTTAAAATTTCATAGTGCTTATGCCTATTTTGTTATGAAGCAGTTCGATAAAGCAAAACCTTTATTCAATGTAGTACGACAGTTAAATAAAGATCCAAATTATATTGAGGCCAATTATTATTATGGGTTTATCAGTTTCTACGAAAAAAATTATAAAGAAGCACTTACTGCTTTTAAAATAGCCGAAAAAAATCCTGACTACTCAATGGTAATTCCATTTTACTTATCAGAGATATATTATTTTAATGGACAAAAAGAATTAGCCCTTGAAATTGGAGAGAAAGCACTTCAATCAAATAAACAATTCTATGATTTACAAATGCGTCAATTAGTAGGACATATTCTTTTTGAGCAAAGGAATTTTGAAAAGGCACAGCCATATTTAGAAAAGTATGTTTCTGGCACTGATAAAGTACGAAGAGAAGATTTATATGAATTGTCTTATTGCTATTATGAAGCATCTAATTGGAAACCTGCAATAGAAGGATTGAAGCAGTTAGGTGGGGGAGAAGATTCACTTGCACAGAATAGCATGTATTTATTAGCAAATGCTTATCTTAAAATAGATGATAAAATAAATGCTCGAAATGCCTTTCAATTTTGTGCGTCAAATTCGAGTAATATTTTTCAGAAAGAAGTTGCCTCTTTCAATTATTCGAAGCTTTCTTATGATTTGAATTATTATGATATTGCTTCGAAAGGATTACAAGCATTTATTTATAACTATCCTAAATCCATTTATATTCCAGAGGCAAAAGAAATACTTATTAATACTTTGGCTAACACTAGCAATTATGAAGAGGCGCTAGATTTGTTTAATAAATTGGCTTTAAAAAGTGAAGGCATTCAAAAAATTTATCCTGGTATTTTATATGGAAGAGCAGTTGAACTAATCAATGATCATCAATTTATTTCTGCTGATTCTTTACTTTCTGTTTTAATGGCAACCCCAAATAATAATCAGCAATTAGCATTGAGCAGTTTTTGGAGAGGAGAAATTGCCTATCGCTTTAGTAAGTTAGACGATGCTATTGTGTATATTTCCAATTATTTAAAATCACCAAAAAATAGCGGACAAGCCACCATTCAAAATGCACATTATAGTTTAGCTTACTCTTATCTTAAAAAAGAAAATTATTCTTTTGCTAAGGATCATTTTGAGCAAGTTTCGAGTTTTATAAATGCGAATAGTTCATCACTGGAACAAGATGCATTTTTGCGTGCTGCGGATTGTGATTTCATGAGGAAAGATTTTAAACAAGCTCAAAAAAAATATGAGCTGGTTATAAACCTACAGCTTCCGTCAAGTGATTATGCATTATTTCAAAAAGCCATTATTGCTGGTGCTTTGAATAATCAAAATGAAAAAATTAATTTGCTACAAAGTCTTATAGGGAAATACAATAATTCATCATTAGTAATTGATGCACAATTGGAATTGGCGAATACCTATTTAGCAAACGAAGATTACGCCGCTTCAATTTCTCCTCTTGAAAAAATTATTGCTCAAAAAAATACTGAATCATATTATCCATTAGTTTATTTGAAATTAGGTATTGCTAATTTTAATATGGAAAAGAATCAAGAATCACTTGACCATTTTAAAATGCTGGTCAGTAAATATCCTCATAGTCAGGAAAGTTCAGAAGCAATAGAATATATACGAACACTCTTTGTATCTCGTCAGCAAGCAGGTGATTATATAACTTTTATGAAGCAAAATGGAATTGATGTTTCTTTAAATGAAGCTGATTCGCTAAGTTATAAATCTGCCATGCTTCGTTTTGAATCAAAAGACCTGCCTGCAGCTCAACGAGGTTTTCTTCAATATATTAATGATTTTCCCAATGGTAAATATTGGATTGAAGCCAACTATTATACGGCTGAAATATTATTTCAGAATAAAGAAAATAGTAAAGCGGTTAATTATTATGTTTCCGTTGCTGATAATTCGCCCAATAAATTTGCCGAAAGAAGCAGCCTTCAAGTTGCTAGGATCTATTTTTTCGATTTGAAAGATTATGCTAAAGCATCTACTTATTTTTCAAAATTAAAATCGATTGCTACTCAGCAAGAAAATAGATTAGAATCAATGAGGGGTTTATTAAGATGCCAATTTAAAATGCAACAATGGGCTGAAGCATCCCCGAATGCAAAAGAACTTTTGAAAGAAAAAGGGATTGCAAATGATGATATCATGATGGCAAATATGGTTTTAGCAAAAAACTATCAAGCATCTAATGATTTAGATCAAGCGATTACTAATTATAAACAAGTTATTTCTGCTGGCAGATCAGAATTTGCTGCTGAGGCGCAATATCGATTAGCCGAAATCCAATTCCAACAACATCAATTAGGAGGTGCTGAAAAAATTGCTTTTGAAGTAATTAAGAAATGGGGTTCTTATGAACTTTGGGTAGCAAAGAGTTATGTGTTATTAGGCGATATCTATTTTGAGCAAAAAGATCTCTTTAATGCAGAAGCAACTTTTAAAAGTGTGGTCGAAAATTCCAACATTTCAGACATTAAGATTCAAGCTCAGAAAAAATTAGATGCAGTTATTGTAGAAAAGAATAGAACTAATAAAATTGAACAACAGTAAATTAGCAAATATGTATTCTTTTAAAAAAATAGGCATTCTTCTGTTGTTATTCGTTACATGCTTTAATGTAACCAATGCACAAAAACATAAGAAGAAAAAGAACACTTCAAAGTCAAGCTCAATAAAAAACAAGTCGCAAAAAAAACATAAAGAAAATGTGGCTACTGTAATTCCTATTCCAAAAATAGAAAGGGCATCATTGAGCGATACTAGTAATCCTAAGGAAGTAATTATTACCTCAGCGTTTAAACCTTCACTAAAAACTGCCGCAAAAATTAATTTTACGGCCGCTTCCATACTTAGTGATACTAATAAGTTATCTGTCAATTATAAGATCCCTTCTCAAAATCTCTTTTTCTCATATCAGCCTGTACCAATTAAACCCATTGCATTGGTACTTGATTCTACAGATTCCTGGCAAAATGAACATTTTGTCAAACTAGGGATTGGTAATTTTAGTAGCCCTTTTGCAGAAATTGGATTATCCTTTGGTGATCGTAAAACTTCCAGTATAGCAATACATGCAAGTCATATCTCTTCAAAAGGAAATTTAACATACCAGCAATTTAGTAAAACTGGTTTTGATGTATTGTCAATCTTCAATACTCCTTCTCAAAATGAATGGACTGCGAAAGCATTTTACAATTCCAACACCCAGTATTTTTATGGATTGCAATCTTCAACACTTCCATTAAATAAAGACGACTTATTACAAAGATTTTATTTGGTTGGTTTAGAACTCGGAGTGCAGAACAAACAAATTTGCAATTATGGGATAACCTACCATCCTCAAATATTTGTCAATTATTTTGGTGATAATCGGACTGCCTCTGAAATTAATCTGATTGCAAAATTACCTTTAGAGAAATCTTTTGGAAGTATATATTCCTTCAAAATGGGATTAACTGCGGATATAGCTAGCTATCAGTCCAATTTGTTACCTAATGCTACAAAAAACAATAACAATTTATTCTATATAGATCCCACCATTCAATTCAAGACACCAAATTTTAAATTGAATGTAGGAATTCTTCCATCTTGGGATAATCAAAAATTTTCTTTGCTACCTAATGTTTCTGCAGAAGCAAGAATTAAAGAAACCGGATTAAATGCCGAATTAGGATGGTTAGGTTATTATCAAAAAAATAGTTTCCGTTCGTTAGCTGGATTTAATCCATGGATACTAGCACCCTCAGCCATTTTTAATACCAGAATTTCTGAACAATACATAGGGTTAAAAGGCTCATCTGGAAATCATCTTACTTATCAGGCAAGGTTATCATTTATGCAATTGTATAATCAAGCACTTTTTGTGAATAATTATTTAGATGGAAGAAGTTTTAATATTTTATTTGATCCAAAAATTCAGTCCCTTCGAATTCATGGAGAACTTGGATATCATATTCAAGAGAAGTTTTCTTTTATTGGGGCCCTTAATTTGAATGAATATACCAATCTTGCTATTTATGACAAAGCGTATGGGCTTATTCCGATGGAATTAACGGGCACTCTGAAATGGAAAATAAGTAAAGATTTGCAGGTTAAAGCAGACGCTTTTTTCCGTGATGGTACTACTTATCAGAATAAATTATTACAAAGCCAGAAATTAAATCCAGCTGCTGACATTAACCTAGGTGCTGAGTTTTCGGTAATGCCGCGTTTAAATCTTTGGATCCAAATGAATAATTTATTGAACAATAAATACCAGCGTTGGAATCAATATGAAGTTCTAGGCTTCAATGTTTTAGGAGGAGTTGTATATTCGTTTAAGTAAATCGTTTCGTTTATGCAAGAGTATTTATTCAAATACCTGGTTTTACATAAGAATTTATCCATTCCCAAAGTGGGTGTTTTTTATATAGAAAACCTCAGTGCTCAAATAGATGGAACTAATAATTTATTGTACCCACCTTCACAGGTTATTAGATTTAAACAGGAAATGGTGATTCCTGATCGAAATTTTTATGATTTTCTGGTGGCTGAAACAGGATTAGAATTAGTAGATGTGATCAATAGGTTACAGGCTTTTGCCCAAACAATACTAACTGAATCTCAAACTGCAAAAGGAGTTATGATAGAAGGAATTGGTACTTTAAAAACAGAACATTCCGGACACTTATTATTCTTTTCTGAAAGACCCTTAGATTATTTGTTTCCTCAAGTGAATATAGACAAGGCCATTTCATTAGCTAAATCGGCTAATTTAAAACAAGCTGCATTCAAAGGACAAGAATTAGAGGGAGATGAACTTAGAGAGTTCTTGGGTCAAGCTAATGATGTTGAAGGCGGAGATAATTGGTGGGTATACGCGCTGGGATTACTTTTATTAGGTATTGGAGCTTTATTATTTTATTACGTGTAATGCTACTTTTATTGAAGAATCAAATGACGAACAATTTTTCTATCAGCTATCAAGAATGCCCTGTTTGTAAGTCAAACCACATTCATCCTGTTTTAAATATTCAGGATTATACAGTAAGTCAGGAACTATTTGAAGTTTGGCATTGTAATCAATGTACTTTCAGATTTACGCAGCATGTCCCCCCAGCTGATAAAATTGGACCGTATTATCAATCTGCCAACTACGTATCACATTCAGACACACAGGAAGGATTTATACATCGAGTTTATCATATTGTAAGAAATTATACCTTAAATAGTAAACGTAAATTAATTCAAGAAACAACCAGAAAAAAAACAGGAGATCTTTTAGATGTAGGAGCTGGAACCGGTGCGTTTTCTAAAATCATGAAAAATGCTGGATGGACAGTAACCGGATTGGAACCTGATGATACTGCGAGAAAGAATGCATTGGATATAAATGGATTACAACTAATTG
>TBL_comb47_HYPODRAFT_10005251_pt1 | contig 14506 bp, 25 predicted proteins | sample TroBogypolimnion_40_FD_10682 | JGI IMG/M metagenome (IMG submission 10682)
AAAGTGGAAATTCATAGTTAGTCATTTTATTTTTAGATAAGTAATCATAATCCCATGGTTTCTCAAGATTATTAGAAACAATTTCCCAAGTGATATTTGGATTTAGAGATAATGTAGAATAATCCCAAGGTAAGTGTGGATTCGCTTTCACATCATTCCACGTTATTTGCTGATTCATTGATACATACGCAAAATCCCAAGGTCTATTTGGATTATCTTTTATAACATCAAGAGTTTTACTATACTTTATTCGTATAGGTATATATTCTTCATCGTCTAATTTTTCTACAACAGTTTCTATCTTTTTATAAAACCAAGAAAACATTTTTCTATATAATTATATAATACCACTTTAAATTAATACGAACATTGCAGAAAGATATTGATAATAAAGAATTATAAAGAAAAGTGATGTTTATGCAAGAGAATAGAATTTTTACAGTATCTGAAAGAAAGTATAAAGATTTTTGCTTAGATATAATTGTCTAAAAAAGATTTTATAATTTCCAGATTTTTATGTGAGAATAGATTAGTAGGATGAGTGGTATAATAAATTTAACTGAAAATAATGAAAATAATGAAAATAATGAAAATAATGAAAATAATGAAAATAATGAATATAATTCAAATATAAATCTTCCTAGAAATAAAAGAAAAACACGTAAATTAAAATTAAAAAAAGAGTTAAAAGATTTTAAAGAATCTTTAAAACATTTACCATCAAATCCAAGTTGGTATGAAATAAAAGAAGTAGATATAAGAGAATTCATTTTTTGTATTCAAAGATTATTTAAATTGGTTGATGATGATATAAAAGAATCACATTTATATGATGATATATTTAAGAAACATATATTTATGGCACAAACAGATTCATCTGAAACAGAATGGAAACATTTTAACAAATTACAAAGAACAGATCAAGCATTATCGGCTCGTTTAGGAGATTTTCATGAAGAACTTGCGGGAAAGATTCCAGGATATAGAACATTACCAGTAGGACATTGGTCAGGAGTAGATATTATAAAAGAAGATAGAACTGTATTTATGGAATGGAAAAATAGTGCGAGTATATCAACAGACATATTAGAAACAGTATATAATAAATTTAAAAAGATATTAAATAAAAAAGAGGTTAGATTTGTAGTATTAGCATGTGTGAATGTTCCATTAAGATGGAAACGACCTGAATTAATATTAAGAAAGAAAAATGGAGAAGTAAAAATAGATTTAACAAAATATAAAGATAAAATTAAAATTATGTCAGGTAAAGAAGTGTATGAAGCGATGTCTAATAGCCCAACATTTTTTGATAGATTATTAAATACAGTAAAATATGTATTTAAAAATAAGAGTTCATTAGAATTTATGAAGGATATAGAATTATCAATGAATATTGAGTAAAAATAAATAAAAATTGATTAATTTATATGTATTTTGATAATATTGAAAATGCAGAAGGAATTAGTTCAAGGTGTTCCTTTTTGGAAGGATAAGTCAAATAATCTATATTCATTTGAACCAGAGAAGAAAAATCTAATTCTTCTTGGAATATATAATCCAATAACAGAAACTTATACTCTTAATGATAACTGGAAGAATATTTATGAAACTCGCCTTGTCAGTTATCGTGAAAATTTGAATAAACGGGAACGCAAGGAAAATAAGACAAAATGAGTAAACAAACCGCAGAAAATATAATTGAATCTGCCAATAGTATTTCAAGACCTTTAGAATTACCAAATGTAACAATAGGTTTTATGGGAGATTTAATTATAAATATTATAAAAATAAAAGCAGATAGTATTAAGAAATCAAGAACGTTGGCATCTAGGACCAACCCCATAAAGTCCTAACATATATTGCATACGTTCTAAATCAGATTTAAATCTGATATAGTTGGTATTGCCTTGAGAATTCGTTGTTTGAGAATCCATCGTTGATACATTAGCATAAATCATATTACATGCTTGCTGATAGCCCGGAGATTCAAAAACAAAGATTGTACTGACTGCTGTTTGACAACTTGTAATTGTATTAGACATCTAATTTATAATTTTTATTATTTTTTAATTTTCTGAAACATTACTCCAATTACTATTTGGAAATACTTGACTATGAAGAAGTTGTCCTTGATTAAAAGATTGTTTTTCAGCATAAGTAGTATATTGATAATATTGAATATTATTAATACCTTGATAATGTAATGTGCTTATATTACTATTATAAAGTTGTATTCTTGTATAATCAATCCATGCTTTTTGATAAATATATCTTTGAGATTGATTTACACAAAGAATTCCAGATAGATCAAAGCATGGATAAGTATTACTCATATTATTTCTAAATTAGATATAATATGAGTTATATTAGTGCTTCAGGAATATCAAGATTTTTAGTAGAGGTAGTATCAACCCCAGAAGCATTAAGGCGTGGATTAAGTAATCGTAGTTTCTTACTTCCGAGAAATGGTATGCTTTTTATATTTCCTACCATTGGAATTCAGAGTATGTGGATGCCAAGTATGAATTTTTCTCTTGATATTATCTGGATAGATTCTAATAAAAAAATAGTTAAGATTGAAAGAAATGTTCAGCCATGTAGTGGAAATCATAATTGTAAAAGTTATAGTTCAGATTATCCAATAAAATGGGCAATTGAGTTGAATGCTGGAGATGCTTCTCGTATTGGTTTACACCTTGGAAAAGTATTATCCTTTTAGAGAAAAAAGATATAATAACTGATTTAATTCAGCTAACATTTCATCTCTAATATTTATAAGATCAGTATCAGTATCTTTTAACTTTGCCACTAAGTCGTTATTTAAATATTCAATGCATCTTTTAATAAAATTAAAGATAGAAGATTCAGATAAGTTTTTTACTGTTGTGGTAGATGTAGTGATATTCATTTTCATTCTTCCATATTTACCCATGTAAACTTCTACATATTTATCAACTGAATTGTCTAAAGAATCTATAATATCATCGGTTGCTTTATGTCTTGAATACAGTTTAGTTTGCCAATGATAGAGTTTAATTTGATTTCTCATGGTAAAAAAAAATTGGATGTCCTTGGATGTCATTGCACTTATAACTATAATTATGTGTGATTCTTGTAAAAATATCTTAGGATTAAATGTTAAAAAACATGAACTTCATCAATGTCCTTTAAAGAAAAGTTCATATTGTTGTTTCTGTTCCTCATATGGTCATAGTCCAAGATGTTGTACAAAAGATTTATCATACCGGGAACCTCAAATTCTAGAACAATTGATACCAGTAAGTATTTTAGAAGAATATGGTATAACTACTAATACTAAATTAGTTATATCTCCGATGAGAACAAATCTACCAAAACCAAAATTGGTGATAGATTATATTGATGATCCAAAAGCGATTCGTTCACTTTTGAAAGCGTATGGGAATATGCCAAAGAAAGAAGATAGAAGTAAAGATAAATATAAAAGCCATTTGGAGAAAATAGCAAAAAAGAATAATATTAATTTAGTAAAATATATTCCAGAAGTTAGAATAGATGACAACTATTCCGCAAAGCCAACCGAAAATTGGCATGGCAGAAAAGGAGATAACTATTGTATTACAGAATACAGTGATAAATATAACAAATGTATTATTAAAAGAAAGTAATACTCTTCCACAAAAGTTTCAAATTGAGCAGAGCGTAATATATGATAAATCTTTTATTAATTTATCATCATCAAATGTTTTTTCTGAAATTAAAGATGCTATAAAGAAATTTAATAGTATTATACTTATAGATACTCCATTAGGAATATCCATATATGGAAATTATGAAAAATTTGTAGTAAATCTTTTAAGACAAATAGAACCGTATAAAAATGTATATATATCAAATGATTTATATTTAGCAACTATATTAAAAAATATTAAAAAATATAAAAATATAAAAGGAATATATACTACAACATATGGAGTGTGTGTTAAAGAAAATGCTGATATAACAAAATTATTTAATTATTATATTAATCTTAAAACGTTACATTCAATGAAACCAGAGAATGTAGAATTAGTTGTTCAAACAAATAGTATATGTGAATCTACAGAAAATATATCAAATACATTTGGATCAGAATTATGGTTACTAGATTTTTTATTTCAGTGCTCTATTGGTAATGTAAATACAGTAGTTATTGAGACAAATAATTTAAATAATTTATATGCTTATAATATTTTTAAAATGATATCTGGAGGAAAACTCTATAATACAAGATATGAAACCAAATACAATATTAGTTGCTATATTACACGCAATTACCAAAATTATTATGTAGTAGTAATTCATAAAGATATAACAATTGATGTAATAGATATAAATGTTAGATTAGATGTAAATAACTCTGGAATATTATATGAATTTTCTTGTAATCAAACAATTCTAGGAACACAAGGGATCACATTTGGTAAAGCAGATTATATTAGTAATAATTATACTGGAAATACTATAGTATCTAATAGTGGAAAGTATAATTTCTCAATTGGAACAATGAAAGCATATGTATTAGTTGTGCCAATTACTACTATTTCTGGCGGAGCATTTTTTGAAAATATTAATAATTCTGATGAAAAATCAACAATAATAACAATTAATCCAAATCCATTGACAGAAGAATATGATACGGTTCCAACAACAATGAATCTAAGAAATTTTAAGAAAGAATATTTATCTGATTATTAAATCACCTAAAAAAAATATTATAGAATATATATAGGAAAAATGACGAGAAATTTAACTGGTGGAAAAAATCATAAGAAAGCAAAACAAGGTTCAGATAAACCAAATTTTATTGAAAAACAAGATGATCAATTATATGCACGTGTTATTCAAGTATTAGGTAATCGCAATGTATTAGCATTTTGTAATGATAATAAAATACGTATGTGTCATATTCGTGGATCTATTCGTAAAGATATGTGGATTTCTGCTGGAGATATTATATTAATTTCTATTCGTGATTTTCTTCTTGAAAAAGATGGAAAATATGAAAAAGGTGATATATTATTTAAATATGATAGAGATTATCATTCAAAATTAAAGAAAGAAGATAGTATTAATATTAAATTATTTTTAACACTTGAGACAATGGGCATTGATATATTAAAGACACTTAGTGGAAAGAAGATTGAATTTGATGAGGAGGATGAAGATTTATTTGAAGAACATGTAGAAGAGCCAATAGACATTAATAATATATAATAATTGCGATCAAAATGCAATTTAAGAAAAAAGTCTAAAAATAGATGATGTCTGATAATTATACAGAATCTGGACAAGGATTATTAAATTATGCTTCTGCTGATTTTCCGGATGCAAATGAAGTATCACCGAATAATTATATCTTAGCAACAGATAATAATTATTCTAGAGCAATTAATAATGTAATGACACAACATTTGAATGAAGTAAAAGAAAAACAAAATCCAGCAATATTGATTCAAAATTCTTGGAAGAAAAAATTCCGAGAATTTTTAACAACGAAGAATACACAACTTTTAGAATTTTTAACAACAAAATTAAATGTTCATCCAGTATTGGGGCAAACAGAAAATTTTTTTCAGAAATTTGGAACATATAATTATAATCAAACTACATTAAAAGATATTATATTAGACTCTTCTGGTGTTAATATTTCTGATGAAATAGATGCTTTATGTATATCAAATGATTTTCAATCATCCGAACAATATATCAAACAAACACAATATCTTATGGAACAATATAAGTTGGTAGCAGATAAAATTTTAGATCAAGAAAATATATTAAAAATGAAGTTAGCAATGTTAGATTCTATTAATCAAAAAATAACTGGTATACAAAATTTAAGTCATAATGAACATTATGATGAATTAATGAATATAACAGAAAAATATATAGATAAAATATTTGAAGAAAATAATATTAAAAAAGAATATGATAATATTATTGAATTATATAGAAAGTTTTATCATTTGCGTGAACTAATAAAAACAGTAAGAATAATTGAAACTACTGAAAAAGAACCATTATGTTCTATATGTTTTACAGAACAAATACAATATGCTTTAATTCCATGTGGACATACATATTGTTTAAGTTGTATGAAACGGCACGTATTAAGTTGTAGTGTATGTAGAGGTCAAATAAGAGATCGTATAAAGATTTTTATTACATAGAGTTAGGTTTGGCGTAATAATGATTTGGTTTTAGATATGCTTTCTTCAAAGCATTTGCCTGTGATTCATCAAGATTATAAATACGGATTGCTTTTTCAACAACATCATTTGCTACATTCCACCAAACATTACGAAAGAATTCTAATCCAATTTTTTTAGAATCCATTGTTTTTATAATAAAATATATTTAATATAATAATCAATTTTTATGATTATTATTATTAGATGGTTAATAAATCATATAAAAAGAGAAAACTTTACTATGGAGGACAGAATAAAAATACCCAGCTTATAAATACATCACTTGCCCCAGCAACTAATATATCTCAACAATATATACCAGCACCAGCACCATTGCCAGCATTGCCAGCAACTAATATATATCAACAATATATACCAGCACCAGCACCATTGCCAACAACTAATATATATCAACAATATATACCAGCACCAGCACCATTACCAGCAACTAATATATCTCAACAATATATACCATTACCAGTACCAGCACCAGTACCAGCAACTAATATATCTCAACAATATATACCAGCAACTAATATATCTCAACAATATATACAAGGAATATCCACCGATATTAATTCATTAGGAACATATAAACAATCAATGATAAGAAGTATTCAAAATGCTTTAGTATTAGCAGATCCTACATTATTAACTAATATTAATACATTACAAGGAAGTTTATTGGCTCAAAAAATAGAAAGTCATCTTGCGGATCCCACAAATAATTCTGAAACATTACAAGAATTATATTCTTTTATTCAAAATTTATATAGTACTCAAGCAAATATTAATATGCCAAATTTAAATTTTAACCTTGATGGTTCTCTTAAATTAGTGGCAGTGTCGCCATCACCATTTTCAAGTGGGGGTAGAAGAAAGTCAAGAAAGTCAAGAAAGTCAAGAAAGTCAAGAAAGTCAAGAAAGTCAAGAAAGTCAAGAAAGTCAAGAAAATAAAAACTACTAACTAATTAGAAATGGCAAAACAAAGCACTCGCAAGAATATGCGTAAGAATCGCAAGAATACACGCAAAAATAATACAATGTCCGGCGGAGCATCAAAGAAGCGTGGATTAAATCCTTACATGAAGTTTGCTAACAAGCATCGCAGGGATATAATGAGTTCTATGCCAGGTGCCAAGATTCCTGAAATTGGCAAGGCATTAGGTAAGAAATGGCGTGCGTTATCTGATGCCGAAAAGAAATCTTATGCGTAAAAACTTTTCATAAAATCAATTTCTTTATGTTGAGAATTATAAATATTTTTTGCTAAATCAATAATATTCTGGTTTTGGATATCTTTCTTAGAAAGTAATCTTGAACTTGTTAAAAGAGCTATACAATGATGAGTACAAGCAACTGATTCCAAATAGCAAAATAAGAATAATGATATTCCTAATACCATTACTATACACATAGAAGAAGCCATGAATATTATTTAATGAAAACATTTCAAGCATAATAAACATAAATATTACACTATATATCTAATAGAATGTCAGATATTCAAGAAAATCCAGATTTACAATGGAGTTCTCAGATTGATAATCTTTTAGCAAATTGGTGCGATCAAGCAAAATGTTTTGAATTTATGCATAATGAATGTTATTCTATATATAATACGAAATCAAGAAAGTTTATTATTTGTATGACGATATTATCCGCAATATCTGGAACATCAAATATTATTGCTGGTAATTATTCAATAAATGGATTTCAAGCATCATGGTTTTTTGGTGGCTTAGCAGTGATTACATCATTAACAAATATACTTCAAGATAAACTGGCATATCAACAATTATCAGAAGCACATAAACAATATAGCGCTACATGGGGGACAATACGAAGAAAAATGGAATCAGAATTAATTCTTCCATTTGGATCAAGAAAAGATTGTGCTTCATTTTTAAAATTAATAAGAGGAGATATTGATATAATTTCTACAGCAGGAAATTCTAAGATTCCAAAAATAATTCGTGAACTCTGTTTAGAAAAATTTAAAACAATACCTAATTTTGATATACCAGATATATGTGGACAGTTAGAACATACACAAATATATACACCATTACTTCAATCCATAATTATAACTACTTAAAATTATTCAATATATTACTTTTAGTAAGAATGGATTTTCATAAACAAATGACTCTTAATAATGATAATGCCTCTGTTAAATCAAGTGCTACTCATAATACGGTAGAGAATACACTAACGCCCGAGGAGCAACTGAAGGCTCAGCAAGAATTATCTCAGTTATCTAATATTATTAAGGAATGGAAGCAGACTGCTGAGGAAGTAAAAACTCTGAATGAGGCAATGCGTGAAAAGCGTAAGCGGGTAAAGGTTCAAGAAGAAATGATTCTACGGATTATGAAAAAACATAATATTGGTGCTCTAGATCTAAAAGGTTCTGGTGGTCGTATTCTATATCGTCGTTCTACAAGTAAGGGTGGAATGAATGAGAAACTATTATTTGGTCTTTTATCTCAGCATATGAAGTCTGAAACTGCGGCGGCAGATGCTATTAAGTTTATTGGAGAGCATCGTGAAGCAAAGACAAAAGAATCTCTTCTTTATGAAAAAGAATAGTATAATATAGATGGTATTAGCTTCTGCGTGCAAAGCAGCAATTGAAGGATTTAGTGGCAATAAGGATTCTAAGGAGCGACGAAACGCATATGTTGATTTTATTTCATTCTTATTGGCATTTATTCTAGCAATGGTTGTATTAGGATTTGTTGGAAAGATGTTATGGAATTCTGTAATTATTGAACTATTTTCTATTGCCAAGCCAGCCCGTTCTGTATGGCATATTATTGGTTTAATGATTTTTACAACATTGATTGTTCCTAAGTAGAATTTATTCTAAATAAAAGGATTATGCTAGATGAAGTATGAATACAAGATTATAAATACCGCGTCTGTTTCTACAAATGCCAATACTTCTTCTAGAACGATTGATACTTCTTCTACAAGAACAACTATACCAAAATTCTTTTTCGACGCGGTTATTGAAAAACTGAAAAACTGAAGAAGTAAATAATGTCCGAGATGTGTAGGGCTAAAAATTCTTTGACCATAATTCTAATATATCACTAATTGATAATTTATTATGGACTTTAACGAAATTTAAATTTTTATCTAAAATGAATTTTTTCATAAGTGATGAATCAAAAATATATGCTTTGATTTCTTTTTTACCATCTAAATACGCTTTAGCAATACGATGATATCCATCTACAATGATATGTTCTGGTACTGGATAGGCTAGTTTTGGTGACCTGTCAGTTAAAATAATAGGATATGATAAATCTGCTTCACGAATACGATTAGAATTATCTTGATATTTTTTGACATCCATTTTTTCTATTACTGTCATTGGAGACCATTCTCCCCAAACAGGTTGTTTCAATTGTGGCAAAAGTTCATCAATAGTTATTTTTACAATCGAATGATTATGTGTATTTACATATGCTAACATCATATCAACGCTATAAATGTGTTTGCCGTCGTTATAGGTTCTTAATGGTGGCATTCTATTAAGGAAGAGGGTTTAGTTTTTCATAAACTTTAAAAAATTGACTATGTTATTCAGATAATAAGTTTTCCAGTAAATCCAGTAAAAAATGTCTTATTCTTATACAATTTATGAAGTTGGTTTCAATTCAGATAAATTGTTAATAGCATTAGATATCTTTGAGAAACTGAAAAACCTTCTTCCAAGTCTTATTTGGATTGGCTCACAATCAATTACTACCAGATGCGTTGCTACACTTATTATGACAGATAATGTTTCTTTTGAGTCAATAAGAGAAGCCATTATCCCTGTAGCTGGAGAATTTCTAAATGGGAATAGCGATGCTGTTTATATTTGTCCAAGTATTACTTCTTGTCTTGAAGGAATGGAAATATTAATGAATGAATATATGGACGATGGCTTTTATGGGAGTATGTTAGAAAATGGAGTAAAAACATCTCATATTGAATTGGTAAGACTCTTTAATTATTTGAAAGGAGGGCGCTTCCAGCTCCCCTCCGACCCCTGCGGAGTTAAGAATGCTTTGTTCAGCCCTTCGGGTTGATGATTTTTGAAACAATTTCTGAAATTACCGTCAAGTGTCAATTGATTCTTATAAACGGACTGATACTAACTGGTACTAAATTGTCTTATAAAACAATAACAAGGCCAACAATAAGACCAAAATAAATTCATACAACAGCAAATACAAAGAGATTCACAACAAATAGATGCTGAACTTCTTTCCTCTATAGGAGGTGGTGGAGGATATTGGTTTGGAATATAAATAGCCTTCGCATAAGGAATTCTGTCATGAAAAGGATTAGGCTCCTCTTTTGGTATAGAATAGAAAGGATTTTCAGATGGAACGACGGAAGACATTTTTAAGGATGGTATGAAGGGATGCTATTTTTTAATATCGTTTCAGCGTTTCAATTTTTTTGTGTGTTAAAGACAAGGATACCCAAATCCTAAACAGAATACATGACAAATTAAAGGAAAATATGGCTTTCCTGAGAATAATATGCTGATCCTAGATTTTAATCTGGATGAAAGTGTGAGGATTAGGATACCTTATTTTCCAGATTTAAATTACCGTTGATCTTTTAGATATGAATTATTTTTGAGAATCTTAGAAACGTGCCGAATAGGCGATGAACCCCATGAGTAGTTGGATGGCTGAAGTGAGTGTTATCGCCCCCAGTATTCACGTAAGGATAAGAACAAGTTACTTGTGATTATTAATAATAACCTTTATATGCTCTTAATTCACTGAGTTCTGGAGGTTCATAAGGAGATACTTCTCTAGGACCTTTAGTTCCAGCAATCTCAACTTCACCTTTTAAGCATCTGCTTTGGGCAACATCTGATACATCAACAATACATGCTTTGAATAAAGTATCTGTTTTCTTAAGTTCAGAATCTGATAAATTATAACTGGTGCATAATCGTTTAATTAATTCTTTTCCTCGTCTAGTCCATTTATCAAGAATAATATCAAGATCACGAGGAGGAATAGTCTTTGCTAAGCAACGAGCAGTTGTTTCTGCAATAGGTTCTATATCATGAGCCGTAGAATAGGACTGATAACGAGTTGCTTCAACGATACCAGAAGGGCTCATTAAATCTTTTTTGAAGCAACAGAGTTTGCTTAATAGGAGACTTAATTCGCGTAAATCATCAGCACCTTCTTCAGTAGAACTATTTTTAGAAAAGAGTTCATATAAATCAGAAGCATTTTGAGAATCTCGTAAACAATCGGGAACTCCAGAACCACGAGCAGGACCGGCAAATCCTTCAGATGTTTTAGATAACTTCCAGATGGATACTAAAAAATAAAGTGCCACTCCAGATACTAAAATGGCAATTAAAAATTGTGTTATTGTATGATTTAGATTCATCTAATAAGATAATTTAGATAATTCTTGAAACAGCATAGCTCAATGCCATTTCATTAAGTCCATCTTTTTCAGCTGCCTTTTCTCTCATCCATTTATCAATATTTTTTACATTTGTTTCTTCTTCTTGCTTTAGCACTAAATTATGAACTATAACTTGATTCTTTTGACCTATACGAAGAGCACGGCCAATGCCTTGTTCAATAGCGGCTTGTGTCCACCAAGGGCTAGAAAATATAATACGATCACATTCTTGTAGATTAATACCCACGCCACCTGCCTTAATTTGCATAAGAATCACATCGCATTTTTTATTATCTCTAAATGGTTCACGAATTTTATCAAGGGCTTCAGATTTTTCTTCCATATTCTGACTACCAGAATAAACTTCAATATGACGAATAAAATCTAATTTTCGCAAATATGTTTCAAATAGATTCATTTCTTCATAAAAGTGGCAAAAGATAATCCATTTATGAGGTTCATAAGATTCATTTGTAAGTAACTCTTTTACTTTCTCAAATTTGCTACTATGAGTATCCCAAGAAGGAATTGTGAGTTTTCCCTTGAACTTCTCTTGCCGAGCCTTCAGATAAATTTGGGGATGAATACTAATTTGACGAAGGATCATAATTAGACGAAGGATCATAAGAGCATTATCTTGGTATCGTAATTGACGCTCTACATCCGTTTGGATCTTGACATAGAAATCTTCTTCTTGTTTTGTAATGAAATCAAGACGATGATTTTTTTTTATAGCCTTTATAGGAAGTTTCTCATCAGGCATGCTTATTCTTAATTGTTCCATAGTTCTAGCAAGGGCATAATTGCTCATAAGATCTTCAATAGGCTCTTCTAATAGATTTTCATCAAGTAGCGCAAATAGCGATAGAGGATCATCGAGACTATTGACAACGGGCGTTGCTGTGAGGAACCATTTAGATTCTGATTGGATGCGACGAATAATTTTGAAGTTTTGTTTTTTTATATTTTTATTATTTTGAATAAGTCTTTTAATATTTGGAACACCAAGTCTATGGGCCTCGTCGCAGATCAAGCGACCAAATATCATTGGTTCAATATGATTAATGTTATTTGTAAGAGCCTCATACCCAATAAGATAAAGATTACGGGAATGTTTAAAGATATTAGTCTTGAGATCCCATTGTTTTAATTTATTGTTAAAGAAGAAACATCTAATTCTAGCCTTCTCGGCAGTTTCCTTCCATTGATTTAGCACAGCAAGGGGTGCTACAAGAAGTGTTGAATAAATACTAGACTCTTTCATCAGACCAATCATTTGGATAGTTTTTCCCAACCCCATTTCATCGCATAGCAGTCCACCACATGGTATATTTTTCTCTCGTTCAAGCATCCATTTTACACCAAATATCTGATGCTCTTTGTAAGCGAACTCGTTCCAGAGTGGTTGTAGCGCCATATTTGTATAAAAAAAATTGGTTATCAGAATAATCAATTTTTTTTAGCTTTACCATGCGCAGAAGGAGCTATCATGTGATTCTTTTAGGAAGCCACGAAATGGCTGTTTCTTGATGATATGTCCGCTAATATCAGTATTTGTCTTGGAAAAGATGAGATTTCCAGTAGTATCTAGATCAGTTACCCAGAGACAACGTCCCTCTTTGACATCCGCAGTCCTGCGGAGAGAGGAATCTGTATTGTAGAAGCCTTGGATCTTGTGCTCAGAGAAGATCTTTGTATAGATCTCCTCCTCGTCCGTGTGAACAAAAGAGCACGCTCCATGCGTATCATTATGTAGCCAACAGCCACCATCGTATGACTGTTTCTTACATTGCCAGTTAAACTTCCTCTTTGATACTCCACGAGGGCTTGTGTAGAGCTTCTTGCGCTTGTCTACCTCATAGTTCATAATAGAGTTATTGAATCGCTTCTCTTCATTCTCCTTCTTGACAGCCTTATCAGTCTCATATTTCTCTCGCTGTGTATCGGTCATACTATCTAACTTGTACTTCTCTTCACGCTCAATAATGTTATACCAAGAGAGACCGGTGCCCCACATAGCACTTAGATTCATCACCTTGACGATACCCCAATTGAGAGGATGTGTCTGGCAGAATGACACGCTCTCGTTACGGCAATTCACACAGTCAAGTAGGCTGTTATTCATCTTTGATTACGATCTTCTATGATAGAATACTTACCCTCTAAGAGAGTGGTTAATTCAATTTTTTTATTAAATTGAATGGCTGTTAAAAGAATCTCTAAAGCCCATTTCACTTAAAATAACCTAAAAGAGCCTATTAAATTCAATTTTTTTATTAAATTGAATGGTTGTTAAAAGAATACCTATATAGGCTCTTATAGGCTATTTCACTTAAAATAGCCTATAAGAGCCTATTAAATTCAATTTAATAAAAAAATTGAATAGATATATAAGCCGAAATATAGCATCGTTTCAATGCAATTAACAACCTAGAATCATATACAATGCCTCCCCAGTCCGAGAAGATAAATGAGTCATGCAAGGCTAAGAAAGAGCCTATCACTCCTAAGCGTGCTCTCATTACTTTCTGGAAATATATTCTTGATAATCCTGATAAGCCATGGCATTATGGTATGTTATCTAATAATCCGAACATTACATGGGACATCGTGAAAGCGAATCCTGATAAGCCATGGAATTATGGGATGTTATCTGATAATCCGAACATTACATGGGACATCGTGAAAGCGAATCCTGATACGCCATGGAGTTATAAGTTATTATCTAGGAATCCAAACATTACATGGGACATCGTAAAGACAAATCCTGATAAGCCTTGGTATTATGATTACTTATCGATGAATCCGAATGTTACATGGGACATCATAAAAGCAAATCCTGATAAGCC
>TBL_comb47_HYPODRAFT_10005254_pt1 | contig 14502 bp, 16 predicted proteins | sample TroBogypolimnion_40_FD_10682 | JGI IMG/M metagenome (IMG submission 10682)
TTTAAGCGTAAGTTACCAGCATACCATTGATCAATCGTACCAGTTGAAGAAAGAACTGGAATCGAAGATGCGTTTGTTGTTAATGTACCAGCAGTAGATGCGTCAATTAAACCAGTATAGTATGTACCACCGATAACTAAGTGGTTGGCAGCATTACCGAGTGTTTCAGTACCAGCACCGATGTATAATCTGTTACCACCTGAACCACCATATGATGAATACGCTAATTCACCAGCAGCCAGCGTACTTGGATTTCCTGATGTCGCCGATCTTTTAATTCTTATTGTTGATGCCATCTTTTATTCTCCGATTAGAATTCTCCGCCTTCCATATCCTGCGCATCAAGCACAGTGGTAGCAGTCCATTTACTTGTTAATTGTTTGTATACCAATACTGAACCATCAGCTGGCAAGAGAGCGTCGACATCTGTTAATCCTGAAATACCAGCGCTAGATGCAGATAATCCTTGAATACCAACTGCTTGAATTGTTGGTATAGAATTTACATCAATTGCTGCTCTAACCTGTGGATTAGGTAAAACTGTTGCTTTTATATCGCTCATCTTGTAATCTCTGGCGTCAATATTACTAATCCCTCCAGAGCACGAATAACCTGACCTGTTGGGGATGTTAGCTGTATATCGTACAAGTATCTACCTGCGTCAACAGCGAGTGTGTCGGATGGGTTCAACTGAAGCTGAACTTTTCCATTCACGGCATCGTATATAGATGCGTTAAAACTTACAAAGGTTGAAGATTGATATGATTTACGAAACTGAGATTTAACAGTAAAATTTGTTAAATTCATCGGTGTAGTATCTTGATTTGTAAGCGAAATGATACTACTGAAGGTAGTACCTTGATCGATCACTAGATTGCTTATAGTTGCCATTCAAATTCTCCAGCTTTAACTCTTATATTTATAATACTGGAGAGTGCAAGAAAAAACCCTCCGAAGAGGGTTTACTTATTTAAATTGTTTTCCGCTTATCCAACCAACTAAACTATATCTAGTCCCAGTTGTAACTGGAGTCACTCTGTGGCTCGTGTAACTTGGGAAAACAAGAATATCTCCTTGTTTCCTAGATAATTTTTCTGGTTCACAACTATCTAAAATCTCTAAGTCTCCTCCTGTGTAGGAAGTTTCTTCTGTAAGTTGGACAACAATTGACAATTTTCGAATAACACCACCATGCAGTTTATCAACATGAGATCCATAATGTCCAGTTGGAGCTTCATACTCTGTAAATTGCAAAGATTCAGTAAATCCAAAAAGATCAAAATCGAAGTATGTAGAATTTAATCTTAATATAATATCAGTTAATCTTTTATAAACAAACTCAATTTCTGGTGTTGGGTTCAAAAATACAATATTACTATCGCGAACTCCAGTAGTTTTTCCAGTATTTAACTCATCAACAGTTTTTGCTTTATATAAAGAATTGGATTTACCAATTTTAATTATATTTTCGCATTCTTCTTTAGAGAAAACCTCGTTACAATATGCCCATCGTTCAACGCAATCAGTGTAAAAAGACCAAGCAGGAGGAGGATTCATTATATTCATAATATTATCACTTTCTAATTAATTTTAAATTTATGTTGGTAATTCTACCAAATCGTATTGTTGAGTTTGTTCGTTCCAATCCCAAATCTTTCCATCAGTTGGATATGGAATTGGAGGTTCCCATAAACATGTTTCTAGGTTCAAAGACCAAGAAGGAAATGGTTTTGGTCTATAAAAAGCATCTTTTTCTTTATCGTAAGTAAATCCAACTGAAGGGAAATTTTTTCTTAATGCTTTAGATTGATCTGCAGATGCGACTCTAGGATTACTACTAGGATCCCAATGAACGCCACCGTATGTGTTATAAGAACATTGAATCCAGTCTCCTGGGGATGTATCTGTAAAGTGTTCGAAAAAGTCTTCTTCTGCGACCATAACTTGAACAACTTTTCCTTCTAATACTTTTGCGTAATGTGCCATAATTTTTCCTTATGCCGTAAATGTTCCAGAAGAAGTAAATGTATGGACTGTATAACCACCGCCAGTTGTAACAGTTCCACCACTAGCCTTCGGCGATCCGCTGTAACGAATAAGTACAACACCAGATCCACCATTGGCGTTTGCGCCAGTTGATGTATATTGAGATCCGCCTCCGCCTCCGCCAGTGTTTGCCGCTGCAGCAGTGCCGTCGCCACCAGAAGTTCCGGAACCACCTCCGCCTGGACCGCCTGGACCGCCCACACCACCACTCTGTATATTACCGCCACCGCCACCTGCGTAGTATGTTGAAGATCCACTAATTGAATACGCCAAGCCAGTACCGCCAGTACCGCCATCACTGCCGTCACCACTACCACCAGATCCACCTGCACCACCACCACCACCGCCTGGGAATCCTGGAGCATTGTTACCCCAATATCCACCTGGATTTCCTTGTCCAGAAGTGCCAGATCCACCAATGGATACTCGACCACCACCACCACCAGATCCTCCTGCGCGACCAGGAATACTGTTACCACCAGAACCGCCACCGCCACCGCCAGTGGAAACATATGATGGTGTAAATGATGAGTTGGACCCATCGTAACCAGTACCAGTTACAGATGTGTAAGGACCACCAGACCAAGCACCACCTGCGCCAACAACAACAGAATATGTTGTTCCACCATAAACTGTTAAAGCAGAACCATTTGGGCTCTTTGGAGTTTCGGCTCCATAATAAGTAAGACCTCCAGCACCTCCACCACCACCAGAGTGCAGACCGCCACCGCCACCTCCAGCTACAATCAATACTTCAATGTTATATGGAGAACCTTGATTAAAAAAGATCCAGCCAGCACTAATACTGTCATACCATTCAGGTTTACCAACAGTAGTATTAAATCGAATCATTCCAGAAGTTGGTGTCCCAGGTCTATCTGTAGTGTTATTACCTTGAGGTAAGGTAAGAGCCTGTTGCCCCAATATTGAGCCATTATTTGCCATTAATTAATCTCCTTTAACTTCTCTATTTCGTTATTTAGTTCTTTAATCGCTTCGATCAAAAGTGGAACAATTTTCTCATATTGAACTGTTTTATAATTTTCTCCAGAACGAGAAATTTCCGACTCTTCAAATCTTATAATATCAAATGGTGCAGGTTTTACTGCCTCGGGAAGAACTTTCTCTATATCCGAAGCCAATACACCAACCTGAGATTCTTTATTTTTAAACCCAAAAGACTCTGCTAATTGGTTTGCGTTATAAGTTACGCCACGGAGTGTCATAACTTTTTCGAGAGCATTTTGAATTGGCTTAATATTTTCTTTTAATCTCTCATCTGAATAATATGATGTAATTTGATTGCTTGCGCGAATTTCTCCAGCAGTCCCAGATGCTAAAGTTCCAACTCCTAGTGATCCATGTTGAACATTTGAAGAAGCAGCAAGATCTTGTGGTCCAGAAAGAGTAATAGAACCAGAACCATTTGAAACATAAACTTGGTTTACGGTTCCAGTTATATTTGCTAGTGTGTAAGCACCACTGCTGTTACCAACCAATAATTGACCATTAATGGGAGAAGATGATATTCCAGTTCCACCTGATGCAGTGGCTAATGGTGTTGTTAAAGTAACAGAACCGCCAGTAATGGAAACATTATTGGCATTTTGCGTTGCGATTGTTCCTAGTCCAAGATTTGTTCTAGCAGTAGATGCGCTTGCCACATCGCTAAGATTATTACCAACTTCCAACTTGTTTACAGCCAAACTGATAAAATTGTTATCAATTTGCGAACTGGACAATGGTGCTCCATTCACAGATGGAGCATATGTAGCGTTTGTATTAACTCTTGTTGAAAGTGCTGTGGTCATCAGGGCATCCTAGTCAGATCTTAGATATTTATTATTTAGGGTATCCAATACCATCAGAAATCGCCTTCCAGCTACTCTGTGGAAACAGATTAAAGTTATACTGTTTTTTAGATAAAGTTAGCGTATCTTTAAGTTTATTTGGCATACTATTATTTATTGTGAAACTAGACCAAAATTTAGTGTCTTTTCTATGTGTCATATAATGGAAGTATAAGAAAGATAGTATATCTTCATTAATTTCCCTTACATCGTTGTTTATTTTATCCTTGGCATTCTCTTTACCAAACTGCTCAACAAACATCTTAAGGGTCAAAACCTGAGCCCAAATAGAGGTAGCTTCCAATGGTTCAATAAATCCCGAGGATAATCCAACAGCCAGACAATTATTGTTCCATACAGTTTTGTAGGATCCAGCTGTAAAATTAAAAGTTTTTGGGCTTGTAAAATCTTGACCCAAATAATCTCGTATTTCCTGTTTTGCTTCTTCATCAGTAGTTAAGTTCGAATCAAAAACATATCCACATCCATAACGACCATTAACTGGAATCTTCCAGATCCAACCATATTTCATTGCCACAGATTCAGTATAATCTGGTATGTTCTTACCATCATTTGGAAGAAAGAACGGAATTGCTCTTTTACATGGCATTGAGTAAGTTTCCCACTCAGCACCAAGAACTTCCCCAATCAATACTCGTTTAAATCCAGAGCAATCAAAAAAGAAATCTCCACTAATTGGACCAGAGGGAGTTACAAGTGTTGTAATATTTCCACCATCCGATAGAACTTTTATGACTTCGTCATCGATTAAAGTTACACCTCGTTTAATTGCAACTTCTTGTAAATATTTTGCCAGTAAAGAAGCATCAAAGTGTAAAGCATAATTGTCGTTCCAGAAATTGTGGAAGAAATATTCTCCATCTCCATTCCAATTTGTAAACTTAATTCCTGTTTTTAATGTTGCTTTACAGTTTGATACTAATTCTGTTTCCTTGATATCAACTTCTTTTAGATACTCCATAAATGCTGGAGTTGTTCCTTCACCAGCACCAAGTATTCCCATTTCTGAACTCGCAACAACAGTTACTGAATCCTTTGGAAATTTCTTGTTTATATAAAGAGCTGTCAACCAACCAGCAGTTCCACCACCTAAAATAACAAATTTCATTTAAAATATGTAGAGATTGCTATTGACAATCTCATCTCCTGACTTAAATTTGATTCAACAGAGTGAATAACATATCCTGGAAAAATCAAAAGCATTCCTGGAACTGGAGTAATTTTATGGTATGGTCTATAAGACTGCCAAGAAATATCCGTTCTTGCTTGCGGATCTTGCCAAAGTATAGAACCTCTTGGATCGTGTAATAAAATATCACCAGATTTTTCTGGCACCTTTACATAATAAACAACAGACAGCATACACTCAGGATGATGATGTGGACTGTTATTTCCTCCTGGCATCGTAGGGTTTTGACGAGCTGATAATGTAAAATGTTTTGTCAAATTGCATTCTTCTGCAACTTGTTGTATGTATGGTAATACAATATCTTTTAATTTTGGTGCAATTTTAAAATAATCAGAACCCTGTTTATAGTGTGGTGCCAATGCCAATAATTCATGATTTAACATTTTATAATCAGGTATAATAGTATTCCAAACAGGAGTAGAAAATAAACTCTGCTTATTCATAAATCGACATAGCAATAGAAAGTCTTAACGAGTCGCTGTAATTTGGTTCAACAGAATGAATCAAATAACTTGGAAACATAACAAGAAGTCCTGGCTTAGGAGTTACTCTATGATATGTTCTTTGCGTTTTACCATTAGAATCATTTACAGCATTTAAATCTGGCCAATCAGTTCCACCTCTTGGATCGTGGAATAATATATCTCCACAATTTGGTTCAGCTTTTACATAATAGACAGCTATCATCTTTGGACCCTGATGGTAGTGTGGTGTATCTAATTCTTTCGGGAATATTGGTCTTTGAATTCCATGTATTCCAGTTGGTTTATTTCTCCAACGATACTGTATAGAAATGTCATCACAGAGTTGTTTCATCTTCATTTTCAATTTTAAAACATTTTCAGTTTGAAGATCGAAATAATTACCACCCTGATACACAATGCCCTCTCGTTCAAGAGCATCATTGTCTAATAATCCAGCTAAATCAAGAACCCACAATGGAGTTCCAAACATTATATTATTCATTGCTCGCTGCGATAGTTTCCTGTAGTTGATTGACAGCCCACTGATGTTCGCTTTCTATATTGTATATCGTTTCAGTTATAGCAAAAGACACATTGTAATTTTTTACATTCGGCGCAATTTTAGAATTTACTTCAATATTTGCAACAACCATTAATGGTCTGACGGAATTTAAACTTTCTTTCAAATTCTCATCAAGAATCTCTTCAATCTGAATATCATTTACTTTATCTAATGTCTGAAGTTTAGAAACCAATAGACCCAGCATTTCATCGTGTGGACCTATTCCAACAATAGTTGGTTGATCATGAGCCAATAAAACTAAATCCATTTGTGGTGGGCGAACATAGTAAATTGTTTTTCCACGATTATAGAAAGGGCTGTGCCCAGCAATTAATGACTGGCTTCCAGCCATATCTGGACAAGGGCAATCAAATAAGTGTTCAAATGGTAATTGTTTATAGGAGTTCTCGTCAATAATTTCTGTTGGAACTAAAAATGCCATTCCAACAGTTTCTCCATTCTTTCCACGATTTCCCTTAACGACATAATCCAAATATACGCAATCTTTAGTTTGAACTTGATCTAACAAATAATGTGGTGGATCAAGAACATCAACAGAAACAATATAATCAAGTTGTTTTGCTGCGTCTAAAACTTTTTGTAAATCTGGTGTAATTGTTGCCATTTTATGCCTCTATTTTTGACTTTCCATATACCTCAACATCGTCAATTTTACCAACAACTTCAGCAACCACTTTAATAGGTATAATTTTTTTCTTTTGTTTTTCTTCGTGTTTAAATTGTGTTCCCCAAATATCTTGACGATCTAATGGGAGAACATCATTTTTAATTAAAACTGGAACATAACCATTCGTCATTTTCTCAAACCCTAACGCAAACAATGCGATGTTATCTGAAAATGCGTTATCGCAAGTATGTTCCCAAAGTTCACCATCAAGGAACATACAAGATCCTTTACAGATATGAAGTACAGGACAGCTGGAACATTCTTTTCTGTTCATCCAATGAGTTGCTGTTTTAATCGCAACATTATCATAATCTTCAAGCGAGCCACCTAAGTGAGATTCGCCATTCATTCCAATTTCAACTGCCGACACATTCTGGCAGGTCATAACATTACCACGAAGGTCAACTGCCAATGTTCCTTCTTCGTCCATACCACATTTCTGACCAACGAATTTAGATTCTCTATGCATCAGAACTGAATTTGAAAACTGATCAATCTTTTGAATGATCATACCAAATCCAATATTACCTTTGTTTGCGTAAATATCATTAAATGCTAATTTTCTAAAATTGAAATGTTCAGATTTCGTATTTAATGAATTTTCTTTCGCATCGTAGTCGTAGGAATCAACAATAGTTCCCTCGCCAAGTGGAACATTTGGGTCTCCAGTAAAATTGATAAACCAATCGTGAATTGCTTTACGACTTTGGTTCTTAGCATTTAACATAGAATTGAAACTAATTCTATTGTCTTTTCGCATAATTTTGTAAAAATCTAAAACAACTTTCTTTTGATTTGGATCTTCGAATGGATCTGGACCACGAACTGGTTGTCCTGGACCATCATGAGAAATCGCAACGGAGAATCCCATATAATATAACCAAGCACATATTTCTTTGGTTAGAATTGATCCATTGGTGATAACACTAAATCTTGGTTCATTTTTCCAATGCGAGAATTTTTCTCTCAATGCTTCTGCCAAAGGTTTTAATGTTTTCCAGTAAACGAAAGGTTCACCACCCCAAAACTCAATCTTTAATCCTGCTTCTTCAGAGAAATTTAAAACATCAAGTTTTTCCAAGAAAGCATCAATGTCTTTCTTGTTTGTTTCTGGTGCTCTTTCAACGAATTTCTGAGAGCAATAATCACAAGTATAATTGCAAGATAAACCAAGTTGAATTTTCAACAGGGTAATATCTTTAGATTTTTTAATTGGATTGTGTTTATCAAAAGGAACAACTTCTTTTCTTGTTTCTTTTGTTACCTGATCTTTTGGATATTCTATTACGATTCCATCTTCAGTGGATAGTGTGTTAAACACATTTTCATAATAGAAAATCTTTTTATCATTGTCGCCAATACGCTCAGCATGAATTTCAAATATCATAATATTCCTAAGTTAAATTACCAGCAGGCACAGTCACATACGAAGCAGTTGCAGTTACATGCGCAATTACAGTTATAAGATTGGTCAGTATTTTGTGTACAGTTATAAGTTGGATTGCAGTTGCAATTTCCTTGAAGGTATGCTTGCGAATCGCAGTTTTGACAGTTAATCGCATTACAGTTTGAACAATTTGAACACTGAATATTTCCAGAACTCAACGAAGCAGTACAATTTCCGTTGTTACAGTTTCCTTGATTATTACTTTGATACCATGCTCTGTTATACCAATCGCCGAAATCAGTAGTTCCGTCTTTATCGTTTGCTTTAATCCAATCAATACCAGTTTGCGTGGTTGTTCCACGACCAGTTTCGTTGTTTATGTCGCTGATTGCTAATGGTCCAGAAGATGGTAGGGTCATTTTTTGCTCTTTTAGTATTATCTACACTGCTATTTATAATCCAACCAGTTGTTTATATTCTGACATTTTCTGTCTGTTCATAGAGGGAATATCATATTTGTTTATAATCTGTTCCTCGGTTAGACTGTAAATATCTTCCAGAACCACTCCTGTGGATAAAGCTGCAGGAATATAGAATCCAGAAATCTTATTCATTGGCTTCCTCAGATCCATAAACTTATTGGCAATATCAAGACACATGCGGTAATTTAGTTTTTGCGATTTTAGATCCCAGTCGTATGCATATGTTTTGTCAAATTCATATCCATAGATTTCTGGATTCATACTAAATTCTGAACCATATTTGGCTATTGGATCTTCCTTGCCATAATTAAACATCATAAGTGGGTAGAACAAAATAGATTGTAGAGGATTATCTTCCTCGATTGTCCACATAAGAAGCTCGTTAAAATATGGTAAAGTGTCATAGGGAAGTCCTAAAATGAATCCAGCTTCCATGTTTACTTTGTTTTTCCACTTTTCTCGTAGCCAATACAATCTGTCTTTTATTTTATTTGGATGTAATCCTTTACCAATGGCTTTGGCAGATTCTGGATGCATTGTTTCTAGACCAAAGAAGTTACCAATTAAACCCATTTCGGTAAGCAAATCTGCCTGATGTGGAAACTTGTTTATCAGGTCTATTCTAAGATAACATGAAAATTTTGGTTTGAAAGGAAGTGAAGTAAACAGGTTATAAAGAATCTCAAGTTTTTCATTATCATCATTAAATGTATCATCAGTAAAAGAATATGTATCTGTTCCATGGGTTTCCCATGTTTGTATTAACTCATCTCTTACTTGTTGTAAATCTCTAACATATGTTCCTTTCTTTTTACCTGTTAAAGCGTAGGAACAGAATTTACATTTAAAAATACAACCACGACCAAGTTCAATTGGTAGAGCTTCGTTTGGTAAAATCTTATGTTTCCACCAACGAGTAGGAATATTTTTTACATCAGGTTCAGGAAATTTTGTTGAATCTACAACTCTGTTATATAAAGATGTTTGTGGTTTAGACAAATGTTCAACAAGATTTGGATTAGTTGGTTTACCAGCAATATAATTTGTAAGTTCTACAGTAGAGTTATCTGCATATCCTAAAACATAATAATCTATGTTGTGGTCTTTAATAAACCATGGAGTTCTTGCACCACCAAAGATTAACTTGGCTTTACTATTTTTTCTGACAAAATCAAATATCTGTTCAACCTCAGAATATTCTCCAGTATAGTACATATCTTCAACATTATTGTTACCTCGTGAATCGGTAACTCTATCATTGAAGGATTGATTTGGTCTGTTTTGTTGCCAAAAAAATGTTGAAGAAAATCCAACCCAAAGAGTGTCTTCGCCGACATGTTGTTTTAAAACTTCTAGGATTTCTTCAATGGTAAACTTGTTTATATAATCTAAAACGAATGTTGTATACCCTGCGTCTTCTAAAGATGCAGAGATTCTATATGGACCGAGCGATCTATAAACAATACAACGATCTTCAGGATTCCATGTTCCACCAGATAATATAATACAATTAGACAATATAGTTTCCTTCAAACACTAAACATATCCTTGGAATATCACTATTATGTATCGTTACAGCATGGGGTATGTTTGGTGAATGAATTACTAATCTGCCTGTTCTTGAATATACTGTTGTAATTCTAGATTCATCATAATCATAGTAATGACTATTAAAACTGCCATCATCAACGAATACAAGATTAGCGCAATCTGCTGCAGCTTGAACATAAAATACAGCAACGAAATCAGGTTTTCTATCTCCAAACATTGGATAGGTATGAGCATGAACTAAACCCTCACTACCCTTAAACATTTTATTACACCAAGACTTTGAATATTTTACGGATTTTGCTTCAGGATTTGTTGTTAGAAGTTGCTGTGTTATCCACTGAATTAATCCAGTAGTTCCTGGCATAGTAATCAAATCTGACCATTCATTACCAACTGAAGTCAACACTTCTCCATAGGCTGAGTCATACTCACCACCTTGAGTTCTGTTTTGGACTTGGGGGAGATCTAGTAGTAGATTTATACTAGAATTTAAAACACTGTTCTGATATAGCGATGCGTCGTCGCAGTCAACAATATGTAACATAATAAAACCTTCAAATTATTTTAATGCTTGGATTTCAGCTCTTAATTCTTTGATTGCTTCAATTACTAATGGTAACACACGAGCATAATCAACTGTTAGATAATCTTGCCCAACTGCTGCTGGATGAACAACCTCAGGAAGAACTGCTTGTGCTGCCTGAGCAGAAATACCAACTTCTCGTTTTGCTGTATATCCAAGAGATTGAGCCAATTCGTTCGCTTGGAAATAGAAACCTTCCAAAGAGCAAATTTTGTCAAGAGCATTTTCAATTTTACCAAGTTTATCTTTAAGACGATCATCAGAGTAGTAACCAGTAATGTTACCTTGCGCAGTGATACTACCTGATGATGTGATATTGCCAGTAACAATACCAGCAGCAATAAGAGCATTTGAAACAGTTACGGAATTAAATGTTCCTGCGCCTGTTGTAGTTATAGATCCTAGTGTAACAGATGCTGATGTGGAAATATCAATTGTTGGATTTCCTGAAACGCCATTTCCGTTGCTAATAGAAAGACCATTAGAACCAACAGTAATTGTTCTTTGAGTAACACCAGATCCAGTTCTAACATAAAATCCTGTCGAACTGTTCGCTGCAGCAAGGTTTGTCAATTCACTACTGTAAGGTTGAACATCACTACCAAGTTGTAATCCAAGATTTGCTCTTGCTTGCTGCGCTGTTGTTGCTCCAGTACCACCTGATGCGATCGCCAGTGCTGTTGTTAAAGAGATAGATCCACCAGTTATAGAAACATTATTAGCATTTTGTGTCGCGATTGTTCCTAAACCAAGATTTGTTCTAGCAGTATTAGCATCGCCACCACCAGTTCCGCCATTAGTAACAGCGACAATTCCATTAACATTACTAGCATTACCAATAACAGTTCCAGTTAAAGTTCCTGCAATATTTGTAATCGTTGCGTTAGTTGCTAAAACTCCAGTAGAGTGTAATGTTCCAACGAAAATGTCAGCATTTGAATCTCTAACGACAACTGTTGATGCGGTAGATGTCTGTGATGGAACAAAAGTTCTAATGGTATCAGCATCAAGACCAGAACCAGAACCATCAACTGTAATAAGTTTGGCCAAAACATCAGCTGCAGTGTATGATGCTGCAGGTAAAGCAGCATTAACTTGTGTATTAAGGTTACTGAAATTGTTATCTACCTCTGTATTTGTCAGAGGAGATCCCTTAACGCTTCGTAATGTAATTTGTGCCATTAATCTTCCTTGGATTTAACAAGAAGCTGTAGCAACTTCTTGATTTCTGCCATATCTTCTTTTAAGATATTTATGTCGTCAGTATTTTGTTCTACTTGAGATTTACCTTCAAGTAATTTATTCTTCGTTTTCATATAATTTAAATACGCAACTTTATCTGTATTGACAATTGCGTTGGATCTTATATCTCTAACAAGAGAAGGATTTCCCTCAACTTTTACAAAATTAACCATTATGATGTAGCAACAATTCTTAAATCTTTAACAGTTGTTGGAGCTGCCATATTTGTAGCAGTAAATACAATCTTAACTGTAAAGGAATCGAACGGAGCGCTGTTATGTAGAGTCCAACTAATGTCAGTATATGTATTATCGCCAAGTTGAACATCTGGAACTGGTGTATCTGGAGACATTAAAGTATATGGAATAGTGTTATATGCTGCCTGAGAAGCACCAGCTGGGTTTGCTTTATAGTAAACAGCAACAGTTGAATTTGCTGGAGAGTTTACGGATAAAGTTACTTTCAGTGTAGTAGCTGGAGCGTTCAACATAACTTGTTTTGTTACATATTTACTCAAAGTAGAGCTACCCACTGGAGCAATTTCATCAACATACGCATTTAACAAGTTAATAGAAACGCTATCTCCAGCAGATTGAGCAGTAAATGTTCCATTTAATGTAACACTTGAACCATCTGCAGCTACAGCAGTAATTAAATACGAACCATTATTGCTAGTATTTGTAGTAACACCAGAAATTGTCAAATATTTACCAACAACTAAGTTCTGGAAAATACCCTTAACAGTTGAGTTAGAAGTAATTAATCCAGTAGTTGAGAACCCAACAGTAGTATTAGTTTGGATAATACTAATAGAGTCAATACCAGACTGGTTATATCCATTAGTGATACCAGCAGCGCCACCGAGAGGTTGATTCAAAACATTACCAATAGCAATCAAACTTAAACGAGATGTGTCAAGAACTGGAGACAACGATGGATTTGATGTTGTCATAATGCAAGTCATTTGTAATGATTTGTTTCCAGACAATACACTGTTTTCGTTCTGTTGAGAAGCTACCATTCTTGGAGCTTGAAAATAGTTTGTGTCGTTAATAACAACAGGATTATATACTGTATAACTATTTCCGTTGATTGTTAAATTATTGGTGCTAGTATCAGAAACATATGCAGATTCTGAACCATTAATAGATTGACCAGTAATAGTTTTAACAAAGAAGTTAGAAGTTGTATTTGGGAATGTTTGAACATTAACGCTTGGCTGTAAAGCATTGAACGCTACATGTCCATTTGCAGTGGCAGTAGTTCCACCAAAGTAACCAAATGTTTTACCAGTTGTAGTAGTATTAATTACATAAGTGTTTTGATCAACAACTACAGCAACAGTATTAGACTTATAAACTTCAGTAACTGGAATACCACCGATAGAAGGAGCAATATTATATGCTACGCTAGTTACTGTCGCAGCTGCATTAGTTACTAATGTTAAAGATGTATCACTGGTAACAGAAGCAACTACACCAATGTAAGTGTTATTTGGACCATAAAGAACATCACCTTGACCAATAGTTCCTGAACCAATATCTGTAGTAAATTTAGTTCCAGAACCAGTAACAGTTGCGCTACTTGTTGTAGTAGTAATTGTTCCACCACTTGCTGCTACAGTACCATATTGTAAAGAAGATATATTACCTAATGTAACACTAGATCCTGTTGGCAATCCATGGTTATAGTGTGTAACTTTAACTTTAGCTGAACCAGTATTTGTTTCGAATGGGTTTCTTGGTAATGTTGTAATTGGCAACATGTCGTTTACGAAAGAAATATTAGCCACTTTAGTTGTGTCGAACTGAGCATAGTAGATGTTAAACATCAAGTCTTCATCTTGCGACGCAGTCCAAGTAGATCCATTTTGTGATTTAAACAGAACACCATTGTATGGTTGGGCAGAAATAGTACGACTGGATCCTGGGATTGTATCTCCCATTTGAGCGCACCATGCTTTGTATCCGTTAGAATCTGAAGCCACAACTAATGCGTAAGATGTTGCATCATTTACATAAACTGGAGATGGGAAAGTAAATCTAGTTGGTGTGTCGTAACTAGGAGCAATAGTTCCGTCTGGTAATGTAACAGTGTTAGATGAAATATTAACTTGTTCAGGATTCAATGTGACTTGAGAGAATGGTAGAATATTAATACCTGGATATCCATTAACTACTTCACGAATCTCAATATGAACAGGAATGCTACGATCTTTAGATGCGAAGAAAATATCAACACCAGTCAAGAAAGCTCCACCTGGATTACTAATTAGGAAAGTTTCTGCCAATGGGTCATACCAACCAGTATCAGAAACAACACGCTGTGATGTTTGAGTAATAGTTTGGTTTTGAGTTACTTGAGTTTGAACAAGTTGAGCATTTTGAACAGCATTGTATGTTGCTTGTTTAGTTTGTAAAATACCTTGAGCATTATA
>TBL_comb47_HYPODRAFT_10005255_pt1 | contig 14502 bp, 14 predicted proteins | sample TroBogypolimnion_40_FD_10682 | JGI IMG/M metagenome (IMG submission 10682)
TGCAGCACGCGCAGCACGCTCATGGCAACGACGGGCAGATCCTCGATCACCTTGCAGCAGCGCGTCTTCAATCCGTCTTCCATGACCTCGCGCAAGGGCGCGAAGAAGACCTCTTCGAGGAGGAGTGGCAGTGGGTTTTCGGACAGGTCGGCGGGGTGGTTCGGGAGTGGCTCTGACATGGCCGGATGATGTATGCAAGTCATTGGAAATGCGAGCTTTATATCTAATGTAACAGCGTTTATCCGGAGGCCGAAAGGTCCGCAGCACACGGGCCCCGGTGGTGCGCAAAACGCCCGTGGAGGGGTCAGGATGGCACCGGTCACCAAGCGACGGAGGGATGGTTCCACGACGGCTGGGAGCGCCCAGAGGGGAGCGCCCAGAGGGGCGTGGGGAGGCTGCATGGAGCTGGCTGCCGCCGTTTTCCTGTTAGAAACCGTCCCCCGCACCGAGGCCGGCCGGTCCTTGGCAACGCGGGGTGGCCGCAAGTGGCACTCATGCGGCACCGGATGGGCAGGCACCGCGCCGCCGTCGGGCGTCGGATGGGAGTACGGGGTTTTCGCCCGGACCGGAGTCAAGCGCGCCAAGCCCCACTGCCGACGTGAAGGTGCTCAGTCCGAGAAATCGTTAGGCAACAGCGTTCGTTTGCCCTCGACAATCGTGGCGATGGCATAAGACACTGGCTCGGTACCGTGAGTTGTCCCTGTCAGCGAGACGCCCTGGCATGGGTTGCAGTCTGCGGTCAGTTCGGTTACAATCCAACCCAGGCCCAGCCTGCGCCCGTTAGTGCGCCTGGCATTCCCGCCGTTCAGCTACCAACCAAGCACGCTCATGGGACTCGAAAAAATCACCCAAAAACTCCAGGAAGCCCTCCAATCCGCGCAAAGCCTCGCCTCGAAATCGGCCCACTCGGAATTGAAAAGCGCCCACGTCCTGCTCGCCCTGCTTCAACAGGAAGGCGGGATTGCCACGCCCATCCTGCAAAAGGCCGGCATCGATGTGCCGCGCCTCAAGGCCGCCACCGCCGCCGCACTGAGCCGCGAACCGAGCATCCAAGGCGCCTCCACCCAGCCCCAGATCAGCGTCGGTCTGCGCGCCACGCTGGATGCCGCCGATGCCGCGCGCGAGACCCTCGGCGACGATTACCTCAGCGTCGAGCACTTCCTCCTCGGCTCTCTCAAGGGTGACTCGCCGGCGGGCAAACTGCTCAAGGACGCCGGTTTGGATGACAAGAAAGCGCTTGCAGCCATCCAGAGTGTGCGCGGCTCGCAGAAAGTCACCGACGACTCGCCGGAAGGCAAATACCAGGCCTTGGAAAAATACGGCACCGACCTAACAGCCCGTGCGCGCGAGGGCAAAATCGATCCGGTCATCGGCCGCGACCACGAGATCCGCCGCGTGTTGCAAGTGCTCTCCCGCCGCACCAAAAACAACCCGGTGCTCATCGGCGAGCCGGGCGTGGGCAAAACCGCCATCGTCGAAGGCCTGGCCCGGCGCATCGTGTCAGGCGATGTGCCGGAGGCCATGAAGCACAAGCGCGTCATCACCATGGACATCGGCGCCATGCTCGCCGGGGCGAAGTATCGCGGCGAATTCGAGGACCGGCTCAAGTCCTTCCTCAAGGAAGTCACCGATTCCCAGGGCCAGATCATTCTCTTCATCGACGAACTCCACACCATCGTCGGCGCGGGTGCCAGCGAAGGTGCGGTGGATGCCTCCAACCTCCTCAAGCCACAGCTCGCCCGCGGCGAACTCCATGCCATCGGTGCCACCACCCTCGACGAATACCGCAAGCACATCGAAAAGGACGCCGCCCTCGAACGCCGCTTCCAACCCGTCATGGTCGGCGAACCGTCCGTCGAAGACACCGTCGCGATTCTCCGCGGCCTCAAGGAACGCTACGAGGTCCACCACGGCGTACGCATCCAGGACGGCGCGCTGGTCGCGGCAGCCGCGCTTTCCGATAGATATATCTCCGGCCGCTTCCTGCCGGACAAGGCGGTCGATCTCGTCGATGAGGCCGCCTCGCGCCTCAAGATCGAACTGGACTCGATGCCGACCGAGATAGATGTGTTAGAGCGACAGATCCTGCAATTGGAAATGGAGAAAAAGGCGCTCGAAAAGGAGTCCGACAAGGCCTCCGCCGCGCGCCTCGAAAAGGTTCGCGAAGAGCAAGCCAACCTGCGAGAGACATCATCCGGCATGATGGCCCAGTGGCGCAACGAAAAGGCGGTCATCGATGATGTGCGGGCGGCCCAGGAGAAAATCGAATCGCTCAAGGGCGAGGCCGAACGCGCCCAGCGCATCGGCGATCTGACCCGTGCCTCGCAAATCACCTACGGCGACCTGCCCGCCGCCAACAAGGCCCTTGAGGCCGCCAGGGACCAACTCACCACCTTGCAGAAAAACGGCGCGATGCTCAAGGAGGAAGTCACCGAGGAGGACATCGCCCGCGTGGTATCCGCCTGGACCGGCATTCCCGTCAACCGGCTGCAGGAGGGCGAGAAGCAGAAACTTGTTAACATGGAACAGCGGCTCGGCGAGCGCGTCGTCGGCCAGAAGAAGGCCATTTCAGCGGTGGCCAACGCGGTGCGCCGCGCCCGCGCCGGCCTGCAGGATGAGAACCGGCCGATTGGCTCGTTTCTGTTTCTCGGGCCCACCGGTGTCGGCAAAACCGAACTCTCCAAGGCCCTCGCCGAATTCCTCTTCGATGACGAGTCGGCGATGATCCGCATCGACATGTCAGAGTACATGGAGAAACACAGCGTCTCGCGTCTGATAGGCGCGCCGCCCGGCTACGTCGGGTACGACGAGGGCGGACAACTCAGCGAGCAAGTCCGCCGCAAGCCCTACTCGGTGGTGCTTTTCGACGAAATCGAAAAAGCCCACGCCGATGTCTTCAACGTCTTGCTGCAAGTCATTGACGACGGCCGCATAACCGACGGCCAGGGGCGCACCGTGGATTTCCGCAACACCGTGCTCATCATGACCTCTAACATCGGCTCCCAGCACATCCTCCACGAGTCCAACGCCGAACAACGCGAGGCCATGGTCACCAGCGCCCTGCGCAGCCACTTCCGCCCCGAGTTCCTCAACCGCATCGATGAAATCATCATCTTCGACCGCCTCACCCGCGCCGAACTCACCACCATCGTCGATCTGCAGCTCAACCGCGTTCGGAAACGCCTCGCCAAGCAAGGCCTCGGCCTCGCACTCACCCCAGCCGCCAAGGAATTCCTCGGCAACCAGGGCTATGACCCGATCTACGGCGCCCGCCCCCTCAAGCGCGCCATCCAGCACAACCTGCTAGACCCGCTCAGCCTCGACGTGCTGGACGGCAAATTCAGCGACGGCGACGTCATTCAGGCCGACGTCCAACACGGCGCCATCGTGTTCCGCTAGGGAACGGGACTTGGCTACTATTACTATAGCATGGGAAGGGAGACCATCGGCCAGGACACATGAAAAGGGTAATAATTACGGGCGCAGCGGGGTTCCTTGGCTCGCACTTGTGCGACCGATTCATCCGCGACGGGTGTCATGTCATCGGCATGGACAACCTGATTACAGGAGACCTGAGAAACGTCGAGCATCTTGTCAAATCGAAGGATTTCGAGTTCCGTCACCATGACGTGTCGAAGTTTGTTGATGTGCCGGGGCAAGTGGATTTCATTCTGCATTTCGCCTCGCCCGCATCCCCGATTGATTACCTGAGAAGCCCGATTCAGACATTGAAGGTGAGTTCTCTCGGAACGCTCAATCTTCTGGGGCTGGCGAAGGACCGCAAAGCGCGAATCCTCGTGGCCTCCACGTCCGAGGTCTATGGCGATCCGCTGGTACATCCCCAGAAGGAGGACTACTGGGGCAACGTCAATCCGGTGGGTCCGCGCGGGGTTTATGACGAGGCCAAGCGCTTTCAGAAAGCGCTGACGACGGCCTATCACACCTATCATGGCTTGGACACCCGCATTGTCCGCATCTTCAACACGTATGGTCCGCGGATGCGGCTCGACGACGGCCGGGCGCTGCCCGCGTTTACTTCAGCGCCGCCACCCGGCCGTCAAGTTCGGCATAGGCATGCAACACGCTGTCTTCGCGCGCGATGGCGTCGGTGACTTCCTCCGGGCTCATGAGCATCAGCGCGGTGGACCAGGCTTCGGCCAGAGTGGCGGTGGCCGCCACCGCCCACACCCGCTGGCTCAGATAGCTCCCGTGCGTTTCATCGCCGCCTGGATGGACGATGTGACTGCCTTGCACCTCGGTGCCCGACGCGCTCAGCGAATTGTTTGATAGGGCGAGTTGCCGAGCCTCAAGCGCTCCCGCAAGCTCCACCGGCCACGCCTGCGGGCCCACCGCTAACAACGAGCTGGCACCAGCGGCCAGCAGGCCGCCGCTCACTCCCCAATCCTGCAACAGGCCGCTCACTTGATCCAGAGCGAAGCCTTTGGCGATGCCGCCAAGATCGATTTCACGGCCGGGGATTTCACAGGTGATGGCGGCCACGTCGGGATGAATGACGAGCTTGCCGGCGAGCGGCGGCAAGGGTCCCTCGGCGCCGGACTTGCGATGCTCGATGCGCTTGCCCAGGGTGATGTCGAACAGCCCGCCAGTTAGGGCATAGGCCTCCATGGCAAGCAACAAACACTGGTGGCAGGGCTCGCTCAGATAGAGGGTTTCGCCCGCCTGCATGCGGTTGATGCGGAACACATCACTGCCATCGATGAAACGACTGAGCTTGGTCTCGAGGTTGTCTATCAGATCCAGGCACTCCCTGGCCGCGCCGGCGACCATCCGCTCGTCCTCGCCGATGAGGCGCAGGGTGAAGGTGGTATGCATCGCCTCATGGGTGAAAATCGCGGAGTCGGGCAGCGGCACGAGCGGGTTCATGGCGTGTCGGATTTCATCCAGGCGGCCCAGATATCATTGCGGATGAAGAGGGTGACCGCCACATTGGCCCGCAGCCCGCGTGGCAGCGGCGTATGGGTGGTGGCGAGTTGTGTCATCACCGCATCCGCGGATTCCGGCACACAGAAGACCACGGGGAATTCCGCGATGTTGGCCGGTGGCTCCTGCCAGTAGCCGATGGCCTTGAACGAGCGCAGATACCATGGCAGGGGCCAATAACCGCTGCCGATCACGGCCATGGGCTCAACGGTTTGGCCCGGCGCCTTTTTGGCGAGTTGTTGCAACCACGGTTCGACGGATTCGATGTCGCGGCGCGTGGGCACATAGGCAAACGGATTGCGGGCGTCGGAGGCTAGGCGCCCAATGGCGTATCTGGTCTGTCGGAACTGCGACACTAGGGCTACCCCAACCAGCACGAACATTGCGGCGTGGCACGGCCGACGTGCGGTCGCCCAGCCACCCACGCTAAAGCCAGCCACGCTGAAGCCGGCCAGCAGACACACGTGTGCCCACGGCAGGACCATGAGCCAAGGCGTCTTGTAGGCAATCAGGCCGTAGATGATGAAGTGCCCCAACGCCGCGTAGGCAATGAAGCGAATGACGAGTCGCAGGTTACGGTCCATCGCGGCGCGCCGGAAGCTCGCGGCGAATGCCAGCAGCGCCAGCAGGGCCACCGGCGTACCATACCACCAGATGCCGCCGGACTTGTGCGGGATCGTTAGAAAATTCAGGTAATAGAAGAACGGTTTGTCGTGGCCGGCGCCGGTCTTATAGACAAAGAACGTGCGAACCGCGTCCACCGCGCCGTGGGGGTTGCGCAGTCCATCGCTATAGAAATAGCCGGCGGTTAGGACGGCGGTGAGTATTGATAGGAACACATGCACGCGCCAGTTCTGCCACGCTGCAAGCAGCGCGGCGCGGCTGAACCAGGCGCGGTTGCCCAGCGCCACCAGCCCGCCTGCGCCCAGCCAGGCGATCATGCTGATGACAAAACTCTCCTTGGTGGCAAACATCAGGCCGATGAACACGCCCGGAATCCCCCACTTCGGTTTGGTTAGAAAAGCCATCATGGCGAGCATCCCGAACAACCCCACCATCGACTCGTGAATGAACATCCGGCTATAGTAAACCAACAGCGGTGAGGTGGCCAGCATAGCCGCGGCCAGCAGCATCGGCGCATCGCCCCAGCGCCGCCGCCAGGCTAACGGCAGCAGCACCAGCAGCAATCCCGCTGTCGCCGGCAACAGCCGCAGGGTGCCCTTGGTCATCTCCTGCCAGGTGTTTTCGCCGCGCGCGCGGCACAACGGAATGGCCAGGCTGCTGAGCAGCGGCCCGTGGAAATGCTGCGGGTCGAATTGGCTGTTGCCCGATTCCATGCGGCGCGCGGTGATGCGGGCGCCGGTGGCCTCATCGCAGTGGAACGGCCGCGATGACAACTGATCGAAGCGCAGGAACGCTCCGATGGCGATCACGCTTGCCCAACACACGAGGATGAGGATTTTCCTTGCCATGCTCCAGGGATACGCTGAAAGAAGCGCCGACCTTGCAGCGTATTATTTGTCAGATAACGTCAGCCATGCCGCAGCCGCCAGCCACAATTCTGTTAGTCACGCCGGTTTGGAACGACTCGGCGCGCCTCGCCGGCTTCGGGCCGGAACTGGCGCGGGTGCTCGCGGCCTCGGCGCTGCCGATTCGCTGGATCATCGCCGACGATGGCTCGGAAAAGAGCGACTGCGCCCGCCTGGCCACCTTGTTGGAGAAATTTGCCGCCGTTTTCCCGCGTGTGACCTTGCATTTCGCAGCGGCGCATTACGGCAAGGGTTCGGTGATTCGGGAGGCCTGGGCGCTCGACCCGCAGGTCGTGTGGCTGGCGTTTGTCGATGCCGATGGCGCGGTGTCCGCTGAGGAGACCGTCGCGCTGATCGAGGCGGCCATCGCGGCGGATTGCTCGGTGATGGGCATCCGCAAGCGCACGGCGGAAACCCATATCGAGGAGAGTTTCTATCGGGGGGTGATGCACCGGGTGTTTCTGAAGGTGGCGGATCACATGTTAGGCCTGCGCAGTGAGGACCTGCAGTGCGGGGCCAAGGTGTTGCGCGCGGCGGACTATCGCCGGATCGCCCCGGAGTTGCGCGAGGGCGGCCTGGCCTTCGATTCCGAACTGCTCTGCGCCCTGCACCACAGCGGCGCCGAGTGGCAGGAGCGCCCGGTCAACTGGACGCAGAAGCACGGCGGCAAGGTCCATCCCGTGCGCGACGCCTGGGGCATGCTCCGGGCGCTCTATCGGGTTCGCAACCGCTTCCGCGCTTGAGCATGTGTCTCGAGTTTGTATCGAAGCCGCCGGTCAGGTAATGCCCGTTCCCAATGGGAACCCAGCCTAAGACAAATTTCCCTTCTGAGTTCATCGATTGTCTCCATGACAAGCCATGTCAACCACGACCGTTGCGGCGAGAATCAGAATGTCGTCTTCTCCCCCGGCAAGCTCCACTCCATAGGTGTCGGTCCAGGTGAACCCATTGTTTTGAGACTCAGACATCCTGAGCGGTGCCGGGATATGGTTGATTTTCTGGAAACTGAATGAGAACATCAGGATCCGGGCAGGATGCCAGGACCACGGTGGCGCGGGCATCCTTGCCCGCTGCCAAGCCGCTCGTAAGCTCATAGGTTTCATCCAAGATCGCGGCCTTGGCCCGGGGATCCTTCCGCTTGGCGAGTCCCACCAGTCCCTCCTCGCGAATTCCCGTATCCGCATCCGACAGAGCCGCGAAAAGAGCGTCTCGAATCTCCGGAGTGTCAGCATCAATTTGTGACCCGATCCCGAACACCGCCCAGTTTCCAACGTCATGATCCTCGACCGTGGTGAGCCCGATCAACGCCGCGATGGCGTCTGGATCTTCGTGCCCGGAAAGGCCATAGACAACCGCGCGGTACCTCTCGATGATCGCGCGACTCGGTGTCGGATCATTCTCATAGCTGTCATTGTGTCGCGTTCTCATTTCATTGCCGAGTAAATACCATTCGTTGAGTAAAGTCGCCGTTGAAATACTCGAAGGACAAGGAAAGCAAGTGGTCCTTGCGCCTAAAGCGTAGATTGGAAATCGGGTCCGGCAATGCCCCGCAACGCAGGTACAATCCATAATGATCGCTCTTGGAATTCCCGCCCAACGGAGCAATGGAGAAAGTGCCAGAGCCATTGCGGAACTATGCCGGGACAAGTCGGCTCGCTCCCATGGCAAGCCGCTTGACGCCCATCAGCCTTCCCCGTTAACTTACCCCTGCAACGCGACCACCAACGCTCAAACGTCAATCTAACCATGAGAGCCTTCAAAATCTGGACCCAGCAGAAGTTTAGCTTTCGCTACGACGGCGAATTGTTTGAGGGGGAGGTTTTCGGAGGCTCGAACGATTCGCTTGCCGATGCCCGGAGTGATGCGGCGCGCCGATGGGAAGCAGTGTGCCAGCGGATTACCGGCGCGTTGCCGCGCAGGTCTGCCGACTATGAGGCGGATAGCGACCCGCGTTCCAGGGAAATGCGGGGTCTGATGAAGGCGTTGAAAGTGGATCGCCTGTATGCCCTGCTCAGCCAGCGCCAGGGGTGCTACCGTGCCCGACTCACAGCCAAGCCAAGTCGGATTGGATTGAAATCACTCGGACAGAAGTGGCCGGTTGCCGATGATGCCGTGGCCGCGCGCGCCGACTGGGTCGCTCAATATACCACGGCGTGCCGGAGATTTGCCGCATGTCGATTCTATTCGGCGGTCGGAGATGCGCCGTTATCCCCTGTGATTGCACTCCATGATGAACTCTCCGGGGCCTTGGGCACGCTACCATTGGCTTGATGTGTGCGCCCCCCTGACGATCGGCAATCCCCTTGCCGCAACGAGCCGTCAATGCAACTTTCAAGCCCACCCAAGGGCCACCGGCCCACTTAACGGCGTCAGCACACATGCCAGTCGGGCAACGGTTTGAATGCGGGTGGTCATGCCATGTTTCATCATCATTTGCCGCGGAGTGGTTCCCATGTCTCTAACGTAAGTTGGTCTTGGGGGCTGGGCCGTTGCCCGCCGTGGATTTGTAGAAGAACACGTTCAAAGGCATACAACTCGTTGGCGTGATCGTCGGCGTGCCCGCCGCCCCAGACAACCAGGCGATCCCGAGCGCCACTGCAACGACCGTCCCCGCCAGTGCCCGCATCGGGTTGTTAGGTTTCACGATCTGTCCTTTCACGTTGCAGTCGGGTTCACGCGGAACGTCGCCAGCCGGCAGTCACCGTTGCCCACCGACGGAAAACCGACGATTGTTAGGCTGCTCGCCAAACAGTAGGGTGAGGGTGAGCCCCTTCAGCGGAAGGACGATGCCCTTGTTGACCAGATCATGAAAGGCGCTCCGGGGTAGGGGCTTGTCGAAGTAGCGGTCGAAGCCATCGCGGCGGACGGCAAACTCGGGGGTAACCGGTCGGCGGGGCCTTGGATGAAGACAGTTTCGTGCGTGTCGTAACGGAAATCAGACAGACAGCCCGGGAGGCCGAAGCCATCGGCGCGAATCTTGCCAGCCATGACGGACCAACCGCACTGCTCGCGCAGATTGACGCTGCGTTTGGCGGCAGGTTTTCCGGTCGGCTTGACGTGCTCGTGAACAACGCGGGCTCTGGCGCGTTTGGCGCGCTCACGGACGCGACCGATGAGGACTTTGACATGCAATTCAACCTCAACGTGCGCGCCGTCTTTCAACTCTCGCGCGAGGCGGCGCGACGCATGACGAAGGCCGGTTGGGGTCGCATCATCAACATCGGTTCCTGCCTCGGCGAGGCCGTGCCGATGCCGGGCATGGCGCTCTATTGCGGCACGAAATTCGCCATTCGCGGGCTGACCAAAGGCTGGTCGCGCGACCTAGGTGCCACGGGCGTGACCGTCAACGCCGTGCAACCCGGCCCGATTGATACCGAACTCAATCCCGCCGACAGCCCGATGGCCGACGCGCAAAGGAAACTCACCAGCTTGGGCCGCTATGGCAAGCCCAACGAAATCGCGTGCGCCGTGGCCTTTCTCGCCAGCCCGCAGTCAGCCTTCATCAATGGCGAATGCCTCACCGTGGACGGCGGCTGGAACGCTTGAACCAATGACTCCAACGTGGCCTAACATGCGCCGCACCGAATTGCGGCCCCACCGCGCAGCCTGGCGTTTCGAGAGTCCCTCAGGGGCCGCCATCTGTGAGCTGAGCGTGCCGTGACACAGAGCAGCGGATGCCGGGTAGGATTGTCGGATTGCGGATCCCAACCAGCACCAGCAGCATGAAACCACTCGTCACCGCTCATCGTATCGAGCCCGTGGGTACAGATGGCGGCATCAAAACAGCTCCCGCTGGGCCGCACCGCCGGCAGACTTGAGCGGACTCTCAAACGGCGTCACGACCAGAGCCCCGTCATACGGCAGGAACGTCCACAGGCCTCCATCAAGAAATCCCAACACCTCATCCAGGCGCAGCACCGCAGGGATGCGGCTGTGAATGGGAGCCATGAGCGGCGATGCCTCCGTGGTCACCATCGTGTAACACGGGCCAAGCTCACCTCCCGGCTCCCACAGTCCGGCGATATACAGGTAGGGTCGCCCCGATCAATCGAACCTCCAACCCCAGTGCAGCCGGATCCCACGTCGCTAACAAGTGTGAGGGCGGCTTCCCGCCAGCGTCACCGGCCGGCGGTCACACAATACTATTGAAAGCAAGCACATGGTAGTGGTGTTGGATGGTGGCAGGGGCATCCGGACTGGTCTGGAACGCCTGCTCACGGCTCACGGCTTTCGCGTCAGATTGCACGCGGAAGCGGACAGATTGTTTCGCGACGGACTGCCCACGTTTCCATCATGTTTGTTGTTGGACACCGAGCTTGGCTCAGGCATGACCGGAGTGGAGGCACACGCCGATTTGTTGCGCCGCCACTGGTTCATTCCCATGGTGTTTCTCGCCGGCGCTTGGAATGTCAGGCTGGTGGTCAACGCCATGCGCGCCGGCGCGGACGGTTTTCTAGCGAAACCGTTCGTTCCCGCAGAGGTGGTGGATGCCGTGGCATTGGCATTGCAACACTCCAGGGATAAACAGAATGACGGGTTCGCGGCAGCCGGAGCCCGCTCTAAGATTGCTTCCCTAACGCATCATGAGCGGGAAATCGTGCGCTTGGTCGTCGCGGGTTTGTTCAACAAGGAAATCGCAGATCAACTCGACCTCGCGGTAATCACCGTGAAGGTCTACCGCAGCCGGCAACCCCGAACGACCGACGATGAAAGACAACGACGTGATCGTGGTGATCTTCAGCAAGGAGCAGGTCCGCCACTGCAAGCTGGTCCACTTCCTCGAACAATTCGGCCGGGACGCGCTGCCCGAGGGTCCGGCCCTGGCCAGGCTGATGAACCGGTTCCGCTTCCTCGTCCACGGCTATGACGACGACCCGCAGGAACTCTACGCGATCCCCGAGGTGCGCAGGTTCTATCAATACTTCCACCGCGTCTGGCCCTACTGGTTCTTCTTCTGCGACCTCCAGTCCGAGACCCTCACCATGCTGACCCTGTACCTGCTGCCCATCACGCTCGCCAGTTGGTGTTTCGAGGACCTGCTCCTCTTCAAGCTGAACCGCGAGGAGATGGACAAGCGCTTCCTGATGATCGATTACTACGCTCTGTGGCGCATGATGGGGCGCTTCTCCGGTCACCAGGGCAATCGGCTCGTCTTTGAACAATCCGTGCTCATGACGACGGCTGCCGACTATCCGCCCCTGCCGGTCGAGGCGAATGCCGATGTGTCCGAAGTGGTGCGCACCATGCGGGACTCCGATCATCTCGTGCGCTCAAAGCTGGTGGGGGGGAAATCAAGGTCTCGGGTACGATCAGCGAGGTCGGAAAAACGCGTCGCCCTCGCCCCCGGCAAGCTTTTCGAGGCCGAACACGTCGGTGTAAAATGCGACGGCTTCCCCGGTGTCGCCGACTTCAATCGCGAGGTGATTGCAGCCATAGACTTGCACGCTCATGGGATGGTTTGGTTGTGGTTTGGAGATATGATCGGTTTGGAAACAGATCAAGAAGCGCAGAACGCCAGTGCTGAGGAACGGCGAGCTTGCGAGCCTTATCCTCAGGCACATGGTTCGTCGATTCCTGAATCCCGCCGGAAGAAGCAACGAAGGCGAGGCCCCTCACGAATGCGTTGGTTTGCAGTTTCGCCGTCTCCGCGTTCCTAATCCGGCTTCCTTGAATCCGCAAGTTCTCGATGCGGACTTCTTCGATCAAGTGTGCGGCGTCGCACCCTGCCAGCTTCATCACCGGGACAGTCCTCCCCGTGACGATGATGTCTTTGAACGTCAAGCCCTTGATGTGCCCCCTCGTCTTGTCGTGTCCCCACATGTCCGCCCCGATCCAGCAGTTAACCAGAGTGTTCCGGCAGTCCTCCACCCGGACGTCCTCAAACCGGATGTCGCTCATCGTCCCCGAGTCGGAAACAAGAACCGCGAGCGCGGCGCAGTCGCCGCCCTCCGAGAAATCGTGGATGATGTCGCAGTCTTTGAAAAGGACGTTTGAGATGTTGGCCCGCGTCTCGGAGGTGATGCCGAGCCCTCGCGCGCGGTCGTTCCAGACCACGCAACGTCGCACGACGATGTTCTTCGACTCCATCGCGGGTGGCGACGAAATCGTCTTCACGCAGACCTCGTCGTCGTTGTTCCGGAGGAAGCAGTCCTCGACGAGGACATCCTGGCTGTTGCAGATGTCGATTCCGTCGCTGTTCTCGCGGGCGCAGATCTGCTTCACGTTGCGGACGACGACGTTCTTCGAGGTGTGCATCGCCACGCCCCACGCGGGTGCGTCCAGAATGATAATCCCCTCAACAAGAATGTCCGTAGAGCCGCCGAACCACATCGCCGTCCGGGCGTGCCAAGGGAGCGGCCCCATGTCGAGGACGCCGCGGCCGCGGACCTTCACATTTTTCGCCCCGCCTGTCTCTAGTAAGGTGGCCCAGACCTTGTTCCCCTTCCAGTCCTTCTCCTGCGTCGGCTTCTCGTCGGGCGGAATCTTCGCCCGCAGGATCGCACCGCCGGCGAGATAGACTGTCTGGCCGCTCTTCGGACGGAGCGTCGTCACCTCATGCACGCCCGGCCCGAAGTAGATGACGTCCTTGCTCGTCTGGTCGGGCCGGTCGGCCTCGAGCGGGTTGGCGAAGAGATGCAGAGGACGTGGGATGTCTCCATTCAGTTCGATGGTCAAATTCAACGGCTTGCTGAGCGTGAAGGAGATGCTATTCCCGGAAACGGTCGGTTTGATGGCGTAAGACGTGGGGAGGATCTTGACGGTGCCGATCAGTCGCGTGCTGGTGACCGAAACGGTAACCGCCCCGGAGAAGTCAAAATACGCGAACGAGGCGGGGCCACCACGCAAGACGGGAACAGTGTAGACGAAGACCGGCTTGCCACCGGCATCGACCTTGTAGTCCTCCGACGCCTTCTCCCCCTGCGGGGCGGGGTATGAGACAACTGCATCTCCGGCAAGAGAAAACCCTGCCGCGACCCGCAGGGATAATACCAAAAGCGCCGTCGCATTCAGGGGCAGTGTGGGAAATCTCGATAACGGGAGCGGTTCCATTGACTCTCTTTCTTTTGCATTATGCGGGATTTCTTGTTTACTCAAGAATGGGGAGTTGTTCCTCATGAGGCTAGGCGCCAACCTTCGGCCCTGTCAATATCAAGGTTTTCCGAAATGATTTTCACCAACGGATTGGTTTTTTTGAAACCTGCGATAATTTCCGGCAGGCTTTCCCGCAAGGCGAGCGCCACGACCTGCTCGGACGGAGCCACCCCCGGGCGGATCGTGCGCAACCATGATCCGAAACGCTGCCAAACCGTGTCCGGATAGAGAATGGCCAGCATCTGCAGCAGCCCTTGCGCGATGAGACCCATCTGAAGAAAACAGTGACACGCACCGAGTTTGCGCCGCACGGCCTGGCGGTAATGTTCGGTTTCCTTATGCATATACTGGTTGCCCGAGCGGCGCTTGAGCGGTTTCATTCCGGCCATCCAGAAATGATAACACCAGGAGCCCACCGAATGGACCGCATGTTTGAAGGTCACCTCGATCTTGAATCTCACGCCATAAATGCGCACCACCTCGATGCCGTCCAGAGTGGTGTCGGTGCATGGGAAAATCCTGCAGCCCCTGGTGGGATGAATCACAAGCACGAAGCGAACCAGTCCGCCCGCAGGCTTCCAGTGAAGGTCGAGCACCTGCATCAGGATGGTCACATCACGCTCGCCATAGACCGGACCCTGCGCCGTGACAAACCTATCGAGTTCGGTGAAGAGCGATTTGAGTGCAACCTTGCGTCCGTATTTCCGGGGGCGTCCCCGCCGTCTCACCGCAGGCTCTTCGGGTGGAAAATACGCCACCGCGTTGGAGCGCACCGCCGAGACGAGATGTTGTCCGGCGGCAAGCAGGGGGCCTATCACCGGTTTGGCTGCGTAGTAGATGTCGCCGACCAGATAATATGGCAGGGCGATGCCCAGCGAGCGCAGCATGATGACGAGTTTGTCGAGCAGGGTGCGCTTGTCGCGATTGGAGAACACCACGC
>TBL_comb47_HYPODRAFT_10005256_pt1 | contig 14500 bp, 16 predicted proteins | sample TroBogypolimnion_40_FD_10682 | JGI IMG/M metagenome (IMG submission 10682)
GNACAAAAGACTAAAAGTATTTGGGATGTCTGCCCGCAAAGGTTCTATTGAGAACTTCGAGGAAATAGGTAGCGCCTTACTAAAGCGCAACCGATTGCAAATTACCTACTATGCCCGCGGTACGAATAAAACTACTGAGCGAGAAATATCGCCCCAACGCTTAATCTTTTATAGGGACAACTGGTATTTAGATGCTTACTGCCACCTTCGCAAAGACTTAAGAAGCTTTGCACTCGATGGCATTCACAAAGTAATCATCGCTAACACCAAAGCCGATGAAATCCCCGAAAAGCAATTACATGAACACTTTGCGGAGAGTTATGGGATCTTCTCTGGCAAAGCAAGTCAAAGGGCTAAGCTAAAGTTCTCACCAGAAAAGGCAAGATGGGTAAGTAGCGAAACTTGGCATGGGCAGCAAGTGGGTGCCTTTGATAAAGAGGGAAATTACCTCTTAGAATTTGACTACAACCAAGATCCTGAATTGGTGATGGATATATTGAAATATGGCTCAGGTGTTGAGGTTTTATCCCCTATAAGCCTCCGCAAGCGAGTTAGAGATGAGCTAACTAAGGCGTTGATGAATTATGAAGCATCCCGTAACTAGATGCTCTTATTGGAGTTTCCACCTTAATCCAAGTAATAGTAGAGCCAGGAAGGGTAAATCAGTCGAGCTGCCTATCAATGTTTAGATGAGTAAATCTGCCATAGATGATGAGATTGCGAAGGGACATGAGTAGCTTCTTAGTTTTCCCGATATTCTGGGCAGGGATACTTCCTCGCAAATGATTTTTGGAGCAGATAAGAGTGACCGGATCACTAGAGTTATTCATGTCGGTGTTATCCATACTTTATGAGCGTGACTGAGATGTAGCAGTCAGGATTGCTTCAGTCTATTGGATGCAGCCTTAGAGGCTTTAGATAAAACCAGATTCTTAATAAGTACATTTGAATCTAATGGAAGCTCTGATTCATTTAGAGCGATATCTTCAAGCTCGGACCGAAATAGGTTAAACAGTGCAAAACGGCCATCTGCGCCAACATCACCAACAGGGTCTTTATTTAGATGGTCTTGGACTAGCTGGAAGGCAATGAGCTCTAACTCTCGAGGGTGCAACGAATAAGCCTTTGGCCTACCGGATTCACCAAACATCACATAGCGAATATCCACCCCAAGACTAGCCAACTGATTTAAGTAACCCAATCGCGGCTCAAATTCTTCCCGCTCATACTGCTGATAAGTAACAACACTAACCCCAGAAAGCTTTGCAAACTCTACCTGAGTATGTCCCAGCCTTTTGCGCTCAGCCCGCAATCGAGAACCCCAGCCGTCTTGAATTAACTGCATATCAATACTTTCTTTGACGAATTCTCATCCCAATATAAAATAATCATTTAATTGATTAAATAAGCTCTATTTTATATATATTTTTGATTTTGTTGAAATTATTGTATCACTAATAGTCAATTTTTATTACTTGTTGCAAACATCATATTCACATTAAAACCCAGATGATAGAAGGAATAGCCATGTAGAAAACAAAAAAACCGCACCACTTTTAACAGTAGTACGGCTCCTTGCCCCCGCTTTCGCGAAGGATTTAATTTGATACCTAGCAGTTCAGATTATCTCCAAACAAAAAAGTGAAGTCAAGAGTAGGGATCGTTTTGCCTAAATTTTAAGCAAATTAGGCGATCTGGCCGTGCTTTGCCCATTTTTTTAAGGAGTAATCCCATGATTGTGAATTCCACGCGTCAGGTCATTACGCGCTCACCCCACCGATCGGTAGGGATCATCAATAGCCCGTATTTCCAGTCGCAACCTATTGTTTATGAATCTCAGCTTGAGCGAGCCTTTGTTCAGCTTTGTTTGCTCTGCCCGGGTGTTGAGCGAATCGTTGCTCAACCCTTCAGAGTCAATCTAGATGAAATCAAGAAAAGGCACTACACACCCGATTACCTCGTCGAGCTTGAGGATGGGTCCTTTTTGGTTGTCGAGGTCAAGATTTTAGAGCGCATCGGAAAACTTGAAAAACGCTTTAACCAAATCAACGAACGCTTAAGTAGTCGAAATTTCTTATTTATGACCGCCGATGAAACACAGCTCTACTGTGCAGATAAAGAAAAGCACGCTAAAGAAATACTGCGTTATGTCAATTGGCAGGTAGCACTCCAAGTGCAACAAATGATTCTGAGTGAACTCGGAAAAATTGAAGGGCACTTTATCTCCCTTAGTGATCTACAAGCTCGAGCGCAATGCTCCTCTGAAGATCTTTTGCATCTCATCGCCACCCGGCAAATCTTTATTGCTGCAGTAAGCCCCATTTCAGAAATTTTGATTACTAAACCTATTCAAGGAGTCACTCATGGCATTCATTTCTTTTCACGTTGGTTTAACGCTGCGTTATGGGGATCGGATCTACCAGTTCCTCAGGCAACTTGATGATGGTCAGGTTCAGTTTGAAGACCAACTCACTAGGCACACTAAGACTTTAACGGTTGCACAGGCTGTGCATGATGTGCAGGAAGGCAAAGCACTGGTTCTACGAGAGGGCTTTGATCCTAAGGCACCCGAATCCGTAAAGCCTCCATATTGCTTGGCCGATCTTCCGATGCACTATCAGGATGATTTGGGCAGAAAAATGGATTACCTGGGCTGGATGAGGCGATTGGGTATTCGTCGAGGGGAGAAGGATCGCATAGCAGAACAAATTCCAATTGTTGCCAACAAAATTAAGGATTCATCTCCACCAGCTCCTAATACGGTCATGACCTGGATGCGTATTTTTGAATTAAATGATCTAAATCCTGCCGCCTTAGTCTCGAGATATCTTTATAGAACCAAGGCTCGTCTGATTCACCCCCTTGTTGAGGAGCTTACCTATAGATGCCTGCATAAGCACTACTTCACACGAGCAAGAAACTCACTAGAGAACGTGGGCTCGATTATCCGCAATGAACTAAAAAACCTAGTAGCCCAAGGACAAATCACCGAAAAAGAGTCCAAGATTAGTGCATCAACTATCAATAGGCGATCAAAGGAAGTGGAGCCTTACTTTGCAGCAAAGGCTCGGTATGGCGATCTTTTTGCACGCGTTAAATATCGCACACCCTTTGGTGAGAATCCAATATGCCGCGCACTGCAACGCTACGAGATTGATCACACTCCGCTCAATTGGGTAGTCATTTGTGATCGCACGGGATTGCCTCTTGGCAGGCCCACACTCACTATCGTAGTCGATCGCTATAGCGGCTATATCGTAGGACTACACATCAGCTTTGATGGGCCAGGATTGAGTTCAACCCTAAAAGCCTTAAAGGTGGCGATCCAACCCAAAGACATATTCACTGATAATGCGAGCTATCTAACCAATCCTTGGTTGGGCTGCGGGATTCCCGAGGAGATTGCGGTTGATAACGGTCTTGAATTTCATTCTCAGCAATTTCGACAAGTCGCCTGGGAATTGCAGACTGTTCTGGAATACTGCCGAGTCAGAACACCATGGTCTAAGGCTGCGGTAGAGCGAGTATTTCGTGATCTAGATTTCTTGCACATACCTTCTGGCCGAGTGCATAAGCCCATACAAAACGTGCGCTACCCCGATCCCAAAAAAGATGCTGGTATTCCTTTCAGCATTTTTTGCGAGACGATCCTCAAATGGGCGATCGATATTCACCCATTTCACATCAATAAACACAAACTGAGTCGCTCTTTTGACCTCTTTGGCGAAAGCTTGGATTTAATTCCACCCCCTCGATTTTTGGGTAGCTTAGATACTCTGAATCGAATTGCTGCCATGTCAAAAATGATGATGGTCAGTAGCGGAGGTATTGAACTAGTAGGCCTCTCCTACTCCTCGCCTGAACTTTTTCAGATGAAAAAAGAGGTTGGCGATAAGTTCAAGACCTTGGTGAAGTGGGATCCAGATGACATGCACATGATCCATGTTCAGCACCCTAAGGATCCCTCTTATTGGATTCCTGTGCCATCGCGCAATCCCAACTACGCCAGCCAACTGTCCTGGGTCCAGCACCGCAATATTCGCTCCTTTGCTCGTGAACATTTCAAAGAGATCCGTGGTCAAGATCAGCTCGATAAGGCTCGCGCAGAACTGCAAGAGCTTTGGCATAGCTGCATGATTAAAGACCGAAAGAAATTGGATTACAAGAAGGCCGTACAAAACCAAGGACTGTCCTCAGGAAAAATCTGGGTGCCAGGTAACGAGATTGTTGCTGATGTACAGCACAAGCCGGCACCAGTGACCCTCATTATTCCCGAAACCAAAATCACCCCTTTAGAAATTCCTGATTTTGATAGTTTCTCCATCTACTAATGACAGAAAATCCATGAAAAAACATTCACTTAACACTCTAGAAGTTGATATAGAAGAACATGCAATGAGCGATCTTCAAAGGCGCATTTTTATGTACTCTAAAGATGCTTTAAAAATTGCTGCCAGCATCGAGCCCATCATCGTCAACCACCCTAGATTTATTCAGGGCATACAAGCGCTTGATCGCATCTACCAACTGGCTCATGAACTCAATTTACCTCAAGGCATTCGGATTGTTGGGCCAACTGGCTCAGGGAAAACTTCTCTTGTTGATTACTTCTCCAAGACCCTGCCTAAGACGACGCTCTTTAAGCAAGGTCTTGGCATTGTGTTCATTCGTTTAGATGCCTCGCCAACAAGACATCAACTGGTTCGCAATCTTTTACTGGCCTATAACTATCCCTTTGCAAGCACATCGGTCAAGGCGATTGATATCAAGACACAAGTTTTGTGCGACATCATCACTCAAAAGGGAACCCGTATTTTGGCCATTGATGAGAGCCATCACTTGGCATTCTCAAAATCAAGACGTTATGCCAAAAACTCCCAAAATGATGTGACTGATTGCTTGCATCACTTAATGGACCAAACTGGAGTTGGGCTGTTTTTAATGGGCACTAAGGAATTAGACGATCTGGAAAGCTTGGATGCCCATCTAGCCTCTCGAGTGAGTACCCGCATTGAGCTAGCCGACTATCTCACCCTCACGCCTGAATGGTATGGCCTGCTTAAAGCCTTTGTGAATGAATCAAAGCAATTTGATCTGAGCGTCATTCTCACGGAAAACTATGGCGCGCTCATTCATGCGGCAACTGGCGGTAATTTGAGAAATCTAAAGCGCCTACTGACAGAGGTTGTCTTAATCGGTGTTGACAGCCAGATGCCCTTCATTTCGCAAGCGACTTTTCATGTGGCTCATGAGCGCATCTATGGAGAAGGGAATGATCGTGCCAACCCATTTAGCAAGTGAGCTCAACCCTCCCCCAATCCAAATTGAGTGCCTAGAAGATGAATCAGGCCTTGGCTATCTCTTGCGATGGCTGGGCACCAATCATTTGCCATTTCGATGGCTGAACAAAGTGCTAGGCATTAGAGGCCCCCGTCTACCTGATAGCAGGGATGCCATCGTGCTCTCCTACCTCACTGGTGTCGAGCATGGACAACTCAAGAAAATGCTGATGGAAACGTTTGGCAATGCAAAGGAAGGGGGTATGTTGGTTTACGGCCAACAACTCCTCTTCCGAGATCTCTATCGCTTTAGACTCCCCCAAATCTGCCCCAACTGTATTCATGAAAAAGGATATGTTTCTAGACACTGGGAATTTGGGCCAATACCCATCTGCATCGAACATGGGGTATATCTCATTGACCATTGTGAGCATTGCAAAAAAACCATTCGCTGGGATCGACCCACTATTGATATCTGTCAATGCGGGAGGATCTTTAAAAGCCCTTCAAATCAATTATCAAGACCAAGCTTGGCTGAACTTAATCTTGCTAGGTGGGCTCTAAAACCACTTAGTACAGTTGAACTTCCCAAGGCAGCTGCTTTACCCGATGCCCCCGTATGGATGAAGCACCTATCGCTGGATGGGACACTTCGTATCATCAAAGCATTTGGAATTTGTGAGACCCAGTATGAAGCCGTTTCCTCTAGCTTTCCATGGGGCAAGTGTACGAGTCAATTTTGGCGTGACCTTTTTAAACGTGCCGCATTACGTATTGAGGGATTTCTCAGGACTCCTGCCAATTCAGATCTGAGTGCTTTGGTTTATCAGCCCTTCTTAGAGAGGGTCGCCTTTTATCCGCTCACTACCCCTGATAAGGAAAGCACGCTTTATTTACTAAAACACATTTTTAATTACGAGCCTCTGACGCACTTCGATAGCGCTAAAGGGCACCTCTCACAAAGAAGATTATTTGATTAGAGCCCGCGATGACAGAACAAATCTCAACCCTCTATAACGTTCCCAAACTCATAGCAACAGAATCCATGAGCTCATGGATTGCCAGATTATCTTTAAGCCAAGGCATACCCCCATCAGCTCTACTCAATTATTTAGAAATTGACCAGGCTGCAGACCTTGATTATCGGGTCGGAAAAATTAACCTAAGCGCCTTATGCAAGAAAACGGGAATGAAGAAGCATCGATTCAAGGGCATAAGAGCGATCTTTGGTTCGCTGGCATTGATGGGGCGACAAGGAAGATATTTTTTATTATTTTCAGGAAGCAAGGCTCGCTACCGCTTTTGCCCACTATGCCTTGAGCAAGATGATTGCCCGTACTTTCGAATCGAATGGAGATTTAAAATTTGGCATGTCTGCCCATTGCATAAATGCTTTCTAGAGGATAAATGCATTCACTGTGATGCGCCAGTAACCTTACCCGTAAACATGTTAAGCGGTGGATATAAAAGTTTTGGCATTGATAACTTAGCTATGTGTCATTCCTGTGGAAAACTACTATCCAAAGTAACTCCAGCACTTATAGAGGATCATCCTTACCTGCGCCTTAATCCAGAAGACACACTATTAATACAAAACAGTAGGGCCTTTTTGTCCACCCTATATTTACGACGCTACAGACTCTGTGGATTTAGAATAAATTACCCCCTAGCTGATCTCCATTCACATCTAGGTTTACAGCCCTCTTACTGGGATAGTTTTAAATGGAATGCGGAGCTCTGGAGAAGTCTAACTATTTCTTAACTTTCACTATTTAAGAAATAGCCTAAAGCGTTTAACTATCTACCCCCACCGAATGAAAGGTAAACCCCAAGAGCCTTTTGCCAAATTGAGCTAACCTTAATTCCTCAACTTATTTTGGAGATAAGGATGAAAACCACCAGAAAAGAGTTATTTGATAAGGCGTGGGAACTCCCCATGACCAAGCTAGCCAAAGAGTTTGGTTGTAGCGATGTAGGTCTTAGAAAGGCCTGCGTTAAGAACCAAATCCCTCTACCCCCTCAAGGGCACTGGCAAAAAATCTCTTTTGGTAAAGGTTTTGCCAAGCCTAAGCTTCCGCGACCTGATTTCAATCCAGACATATCTATAGATCCTCAGGCCGTCAAGATAGCCAAGCAAGCCCATCAAGATGCTGTTGGGGTAGAAACGGCGGTTAAGAGTATTTCCAAGCCCCGACTCACGATTGCTAAAAACTTAAATACCCCCCACCCCTTAATTAGCCAAGCTCTCAACACGGCAGAAGACTATAAGCGCTGCCTTACTCTTGGCCGAAAAGTAGGATGGGGCTCTTATTACAAACTGAACTCTAAAGATCACCCGCCTCATGATGACAATGGAAAGCTCAGGTATTCAATACGGGATGGCTGCATTCCGATGTCGGTTTGCTTTGGCACGCTCGATCGCACATTACGCATCCTCGATCCCTTATTGAAAGCACTGGAACTCCATGGATTTAAGATCCGCCTTACTAAGACTGGGAAATACGATCAAAAAGAGCTTCTGATTGAAAAGGATGGGGAAAAGATTGAAATCTTTGTTCGCGAAGGATATACCCGGGTACCTATCTCTCCGAAGCTACGCAGTATCGCGCAAACATACAACATCACTTGCAATGAAAAAGAGAACTTTGCTAATGGCCTTCTGAATATTGAAATCACAATTCCTGGGCTATATCGACCTACATCTTTTAAAGATTTAAAAAAAGTTTCTCTAGAAGATCAGATGGACTTACTTTTGCAATACATGCTTGATGGCCCTCAGCTCATTAAAGATATACGCGAGAAGAAAGAGAGGGATGAGCGTGAGAGACGTGAACGCTATGCTGTAGATAGCTTTAATGAAAGCATCATTAAAAGCCAAGCAGCCCAGTATGAAAGTGCCATGGCTGAAGTGAAGCTCTACCAGGAGCTACAAGAACTTGATGATTATGTAACCCTATTAGAAAGTCAGATGGCTGATTTTTCTGAAAAAGAAAAAGAGCTTGGCCATTTCTGGATCAGAATTGTTCGGGACTATGCCAAACGAGCCAATCCCATCAGCAAAAGACTTAAACAACTCCAGAAGACTGCAAATGCGTCTGAGGGTAGCTACTACGACCAATGGTGCAAGGAGTCTAGGCAATATGAAAAAAATAAGAGAGATGAAGCTGATTCATAAATTTTTCAAAGCCAAAAAAGTAAACATTACCAACAGGATTGATGTAGTCTTAATGGTTCGAAATCTTCATCGAGTTACTAATAGGGGCTATATATGGAACGTGGCAGAATAGAGTCACTAAAGCGAAATTTAATCCGCCCGTATGCCGATATAGACAACATGCCTAGCCAGATACGTGAGTTAGCGGAATATTGTCCAGAAGAGATGATCAAATATTTTCTAAATAATATTTCCAACGGAATCATTCCCAGTCCACCGGTGCTTATAGAGCTTGTTCTTTCTCTCAGGGACCGGGAGCTGTATCTGGTATCTAAAAAATATATTTTGAAGAACGATATTGATAAAGCCATTAGATTACTTGAGGCAGAGTTTCCCGATCCTGAAATTGAGGAATTATTAATTAATGAATTGCCGAAGTATATTGATGATTTCAACCCTTGGCGAAGGTTTATCGTAACGGCTTTAATGAATCATGGATCAATAAATTGTTTGGGAGCTCTTCAGGCGATCGAATTTGAATTTGATCCCAAACAAAAAAGATCTGAAGTACTTATCGTAGCTACAAAAAATTCCATAATTGATGGAACCTCTGCACATGCATCAAATTTTGATTTTGTACCTAAAATGACGCGTCTGGAGGCTCAATCTACATTTGGTCAACTGTTAAAAAAAGCTGTCAAAACTATCTCCGAAAGAAATCTGTTACCAAAAGATGATTGGGTAATAACCCCTCCTCCCATTGATCAATCTACCAATACAAAATCAATTACAGAGTTAATTGCTCAGGGAGAGAATGTCTTCTGTGAATTTAAATCAACCCTGCGGTGGGATATGCGAGAGAAAAAACTCAATCTAATCCTACAGCAGGAAGTAATTGAGGCTATAGCTGCTTTCTCCAATCACTTGGGAGGAACACTTCTTATCGGCATTGACGATAATGGAAATGCAATTGGATTACAGTTTGACTATGAATCCTTTAAGGATTCTAAGAATAGGGATCAGCTACAACGTCACATTCAGGATCTAATTAAAGATGAAATAAATACGCCATTCTCTATATCCAATATTCAAATTAATTTTCAAAAATTGGAAGACAAGGATATATGTCGGATCGATATATTGCGATCTAATAGTCCAATATTTCTAAAATCTCAAGATAAGTCTGGAAAACCAACAGAGAAATTTGTAGTTCGTAATGGCAATTCTTCACGCGCACTATCGCCAAGTGAGCAGGCTTCATATATACAAGAACATTTTGGATAGCGCTATCCGGTTTTTTGATCGGTAACAAACGTTTTAGCGGTAATACGCAGCTAATCCGAATTGCCATACCCAGACAAGTGTTGAAATGGCTAAAAAGGAGAGCTGTATGACCTCACCTACTTCAGGTATCCCCCCATTATTAATTCGCGCCTATCGTCAGGCCAAATTTATAGTTAGTGCCCCAGATCCAATCACGCTATTTGTTGGTCAAAGCAATAAAGAATTATCGAAAATACTAATTGAACATGGCGTAACTACGGCCGCATTCATTACCGCGCACAATCCCTACAGTCACCAATTTGAAGATACTGATAACGTAAAGGCTCAAGCTAGCCTAATAAGTGAGGTTGACGGTCTTGGTTTTAAATACATTCATGGCTATGGCCAAGATGTAGCGGAAGAGTGGCCCAGAGAAGACAGCATACTAATTCTGGGGATTACGGAGAGCCAAGCAGAGGCCCTATCTGATAAGTTCTCGCAAAATGCATTTATTTGGATAAGTACGCGAGATGCGTACATTTCATTGCGCTTGCGAAGGCCAATTGGACTGCCGTCTGCTAAGGATCTTCAGGATTGGGTTGCAGGACTTTCTAGCAAGCAAGCCTCTGAATTGGCTAAGTTAAGCCCAGTAGAACAAGCTTGGCTAATGACTGCCTCAGATGAGGAACAAGCCCACTGGCTATCACCCACTGATTGGGATCTTAATAATCCCTGGCCTTTGGCAAAGCCCGATGGAAGTTCTATGGGAATCGGCACCGAGTTGGACAGAATATTTAAGATAATCGCTGCTGGGCAGGTTTCAATGGTGCGCTAATTTCACCAGACTCAGCACTCTTAATATTCAAGATGATGATGTAGCCTTTTATGAACCCTTTTTTGAAAAGTAAATTTTTATGCCTAAACCCATAGATCGCATATTTCACACCATTAAACAACTGATAGATGGCTTTCACAGCATAGATGCCCTCACGTTGGGGGACAGCCTGGAATTAGAAGATAGCGAAACTCTGGAATGGATCTCTCAAACTTGTAGTGCCGGCATGATGCAAAACCTCTATTTACTAAAACTTCAAAATAAAGAAGAGGTTACATTCATTACCGAGCATGGTGATGGCGGTCATTTGATTGGGGTGAGTGGTCCATGGGACTCTATTAGACAAGCTAAAGATTCTATTGAGACCAAAGAAGGATGGACTGATATGTAACGTAGTGAGCGCTCAGATCAGAACTTAATCAAGGGCTCAGAGAATTCGAGCCATCAAGCTTTTGGTGTTTTATTTCCAATCTGCAGGGTTACCATCAATAAAAATATCGGCATCACTTAATTCACCATCAAAACCTACGCCAGCATCATCGTATGTAACTAGAAGTGATCCGCGGTGGGTTATATTGAAAGACCATTCGGCAGTGTACTTTTGACCTTCATATAGATAAAGCTCAGAACAGTTGAATTTAGAGCCATCACAGATGAGGGCCCATTCAGCATTAGAAATAGAGCAAGTGTGATTGTCATTGCCCCACTCTACTGAAATTATTATAGATTTTTCTGTCATAAAAATTTTATCTTTTCATTATCAACAATGTAAGGGATCGTTTGGAGAATAAAGAAGGTCATGACTCATACAAACTTTAATTCCACAGCAAGACCTCTAGCGATAAATTCCGAGGTAAGCCATGCAGCAGCAGACTCGCCTTCTATATAAACATATTTTTTTGGTCCATTTGCTGTTGTTTGAACCAAGGAAACTCCTTCAGCCCCTCCATTACCATCTATATCCATTGGAAATAAGTTTAATTCTCGTAAAAAATCGAAGGCCTTCGCATCTGGACCAGCCGCGTTATCCAGAAAGAATGTGATTTTTTCATAATATTTTTCTTGGGAGTTTCCATCAAGAGGTGTATCCAATTGATGTGCCTCTATGCCATAGTCCTCCAGGAGCGTTTCAAGATCTTCGGTTTCTAGATCTTCATAAAGGATTTCGGACAGCAACCTTCTCCAAGTAATTTGACTAAACATGTCAATGCGTTCACTCATCATGAGATCTAAGGTTACTTCACTGTCAAAATCTATATTTATGTAAAGGATATGATCTGTCATTTTTATTCTTCTAATTCCTTCTTTAAAAACAGAAATGAAGGCTACTCTGTAGCCTCAAAAGATAGTATGGCTGCCTTAATATTTTCTGGTGTTTCGCAGAAAAAGAGTTGATATTCAGATGAGCCTCCGCCACCTTCATGATCATGGGTATTGGTTATATCAGCCAGAGATTGAACCTCTTCAACCAACCCTTCAAAGTACTCTCGTTCGTCAAAATCTTCATTGGCATCACCATCCTCATTGGTGTTTTCCTCCCAAATAGCGTGCCAGCGATCATTAAATGCCTTCATTAGAGGGCCGCCATCAGCGGTTCTATATGTCTTATCAACTAGCAGCAATAAATGTGAGCAGCTGTCAGTAGTGTGACAAAAAGGACATTCATTTGGATTACTTCTTGAGCTCATTTTTTTCTCCGCAAGCTTTGAGTCTAATGGCATAAGCATCCTATGGGTCAGCATTTTGAGTAACCCCGAAAATCTTATGTCTATATAAGAATTTCAGGGTAACAGTAAGGACCACACTTGCTGAAGCAATCACTCAGCGTAAATTTATCTAACCTTATTGAATTACTTTTAACTTAGGTGGTTGATTATTGGGATCTACCCAAAACTTCTTGATGGCATGCTTAAACATAACGTAGACCTGATAGGTGCCATCTTCCCTATCAACCCTCAGAGAAATAGTTGTTGAATCACAATGCTTAATGGTTCCCGTAAAGGTTTCATTAGCATCGAGTTCTTGTAATGTCACTATTGCTCCAGCAGTCTCAAGCGCCCTTAAAAATAATTCATGGCCACATTCGACGGGATTTGGAGTTGGCTCCCTTCTCACTGAATATATGTTCATACAGCACTCGATAAAGGAAGCTCTTTAGCCTTATGAATGGAAGGAGCAATGCCTGGAGCGCTCATACGAATGCTATAACCAAGCCTAACCCAATGGCCAAGATCAACCTCATTTGGGACTATTGTTGCATTTGCTTTCTTATTGCCACCTTTGGTAACAATAAAGTGACCGTCAGAGTAGCGATGCGGCTTAATTACTGTTCCTTTATTTTTCCCGGTTTTGATAATCGAGTGAAATTGGTTTTCCATGGAATTCTCCTTAGTTTAATTTTGTTGATTGGGCAAGATGCTTGTTCAAAATACTTTGAACGGTTGAAAGCTCTTCATTGGCGATGGCTTCTTTGATGCGCAGATTCAATAGCTCAGAATCAAGTTTTAATAGGTTTGCCAATTGGTTGGTATCTTCACTATTAAATGGCTTACCCTGAATACATTGGGCTTTCAATTCTGAGACCAAGTGTTTTGCCTGCTCAATATTTTTTGCATCAAGATCATCGCGTATTAAGATATCTAACTGCACGGATTCCAGTAGATCGATTGCAGATGCAAACTTTAATTTAGTTAAATCTATTTTATTGCCCACTAATTGGTATGCAATATTTACATAAAGGTTTTTACTTTTTAGCCATTTTTTAGCTTCTTCCCTTGAAACTCTGGTACGCCCCTCCATGGAGTAAGTTACCAATGGATTAACCCTCTTTATATTGGTTGCGGCTCTAACGCTCATCTCTTCCATGCCTGATAAAAGAGCCATCTGGTGAATAGTCAATGAGTCATGCTCAGTGGCGTCCTTTTCTTCGTGGAGATAATGAAATGGCTCCTGACCTTCAAGAATAAATCTGGCATTAGCGAGTTCGGCTACTTCAAAACATCTTTTAGCTGCTTTAGCAATATCAGCAAGAGACCCGTGTGACTCTTCCCATTCATTGATAACCATCGAGCGATTCATATCAAAAAGTATTGCTGAAATCCATGTATAGATGCCGCCTGACCCCAATTGCTCCCTCCCATTTAGAGCAATGCCAAAGCAGCCGTACTGATACATAAATTCAATAGCTTTAGCGAATTCAGTATCTTGAACGCAGTCATAAGTTAAACCGTATTCTGAATAGGTCATTTCTGGGTTAAACATCCCATAATCACAAACATCGGATTCTGGCGAAAGATTGAAGATAGAGCGAGCTGTTTTCTCATCAGTCATTAAGCCAATCGTTCTGGCCTGCTGGAAGAACAACGTCAAAATATCTTTGCGAATCACTTCCAGGATTATGGGAATAGGGAAATCGCTATTGGCCCCACTATTGAGGTTGGCTGCTTGTGACTGTTGTTTTTGATCTTTTTTCATTTCATCCCCTTGTGCATATTGAACATATATACGCATTGTCCATGAGGCATGGTTTATTGTCAATCATATATATGCATGATATGTATATATATTTAATTTATAGGCCAAATGCACAGAAATCGATGTTTGGTGGCCTATTTGAAGGGAAATTTCCCTCCCTCCCTCAAGAAAATAGCTGGAATTTCTTAGATAAATGACTAATTCGAGGGAATTTCTAAGATATGTGAAGAACCACTTTCAAGATGAGTTACTAAAAATCTGTAACTCATTGATTTATATAATTAGCGATTTTCAGGATGCCTGCATATCATCATTCGCTAAACTAAAGCCTATTTACTACAAATGTAGTAAAATATTACAAAGGGGGAAAATATCATGGGAATGCCTGTAAGAATTGACGATTCACTGTATGAGCAAGCTAAGACGGAAGCTCAAATTGAGCGCAGAACCATTGCCGGGCAAATTGAATTTTGGGCGATGGTTGGTAGAGCCGCT
>TBL_comb47_HYPODRAFT_10005260_pt1 | contig 14498 bp, 13 predicted proteins | sample TroBogypolimnion_40_FD_10682 | JGI IMG/M metagenome (IMG submission 10682)
TAGAATAGTTGGTACCGATTACCCGATGTATTTTTATGTTATAATTTCAATAAGTAAAAGGTGGATGTGCTGCCCGTTTGACAGAAAAAACAATGATGCCTCCTATGGGTTCAGGTGAGGGTCCTCACAGTGTCAGAATATATAGGAGATATCTTACGAACTCTTTGACGTAGCTGCCTGGGGGCAATAAACATCTACTCCAAGCAACGCTGAAAAAATGGTAGAGGTAGGTGGTCGTGATTATCAGATATAGATGAATCGTATCGTTCGTATTATCGTGCCAGTGTTATCCAATTAAATACAAAACTGGAGCATCTCCGGTAGTCATAAAGAAAAAGGTCTATGTACTGTCTTGTATAAAGGTGAACGGTTTAACAGTATCAGCCACCTCTTCGGTGCGATAGCGGCATTGGCTGGGCTAGTCATCGTGGTGGTTATGGCCGCGAGGCAGGGTGATCCCTGGAAAATAGTCAGTTTGAGCGTTTATGGGACCACTCTATTTTTTCTCTATACCGTTTCCACCCTCTATCACAGCCTGCGCGGGCAAGCGAAGCTGTTGTTTCGCAAATTCGACCACTACTCGATATATTTTTTGATCGCAGGAACTTATACCCCCTTTACTCTGGTCACCTTACACGGTGGTTGGGGTTGGACGATATTCGGCATTATCTGGGGATTAGCGGTTCTTGGGATCCTACTGGAAGCCTTGCCTCAAGGAAAAAACCGAGTCCTCTCCGTCATTATTTATGTGTCGATGGGCTGGTTGCTGATGGTGGCCCTCAAACCGTTATTGGCCGCGTTGCCCCGCACAGGCTTTTGGTGGCTCCTTCTTGGAGGATGCTTGTATACCGGGGGTTTAGTGTTTTATTTTTTTGATGAAAAGATCCGCCATTTTCACGGGATCTGGCATCTGTTTGTCTTGGCGGGAAGTGTCTGCCATTACATCACCATGCTCTTTTTTGTGGTTTGAAACGCTTGAGAGCACTGTGAAAAGTGAGAGGGGACAATCGTTCTCCTTTTCACCCTATTTGGTTCAACCCATCTTTCCGAGAGTCAACATATTTCAGAGATAGGTTGACAGTTGGGTTTCAAAATTCATTTATCTGACCACTTAAAACAAACCAGAGTGTTATGCACAAAAAATTTCATGGGATGTGCAATTCTAGTCAATTGCACATTCTTAATAATATCTAGGCATTCCAGCATGGATTGATTGACAATAACATTCCTTGCAAAATAATCAGGCCATCATGGAGAGGGTCTTACGGAAACGGGTCAGAGCCAACAGAAACAAGACGGTGCCGATAATGATCAACGCAAAGAACTGTGGCCAGACAACTTCAATTCCGCCGCCTCGGAATAAAATAGCCTGCGACAGTGCGACGAAATGGGTTGTCGGTGCTGCCTGCATCACGGTCTGGACAAAAACGGGCATGCTTTCACGCGGAGTAACACCACCGGAGAGCATCTGCAAGGGAAGCAACACCAGCATCAGCATCAATCCAAACTGGGGCATGGATCGAGCAAGTGTTCCCATGAAGATGCCCATGGAGGTAGTGGCAAAGAGGTGTAGCCCGGTTCCGATGAAAAATAACAGCAGAGAGCCCTCAATGGTAACCGTCAGCAAACCTTGAACCACCACGACCAGGGAAAGAGCACAGGATATGAGTACAACCAATCCCATCGCCCAAATTTTGCTTGTCATAATCTCAAAAGGAGTGACCGGCATAACCAAGAGATGTTCAACTGTGCCATGCTCCCGTTCACGAATCAGGGAGGCTCCAGTCAGAACGATGGAGAGCATGGTGACATTATTAATAACTTCCATAACCGAGCCAAACCAGGTTTGGGTCAGCGATGGATTGAAGCGAGCACGAAGGACAAGGTCCACCGCCGTTTCAGTGTCGCCCCGATAGCGACGAACAAATTCCGCTACCTCATTATTGATAATGGTCTGGATATACCCATTGCCGGTAAAGGCTTGGGACATTCGGGTAGCATCGACATTGAGCTGGATGGCAGGCAAGCGTCCAGCCAAGAGATCACTCTGGAAATCAGGTGGTATGTTAAGAGCGAAGGTGTCGAACCCGGCATCCATGCGGTTATCCATTTCCTGCTGATTAATCATCACGGGTTTAAGGAAATGAGGTGGATAAAAAGCAGCAGCTATTCGCGCTGAGAGAGGAGAACCGTCCTCGTCGACAATGGCCACTGGCGCCTTGTTGAGGGAATCGGGCATCGCGGTGGCTGCGGCATACACACCCACGGTGAAAGAATACAGGATGAGAACCAATAGGATTGGATCACGAAGCAGGCTGCTCAGTTCCTTGAAACCCAGATGGAGAATATTTGCAGGTCTCATTGTCAGGTTTCCTGTTTTTTGAGCAGGAGAGCACTCAAGGTCAACAGTATGGGGATGGTAACGAGCAGTACCAAAACTTCCTTTTGTAGATCGGCAAATCCTAACCCCTTAGAGAATATCCCCCTGGTAACCACGAGAAAATGCGCGGTCGGATAGAGACACCCGATGACGCGTCCCGCCCCTTCAAGCGAGGAGACAGGATTCGTCATGCCGGAAAAGTTGACCGAAGGCAAAATGGTGAGAACCGCGGTACCAAAAATCGCCGCAACTTGACTACGCATGAAGGTGGAAATCAGCAGGCCCAGGCCCGTTGCGGCGGTAACATAGAGGAAGGCCGCCACGCATAGGGCGAAAACATCGCCCGTAATCGGCACTCGAAAGAGCGTCACCGCTAACAGAAACAAGAGGAAAAAATTGACCATGGCCAGGCCAATATATGGCAGTTGCTTGCCCATAAGAAATTCCAACCGGGTCACGGGGGTGACGTACAGATTAACGATTGAGCCGAGTTCTTTTTCTCGAACCACGCTAAGCGCAGTGAGCATTGCCGGAATCATAATCAGCAGCAGGGGAATCACTGCAGGAACCATTGCCACCAGACTTTTGACATCGGGATTGTAGCGGTAACGGGTTTCAATATGCACCAGAGTGCTTCTTCCTGCCGGTGCGGACTGACGGGTAGCCAAATTGGACAACCACAAGCTGTGCATGCCCTTGACATAGCCTTGGATAGTTTCTGCTCGCTGCGGCATGGCTCCGTCAACCCAGGCGCCGATGGCAACATGACCGCCGCGCGCCAGATCGCGGCCGAATTCTGGTGGAATTTCAAGGGCCAGGCTCAGTTCCCCTGAACGCATGCGCCGGTCCAAGTCCTCATAATCGATGATTGGCCTGTGTTCGACAAAATATCGAGAGCCCGATAAGTTGAGGGAGTAATCACGGCTGGCGTTGGTTTGATCGCGATCTAGGACGGCGTACGGCAAATCCTCGACATCCATGCTGATGCCGTACCCCATGATAACCATCAGAATAACGCTGCCAAGGAGAGCCAAGGTGGCGCGGACTGGATCACGGCGTAATTCCATGGCCTCGCGCCGAGTGTAACTCAGGGCTCGCGAGAGGCTGAAATGCGATGAAGGACCGGCGCCTTCAGTGGTTGTGCTCTTAGAAGAAGTTGTGAGCTTTGCATCGAACGTCGATGTTGTTTGATCGCCTTGCGCGCCGGCTTCTTGCAGGTAACCGATAAAGGCCTGTTCCAGGGTTGCTGCACCACGTTCGGCCACTAAGTCCACAGGGCGGCCGCTGACCAGCACCTTTCCCTCATGCATTAGGGAAATCCGGTCACATCGTTCGGCCTCGTTCATGAAATGAGTGGAAATGAAAATGGTAACGCCATCCCGCCTGGCAAGATTTATCATGATCTGCCAAAAGGCATCGCGGGCGATGGGATCCACCCCGGAGGTCGGCTCGTCGAGGATCAGCATCTCTGGCTTGTGGATCATGGCAACAGCCAGTGACAGCCGTTGCCGTTGGCCAAGCGGCAGATTGTCAGGTAGAATCTCCAAAATTTCGGCCAAGCCAAATCGATCCACCATTTCTCCAATCCGACTGGCTATCATCTCAGATGGCACGCCGAACAACAGGGCGTGGAGCCGTAGATTTTGCTCAACCGTCAGCTCGGAATAGAGAGAAAAGGATTGGGTCATGTAGCCAACCCGCCGCCTAGTCTCAATGTTTTCAGGATTAACTGGCTGACCGAAGAGCCATGCTTTCCCTTCGGAGGCTGGAAGCAGGCCCGTCAGCATTTTCATGGTGGTGGTTTTGCCGCAACCGTTTGAACCGAGGAAACCAAAGATTTCGCCTCCCGCAATACGAAAATTTACGCGGTCAACAGCGACAAAATCTTTAAAACGCATGGTTAGATCCTTCGTCTCGATTGCCGTAACACCCGATTCATCCTCCGGTCTTAGGGAAATAACAATCGGTTTATGTTCGCGTCGACGTTCTTCTGGCAATAGAGCGATGAAGGCCTCTTCCAGTGTGCCGGTCCCTGTACGCGCCAATAATTTTGCGGGCGGTCCAGTCGCCAGGATATTGCCGGCTTCCATAACTGCCAGCCAGTCAAAACGGGCCGCCTCTTCCATATAGGCGGTGGCTACCAGGACACTCATGCCAAACCTGGAAGCACGAATTCGGTCGATCAGGTCCCAGAATTGAGCACGGGATAGGGGATCGACTCCAGTTGTCGGTTCATCCAGGATCAGAAGATCGGGATCGTGAATCAGGGCACAGCAGAGCCCCAGTTTCTGCTTCATGCCTCCTGAAAGTTTGCCGGCGGCCCGATCCCGGAACGGGGACAGACCCGTGCTTGCAAGAAGATGGTCGATCCGCGCTTGCCGCTCGCCTTGACCTTGACCGAACAGACGGCCGAAGAAATCAATGTTTTCAAAAACCGATAGAGTCGGATACAAATTTTTGCCCAACCCTTGCGGCATGTAGGCGATTCGAGGGCAGACACTCTCACGGTGGCGGCGCCGGGCCATGTCGCCGCCCAGTACCTCAATTTGGCCGGTTTGGATGGCATGGGCACCGGCAACGAGAGAAAAGAGGCTGGACTTACCGACCCCGTCCGGTCCGATCAGACCTGCCATGCAACCCGACGGTAGATCAACCGACACATCGTTCAGGGCCAAAGACTTACCGTAGCGCAACCCGACTCCTGTCAACCGCGCAACCGGAGAATTTGCTGAGAATTTCATGGTTGTGACGTTGTTGGTTCTGGCAGTTTAACCTGCAAACGGGCGGGCCAGGCGACGCGTTGACTCAGTCGAACATACGCCATGCCGGGCAGTCCTGTTTTCACCCGGGTTATATGGCTTTTCAACAACTCGGGATCGATTTTAGCTTTTACTCGGAACATAAGCTTCTGGCGCTCGCTGGCAGTTTCCACAGTTTTGGGTGTAAACTGGGCGACATCGGCTACATAGGAGATGCTCGCCGGTATGACGTACTGAGGTGCTGCATCGAGCACAAGGTGCACTTCAGACCCAAGACTCAATTGACCGGCAACATTTGTAGGTAGAAAAAAGGTCATATACACATCTTCGAGATTGACCAGATTGAGAACCTTACCTCCGCTGGCCAGCACTTCACCAGGTTGGGCAACTCGATATTGAATGCGGCCGCTGCAGGGTGCCTTGAGAATGCAATCGTCGAGATCGGCTTGTAACCGTTCAATCGTGGCCTGAACAGCAGTAACCATAGATTGACTGCCAAGAAGTTGCGATTTGGCGGTAATGATAGTCGCTTCCGCTGCCGAGACCTGGGCCCGTGCGGCGCTGACTGCTGATTGTCCACTGAGGAATCGTGCACGACTGTCATCCAGATCCTGCACTGACGATGAACCTTTTCTTGATAAGATCTCGGAACGATCCATGCGTTTTCGCAACGCCTCAAGCTCCGCCTTCCGCTGGCCGAGAACCGCCAACGCTGCTTCTTTCTCGCTCATCCTCTGATCGATCTGACTCTTTGCAGTTTCCACAGCATAGCGTGCCTGCTGCAATTGTGCTTCAGCCTCGCGACGTTGCGCCTCCAATTGCTGCGTATCCATGCGCGCAAGGATCTGGTCGGCGTTCACAAAATCACCTTCATTCACCAGTATTTCTTTAATGCGACCGGAATTTCTTGTTGCGATGTCGATCTCAACCGCCTCAATTCTACCGTTCCCGCTGGAGAAATTTCCTCCTAAAGTCTCCGGTTGCATGTGTCGCCAGATAAAGAAAGCGCCAACGGCCAGTGTAATACAAACTATCCACCATAACCATTTCGTTGCCAGCTTATCCATCACACGCCTCATTGTCATTGATACAAATGTCGTGATCGAATCTCTTTACGATATTTTAGCACAAACATGCTGTCGGAGAAGAAGTTTATGGCCATGTCACCACACAATAAATAGAACGTTGCAGGGATTGCCGTTCTCTCCATCGTGGTCATTTCATACTGAAGAAAGCGAGGATGCGAAGTCATGATATTTCCAATAAAAAGAGACTTCTCTCAATAAGTTTCAGCTGAACAACTATCGCCGAAGGAGCCGGGTATAGCGTGGCATCACCAGGTACACCATGAGAAAAACGACAATTCCAGTCACTGTGAATGTGCCGACAAGGCGATTGTTCGGCAAGCCAAGGTATTGCAAAATGGGTGTAACCAGTAAGGGGACGGCGAAGGCGAGCGGGAATATGGCTGACCAAGTGACCAGATATTGCTTCCATCGTATGGGCACTTTGGCCTTCGCTTCCGCTGGTGTGAACCAAAAATCCAGTCCGCTGCTGATAAAAAAGTCGTCACCAGTTACAAACAGGTGCTGCACTTTTTCTATCAATCGAGCTCGCGTCGGAGATTTCATCCATCCTCGTAAATGTTCAACCGTGTCGAACCTGATGATGATTGTGTATGTTTGGCTTAATCCTGGGATAGGGCGAACGATATGCCAATCCAAATGGCCGGGTGAGGATTTACAAAAAGGCGCGATTTCCTCAAGCCAGTTTTCATATTCGGCCAGTTTGTTCTCTCGCAGCCTGTGGGTAATAACAACTGTCGCTCCTTCGGCTGGTTCCGCCTGGCTTGATACTGCTTCACTCATAATATTCGACTAGCCTCTTTTCATCGCCGTCCAAGTATCAAAGTTCATATTTTTCAGAGAGATGTGAAGTTTGAGTCAGTCAGGATTTTAATTTCCGATCGACAATCGATATGGATTATCGTTCCAGCGAGCCCTGAATAATCCGGTCTGTTGAGACGAATGAGATTTCTTGCTGCATTTTCGTCTCTATCATTATTTGCTATCAATTCGAGTTGAGGTGATAACAGACTTTTTTGCGTTTCTTTTCTTAGAATTGCGTAGGGTTGCAATCAATTCAGCGATTACTTTACGATTATCGTCTCGTCGCCATGCCGCTGTGAAGCGAATGGGGTCTATTTTTTCCAACACGGAAACAAAGACTGCACCAAGGTGCGGTAGGCTTGTCACATCAACTGGCATCAAGCAGACCCCCCTACCGGTTCCGACCATAGTCAAAACCTCCAGCAAACTGTTGGCCTGACAACATATATCAGGCTTAAAACCAGCCACGCCGCAAGCCGTTATAAGAGTATGATTTCGACCTGGATAATTTTCCTCGTTGAAACCGATGAACATATCCTTAGCCAATTCCTTCAAGCTGATGCACTTTCGTCCGGCCAGAGGATGAGAACTGGGAATGACCGCCTTCATCTCCATTTCAAACAAAATCTTGGTTGCGAACTCCTCATGCACCGTTCCGCACGGATTACCAATCAAAGCAATATCGATTTGCTGCTTTCTCAGTAAGCCTATCTGGTCACCAGGAGACAATTCTTTGAACCTGATCCACACCCCGGGATTATCTTTAGAAAAAGAGTTTATCGCGGTTCCCAGAAAAGAGCCTGCAGCGGAAGCCATAAAGCCGATGGTGATGATTGGGCTGGAGTCAGACAGGCCCCGAACCACCCTGACCGCCTCATCACTTATTTCTAAAATACGGCGAGTATAGATCAGGAGTTTTTCTCCGGCGGTCGTAAGGGTGAGGCCAAAACGCTCCCGGATGAAAAGGGTAGTTTCGAGTTCCTCCTCCAAATCACGGATAAGGCGACTAATCGCCGGCTGGGATATGTGCAGGCGACGTGAGGCCTTGCTGATGTTGAGTTCCTCGGCGGCGGCTGTGAAGTACTTCAAGTGGCGCATTTCCATACACACAAGCTATAACAGAAGAACATACCAGGCAACGGAAAAAAGTATACTGCAGTAATAATAATCCTTCTTATTTTTAAAACATTGAGCCCCCTCGTTTTAACCCTTACTGAAGAGGAACTCCATGAAGACTGAACTTTTGAATCCGCAAAATAGTGCTGTCATTTTTATCGATCACCAGCCGCAAATGACCTTCGGCGTTGCCAATATTGACCGTCAGATCTTATTCAACAATGTCCTGTTACTGGCCAAAGCTGCTAAAATATTCAAAGTGCCAATCATCTTGACTACGGTCGAAACGAAGAGCTTTTCTGGAAACATGTGGCCGCAATTGTTGGATATTTTTCCAGATCAAAAGCCGATTGAACGCAGTTCCATGAATTCATGGGAAGATAAGAATTTCGTTGCTGAAGTGCAGGCCACCGGAAAGAAAAAATTGATTATGGCCGCTCTCTGGACGGAAGTATGTTTGACCTTCCCAGCTTTGGAAGCACTCAAAGCCGGCTACGAGGTATACGCTGTGGAAGATGCATCTGGCGGCACCAGTGTTGTGGCCCATAACGCTGCAATGCGCCGTGTTGAGCAGGCCGGAGCCGTACCGGTGACATCCTTGCAAGTATTACTTGAGTTCCAGCGCGACTGGGCTCACAAGGAAACTTACAATGAGGTCATAGCGATTGTAAAAGAACACTGCGGCGCCTACGGACAAGGTGTGGAATACGCCTACACCATGGTGCATGGGGCGCTCGCCAGTCGAACGGCAGTGTAAGGACACTGAACCATTTAAGCGAGCGCTATACAGACCAGGTGGGCGGTTTGAACCGCTCACCTTCGTTACTGACCCGTTTGTTTCCCGTCACCGTTCTCCTTGCCAAGGAGGTGCCGTTATGAACTCGCAATATGCAGATCTCCTTTTAATCAATGGACGCATCGCTACTCTCAATCCTCGGGTCCCAGATGCAAGCGCCGTGGCCATTCGGGATGGCCGCTTCCTGGCCGTGGGTGACAACCGCCAAATGAGCGGTTATGCCAACACCGCAACACAAACCATCGACCTTAAGGGACGTACCGTCATTCCAGGGTTGAATGATTCCCATATCCACATCATTCGAGGAGGCTTGAATTACAACATGGAACTACGTTGGGATGGTGTTCCTTCGCTGGCCATTGCCCTAAGGATGCTCAAAGAGCAGGCCCTTCGCACCCCGTCTCCACAGTGGGTACGGGTGGTCGGCGGCTGGTCCGAATTCCAATTCAGCGAGAGAAGGATGCCGACTCTTGAGGAGATTAACGCTGTCTCGCCAGACACGCCGGTTTTTGTTCTTCATCTCTATGACAGAGCCTTGATCAATCGTGCTGCCCTCAGGGTGCTGGGCTATAATCGCGAAACGCCTGATCCTCCTGGCGGCATTATCGAACGTGACAGGAAGGGCAATCCAACGGGCCTGCTGCTGGCTAAACCCAATGCGTTGATTCTGTACGCCAGCCTCGCCAAGGGACCTAAACTTGCCTTCGACGACCAAGTCAATTCCACTCGTCATTTTATGAGGGAACTGAATCGGTTGGGCGTGACAAGTTGTATCGATGCCGGCGGTGGATTCCAAAACTACCCTGAGGATTACCAGGTGATCGATCATCTTGTCGAACACCGCCAGATGACCCTGCGCATTGCGTACAACCTCTTTACCCAACGCCCGAAAGAGGAATTTGATGACTTCGCCCGCTGGGCGGAGATCGTTGCTCCTGGGCAAGGGAGTGATCTCTACAAAATGAATGGCGCGGGTGAAATGCTGGTGTTCTCCGCCGCTGACTTCGAGGACTTTCTGGAACCACGGCCTGACCCGAATCCGATCATGGAAGCTGAGTTGAAAAAAGTAGTCAGCCTGCTGGTGGAAAAACGCTGGCCCTTCCGTTTGCACGCCACCTATGATGAATCCATTGTCCGTTTTCTTCATGTTTTCGAGGAGATCAACCGGGAAATCCCCTTCAACAATCTGCGTTGGTTTTTTGACCATGCCGAAACCATCTCGGAACAGAGCATGGAGCGGGTGAGGGCACTTGGAGGCGGTATAGCCATCCAGGACCGGATGGCGTTCCAAGGTGAATATTTTGTAGCACGCTATGGGGCCGAAGCGGCGCAAAGGACACCGCCGATCAACCGCATGTTGGACCTCGGCATCCCGGTCGGAGCAGGCACCGACGCTACAAGGGTTTCCAGTTACAACCCTTGGGTGTCTTTGTATTGGCTGGTGAGTGGAAGGACCGTCGGAGGGCTTCAATTGTATGAAGAAGACAACCAGTTAAGCCGAACCGAAGCGCTTCGTCTGTATACCGAGGGCAGTGCCTGGTTTTCCGGTGACGATGAAAAAAAGGGTAGGATTGAGGTCGGACAACTGGCCGATCTGGCGGTCCTCTCCTCTGATTACTTCAGTCTGCCGGAAGAGGATATCAAGGAAATCGAATCGGTGCTGACCATTATGGACGGGAAGATCGTCCATGGCAGCGAGGAATTCGGCAATTTGGCACCGTCACTGCCGCCGGTTGCTCCCGACTGGTCGCCGACCGGGGTCTATGGCGGCACCTACCACCACGTGCATCCAACTGCAGTCGGCCAATCCGCCAGACATGCGCTTGCCTTCCCGTGCAGCAATCCCCTCCATCAACACACTCATACCGTGCGTGGCGAACACGGTGATTGGGGAATAGGATGCACCTGTTTTGCATTTTGACCCCACTCTGCCATATGAATCACAGGAGAGAACCGCAATGAATGCTATAATACCGAGTAATGAAGTGAAACAACGTATGGATGCAGGTGCCGTGGCGATCGATGTGATGACTCCGGAGGACTATGCCGCCTGCCATGTGGCTGGCGCACAAAATGCCTGTGTCTACGAGGTGGTTTTTCTCGAACGGATCGTCGGATTTGTTCCCGATCGAAACACCGAGCTGATTGTCTACGACGCCACCGGCACCGGCAAGGCAGCTGAGATCGCTCGGAACAGATTGCTCCAGGCGGGCTACCACCGGGTATCCATCCTCGCCGGAGGTCTATCGGCATGGCATAAGGGGAACTTCCCTGTGGAGAGAGGGGGGGATGCAGCGCCCCCCGAGAGCGCACCGGAGGAGGGTACCTATCGTATCGACATAGAAAACAGCCGTCTGGAGTGGATCGGTCGCAACCTCAACAATCGGCACCTCGGCCAGCTTGCTATCCTCGAAGGGGAATTGGTCATTGTCGCTGGCGTACCGTCCACAGGGCGTATTATCGTTGATATGCATTCTCTGACCAATATCGATCTTCAGGATGCAAAGTACCGCGACATGCTGATCAGCCACCTGAAATCGGATGACTTTTTTGCCGTGGATCGTTATCCCACCGCATCGCTTATTCTGACCGGATGGGAATCGGATGTTGCTATTTTTCAAGAAGCGCCCAGCGGCATTGCGACGGGTAAACTTACCATCAAAGGCATCAGCCAACCTGTTCGTTTCCCGGCTATTGCGGCCCCACAATCGGATGGCAGCATCAAAATCCACGCGGCGTTTGATATTGATCGCACCCTTTGGGGCGTTCTCTACGGATCGTGCAAATATTTCGAGCGTCTCGGCATGCATTTGGTGCATGATAGAGTGAGCGTGGAGCTGTTCGCCGTGGCACGAAAAGGGTAATGGTACCCTTCTGCTAATGACAGCGGCCGCGTTTGCCCTTCCCTAACCCATTGCTGACCAAGGAGGAATACTTATGACCATTCGCCGTATCGCCAAGGTTTTCAAGAGCCGCCCCACTATCGAAGGTGCCGGCGTGCATCTCAAACGCGCCTTCGGGTATTCCCAGGTGCCGCAGTTCGACCCGTTTTTAATGCTGGATGACTTTCATACCAGCAATCCCGACGAATACCTCGCGGGTTTTCCATGGCACCCGCACAGAGGTATCGAGACGATTACCTATGTCCTGGAAGGGTTGGTCGAGCATGGCGACAGCATGGGCAATGCCGGTGTGATAGGTGCCGGGGACGTGCAGTGGATGACTGCCGGCAGTGGCATCGTCCATCAGGAAATGCCCAAGGAAAGCCCCACGGGCACGATGTGGGGGTTCCAGTTCTGGGCCAACCTTCCGGCCAGCCAGAAAATGATGTCGCCGCGGTACCGAGAGGTCAAGGCAATTGATATACCGGAAGTTGCCTTGGAAAATGGCGTACAAGTCAAAGTGGTGGCCGGTGAGGTCGCCGGTGTGCTGGGGCCGGTGCGTGATATTGTCATCGAGCCGGCCATGCTTGATATCACCGTGCCGCCAGGGACGGTGTTCTCCCATACCTCACCGGTTGGCCATACCCTTTTTGTGTATGTGCTCGAAGGCGCAGGCTATTTTGATGACTGTCGTGATGCCTACGCGTATGAAGTGGTGGGCCATGGCTGGACCGACGTGGAACGCCGATGTATCTGCGAGCGTGAGACGGTAGTGCTGTTTGAACGGAGTGGCGACACCGTACAAGTGACAACGACGGAACAACCTGTTCGCTTTCTGCTCGTTTCTGGGAAACCGCTCAACGAACCGGTGGCCTGGTACGGACCGATCGTGATGAACACCCAAGAGGAGTTGCGTGTCGCTTTTGAGGAATACAATAACGGCACGTTTGTCAAATAGGTAGGCGCGGAGATTTTTCGGCTCAATGCGAGGTTGATAGTCTGCCGAATGAAAGAAGTCCGTTATGCAGAAGTTCTGTGGGGCATCTGGATTGGCAGATTATCCGCCCGGTTTCCGGTCTAACAGCTACGTATACACGGTAGTAGCTGTTTTAGAATCGAAAATAGAATCATGGCAAGATTGGAATGAAGCCCAATAGGACTTATTGTATATTAAAAAAACGAGGGTTGTATATTTTCGAGAAGCTTGGAGACTTACCATGAACAACACAACAACATATGCATATAAAGGCTGGACTATTTCCGTGACAGCTGAGAAAAATATGTGCGCAAATTTCAGCTTTGATATTATCTCCCCATCTGGTGACTGCCAGCATGTCGCAATGGGTGGTGACAACAGGCAGCGTGCAATGGACAGAGCTAAAGAAATGATTGATATGGAATTTGACCTGGTCGAGGCAGAGTAAGGAGCAAAATTTAACACCGGTAAAACGATGTAAATTGTGGATAATTCAAAACTAAACGCGCAACATCTTGCTAGGGCTTATGCAGGCCTGGGAAAACCTGATGGGTGGTTCGAAGAATTTTATGCCAGTGCTGTTGGCGATATATCCAAGGTGTACTGGGCTGATTTGAAACCTAGCCCCTTGCTTCTCACCTGGATTGCAGCGAACAGCGCTTCAGCAGGAACATTGGCCATCACGATCGGTTGCGGTCTAGGGGACGATGCTGAAGCACTGGCTAGCCATGGCTATAATGTCACTGCCTTCGACATCTCTACATCGGCAATTGCCATGTGTCGGCAAAGATTTCCAAATTGTTCAGTAGACTACAGGGTGGCCGACCTGTTCAATCCTCCTTCAGAGTGGTCGGGTGCATTCGAATTGGTATACGAGTGTAACACCATCCAGGTTTTGACCGGCTTGAATCGAGCACGAGCCATTGAGGCAATTATTGATCTGGTTGCTCCGGGGGGCTACGTTCTTGTCTCTTGCCGTAGCAGGACAACAGGGAAACAAGCAGACACGTTCCCTTTAGCTTTGGATCGTCAGGAAATAGATGGTTTCGTTCGGGGAGGTTTATCCGAAATCAACTTCACTTCCTACGATGACGACCAAAACCCACCTGTGCCACATTTCTTTGCAGTCTACAGGCGATCAGAATGAACGGATTCTTTTGGGTGTAAATTTCTTTACTGACAAGAATTTGAAGAAAACGATAGCTTCGTGCCAACACCTCAACTGATTTTCGAAAACTTTGCGAATTAGAAACAATTCACGATTTTCACTGGCATCCCGTACGGATGGCACATGCTAAAAACCGGTTTTCCCTTAATGGAGAATAGTGCTACGAATCACAGTTAGAAATAAAGGTGGCAATACAAGGCCACAGGGGGGAGGTAGGTTGGCAAGAAGGTGATGGGGGGCGCGAAAAGAGCTGAGTCCACTTTTCGGGGAAAAGAATGCTGCTTTTTCTGTTTTTGCTTGGAAACATTTCTATGCCGCGCTTGGCGGCTAACATTAATTGATCCGATCATGGGGCACAAAACTAAAAAAGCCACTTAGCTGAATGTCTGCTAAGTGGCTGATATTTATGGTGAACGAGGCGGGATTCGGACCCGCGACCTTTGGCTTCGGAGGCCAACACTCTATCCAGCTGAGCTACTCGTCCTTAATCAGGATTGCGGACCTTTCATTACCATACAATCCCCTCTGTTTC
>TBL_comb47_HYPODRAFT_10005262_pt1 | contig 14498 bp, 2 predicted proteins | sample TroBogypolimnion_40_FD_10682 | JGI IMG/M metagenome (IMG submission 10682)
CAAAAATTAATAATACATTTAATAATACAACAAATCAAATATTAATATCTAAAGATTCATTTACATCTAATATTTATAAATATATACCTTTATTTGCTAATATAAATTATTATTATACAACTAAATTATATCCATCATCAAGTACGGAATCAAATATTAATTCAATAATAACTACAATAAATTCAAATAATTATATATTAAGTAGATATACAAATAAAAATATTACAAATAATTTAACATTATATAATTTTAATAATCAATCTGATTTAACAAATAGACAATCATTATTAAATATCTTAAATTATTTTAAACAAATATTATTCACAAATACAATACAAGTAGGATCAACAGGAACAACTATACAAATAGAAACATATGATATACAAAAATTATTTATAAATCTATTGGGGAAATATTCAGGCATATATAAGGATAGTATTCGGAATATAGATGTATTTAATATTATTAATAGTGGGATAAAAAATTATTTAATAATTTATTTAAAACGTAATAAACAATATACGGAAACTATTATTAATATGATAACAGATCAGATAATTGATTATACAAATAGCACTAATATTATTAATACATTAAATTATCTTGAACTAAATCAAATAATTAATTCAACTCAAAGTTATCTTATAAAACAAGATATTTTAAATATTAAATCATATCCAACAATTATTCCATTATATCCAGATCCATATCTGGCAGATGGATATTTAAAATCAAATGCATTAAGTTTTTATAGTGGAAATTCATTATTAAATCTAATCAATAGTAATTCATTAGAGTTTGTAATATACAATAATGATCTTAAAATAAATTTAATTAATAAAACAATATTATTGAACATTTTAAATTCTTTCTTATTAAATATTAAATTAAGACCAATAGAATATTATGATATTACAAATTTAATTATTAATTTAATAAATGAAAGTTTTAATACATATTCAAATATATTATATTTTAGTGATTTATTTAATATTATTAATACTGCTACTAATATAGATATACATTTAATATTAAATAACAATAGTCTTAATTATAATAATGTTACAAATTATTTAGATTATAGTCAAGTAATTCAATTTCTATATACATATGGACTTACGCATAATTATGGTACTACTAATCCAATAATACCAGATATTGATTATTATAAAGTATATAGTTATCCATCTAATACTGATGCATTAAGTTTTTATCGATCTAAATTATTATTATATAATATATATACAAGTAATCTAATTCTATATGATAATGCAAATTATTTAATTAAAAATAATTTATTAATAATTTTAAATTCATTAAAAATAACAAATCCAGAATATTATGATTACACAAATTTATTTATTAAATTGATAGATAATTCAAATGGTCAATTTTATAATAAAATTGTATATAATGATATCTATACAATTGTTAATAATGCTATAATGAATTATATTTTAATTTATTTTTATAGATATGATTTTAGTCCATATTTTATAGATCCAACCGGCGGTTATAAAAAATTCACATCTAATATGTCATCTTTTATGAATGATTTTACAAATTTTGCATCAATTATGGCTGCGATTACTAGTATGGTTTCTTTTTTTGATAAACCAAATCCACCTATGTCAAAAAATGAAATAAATGATTTAATTAATTCTTTTTATTATACATTTGGTTCAGTAGCTTATGATCAAGTTACACAATTGAATCCAGACCCATCATTACCAACACCTGTTGGTTATTCTGTATATAGTGCATTAAGTTTATATAGTGGTTCAATATTATTAAATAATATATTTAAAATAAATATTATAAAAATATCACAATCATCATTCACAAATTTTTTATCAAATATACCATTAACAACTAATGATATTAATATTGATTATAATTTAATTATTAGTTCAATTTATAATACAAATTTGAGGTCAATACAATCAATTATTGATACAAATATTACAAGTTCTAATACATATAACATACTTACACAACAATCTATTGATAATATTGTTAATAATATTTTAGTATATGATCCAAATAATGATATTTATAATTTAAAATATAGAATAAAACATTATCCATATGATGTATCGTCTGATATTTTAACATATATCACGAATAATGAAACAATGACATATGGACAAATAATAAATAGTATAAGTGAAATGGTTCGAAAATTTATAATACTTGTATTATTTCGAGATACTACATTAGATACATTAAATATTTCTAAACAAAATTTTATTTATTTATTTACGAGTAGAATAACTGATTATACTAATTATAATAATATAATTAATTCATTGAATTATCTAGAACAACATAAAATTATTACAAACAATATTAATATACAAATTCAGACCTTATTTATTACAAGAGGTATATCTTATTATCAAAATATACATACTTCTGATAATTATACAAATCAACAAGCATTTAATTTATATGATTCTCATCTATATTTAAATTACATATTTGATAATCAAAATACTAATATTCTATTTACACCTATATATAATTCTAATACTAATCCAAATAAAATAAAATTTTTAAATATTATTAATATATTTAAAAAGAATCTATCAATTAATACAGCTGAAATATATGATATTGATAACTATTTGATTAATAATATTGTATCCGGATCATACTATTATAGTATTATATATAATGATATTAAAAATATTATTAATAAAGCAATTAAACAATATTTTATAATTTATCTAATTAGATCAAAAACAATATCATATACTGAAACTGATCTGATTTCTATACTATATTATATAATTAATGATATTAAATTTGATGTTACTGATAATATTATTATGATATTTAACATACAAGGTAGTCCATCTAGTACATATAATGTATTAATGAGTTTAATTTCAAAATTAACACCAATGACTACATATTCAGAAATTATTGCTTTACCACCAGATCCAATTGTATCTGATGGATATTTTATTAAAGATGCATTAAGTTATTATCGTGGAACACAATTATTAAATAATATAAAATATAAAATAGCTATGAATAATACAGATATATTTAAAGTATCAAAATCTTATATAGTATCTGGTACATTAGATTCAACTGGTTCAACTGGTTCAACTGGTTCAACTATTCCATATATTGATAATTTTTTATCACGAAATGATTTAATAAATAGTGAGACATTAATTAATACAATATATAATTCAATAATATATATTGATAATACTGTGAATAATTATGGTACAAGTATATATAATATTATAAATGAATTAAATAATATTAAAAATACTATTCCATTAGTTGATTCAATTACAACAACAAATATTAATAATGATTTAAATATGTTAGATTTTGATACACAAATATCAGTATTAAATAATAAAAATATTAAACTAATAAGTGTAGATGAAACACAAACTATAAATATTAATCGAACATTTATTAATGGTTTAGATAATTATATAACAAATAATATAAATAATCTATCTAATTTTACAGTAGAATATAATTTTATTAATGAATTATTAAATACTAATATATATCTAACTAATTCTACAATAATTAATACAATAATTAATTTATATAAACAATATCAAAATTCTAGTATTTTTACAACTAATTATATGATATCTATTGTTAATTTATGTAATAATGGCACTATTAGTATAATAAATGATTTTATTAATAATTTTATAATTTTATTATCAACTGGTTCAACTGGTTCAACTGGTTCAACTGGTTCAACTGGTTATATATTTAAATATAATAATTTAATTGATTTTGCTGATTTGACATATTATGATAAAATATATTTTATATATAATTATATCATTAGTAATCTGTATGATAATGGAATAATTTTTGAAACTATTTATGATAAAACTAAAATATATAATAATTATACTATATTTATAAATGATGTAGATAATACATTTAATATAAATTTTTCGACTGGTCAAACTGGTTCAACTGGTTCAACTGGTTCAACTGGTTCAACTGGTTCGACTGGTTCAGTTAAAGTTGGACCAACATTAGGAGTAATATATATTAAATCATCGTTAGTTGATTATAATACATATTATTATATCTCTGTGATAATGAAGAATATTAATGCATTATTTAATTATTTCTCAAAAATAGTTAAAGATCCGATTATTCAGACAGGACCATTTATTTATTCAAATTTTAATGATTTTGGTAGTCTATTTCAAAATTATTTTTATGGGAATAATTTAAATTTTGATCCAATAACTGGATTATTAAATTATATTCAAAAATATTCATCTAAGTTTGGATCTACAATAGATCCAACTATAATTAATGCAAATCCTATAACACGTATTATATATCAAAATATTAATTATTTTATATTATTATTAGTACATATTGCTAATAATTATTCATTATCAGATTTAATTAATAAATCATATTCAATAATAAATAATCAGATATATTATCTATCTACAACTAGTAAGATAAATACAACTTATCCAATAATTATTTTACCAAATATTTCAACATTTTTGACTAGTTCTTATTCAGTGGAATTATCAACGAATAGTTTTAATAATTATCTAAAAGGTGTTTTACAATATAATATTAATAAATCAATATATAGTGATATGTCATTGATGATAAATGAACAAAGATTAGACTATACGACATTATATACAAAAATATTTAATTTTGATAATATTGGAATAAATTCACAATCATATTATGATTACTATCAAAGTTATTTATCATTTGATTTCGATAATATATTAACAACATCAAAATATTTTAGATCAATATCAATAGCTGATGATTTAAATATAACTCAAACAAATTTTAAGACAATATCATCATATATGTATAATTTAAAACTTAATAAATTATTAGATGGATTTACAAATATATTGACTTATTTGAAAACTAATATCCTAATCTATAATAATCTAATTACAGATATTGATTTTATTAATATTAAATTAGATTATCAAACATATTATTCTGATATTAACGGATTTTATCAATATATTCAGAATACGATTAAACCATCTACTTATATATTGAGTATATTTTCGAATATATTAAATAAATATGTTTCACATGATGCTACTACGTTAAATAATATTTTTAAATCTATATCATTTAAAAATGATATATTAAATATTTCATTAAAAAAAGCATTAATAAATTTAAATATTGCACAAATAACTGATTTACATAATTTTAATTATTATTATAATCAGTATATAATAACTGGTTCAATTGGTTCAACTGGTTCGACTGGTTCAACTGGTTCGACTGGTTCAACTGGTTCGACTGGTTCAACTGGTTCGACTGGTTCGACTGGTTCAACTGGTTCAATTAATTCAACAAATTTAATTATATTAAATACAGATTTTAATAATATTATGAAATTAAATTATACTGGAATAAATAGTGGGAATCTATTTTCAATATTTACAATAGATTCAATATCATTAATAATTGACGATTATAGTGGAAATTTCTTTACAACAAAATTAATAAATATTAATGAACAATCAAATGCTCTTATTATACAACAGAATACATTAATATCAGAAAAGATAATAGATGCATATAATGCTTTTTATACACTATCCCAGCGAGAAAAACAAAATATAATTAATATATATAATGATATACCGATAATTAATGGTTATTTATTGTATTTGTATCAGATATCGAGTAATATATCAGAATTACCTATTTTTATAATTAATAAAACAAATTATGTTTATTATGATATTATAATGACTGATAACGAATATTCTAAAATAAATAAGGGAATTTATGATTATATAAATGGTTCAATTGCTATATTAATTTATGATACAACAACATTTCAAAAATTAACAACAATACCTAGTCCATTAGATAAAACTGCTACAAATTATACATTTCAATTATATCGAAAAACTGATCTTCCAATTGAATATAAATATATATTTAATAATATTGGTTTAATTAGTTTAATAAATAATATTCAATTCAAATCAAATTTAGATGATTTATTTATTGATATATATAATCAAATATCTATATTTAATAATATTAATCCATTACAAAATATAAATTCAACTGGTTCAACTGGTTCAACTGGTCCAACTAATCCAAATATAAATAATGATGAACAAAATTTTATTATAGAAGCAAATCAATGTATATTTGGATCAACAGGTTCAACTGATTCAACTGGTTCGATTGATTCAATTAGAACAACAATTACGATACAAAATCAGTTATTATCAGAATCACATAAATTAATTAGAATGAATAGTAATTTGTATCCGATAATATATAGAGTTCAATCGATAATAAATCAAACGAAGTGTATATATATTAATTATCCATATGATTTGACTAATTTAATATATTCAATAGAAATAAATAATATAATGTATCAATCAACAGATATAATATTTATGCCATATATGACGAATATATTACCATTATATCAGACATCAAATATAACACAAATACAAATAATAAATCAATCATATATAACTATAAATAAAGATTATATTAATAGTAGTAATGTAAAAATATATTTTAATATATTAAATGGAACAAATATTTCATTAAATTATTATATACAAAACGAACAATCATCAATAAATGCACGAATTATTGGAATAAATCTTACAGATTATCAATCATTTATTACATTATATGATATAATAGATTATACAGATATTAGTTCAATAGAATTTGGATTAAATAATTTGTTATCAATTCAATATAAAAAGGAGATAATAGATCCAAATAATATAATAATATATGATACAAATACAAAATATACGTTATATGATATATTAGAAAAATTTAATATATATGAATTAACAAATGTATTATTAAATTATCAAACAATAACTAATAATTTAAATCAAATATTATTAATAAATAATAGTATTTATTATAAAAATTTAAATCAATCATTAAATATTTATGATTATCTGAATATTATTATTCAATCGATAACAAATTATAATTTTAATATTTCTAATGATGTAAGAAGTAATCAATTTATAAATATATATCCAAGTTTAACTAATAATATAAATTATAAATTAAATATATTTTATAGTAATAAAGCAGATAATTATAATAATTTAATATTAGAAATATCGAATCTATATAATTCTAATATATTATATTCAAATATTATGGAATATTTAAATAAACCACTTATACCAACATTTTCATATATACCATATTTATCTGATTTTATCTTTTCAAATATAAATATAACGATAAATGGAGAGAAAGTAGATGAAATAAATGATACATATATGTATATTTATCATAATGTAATAAATTCAATAAATAAAAAATTAGCATATTATAGATTAAATCCAAATAATGAAAAATTATTAATTAATAGTGGAACAAAGGGGGCATTTTCTTTACATATAGAGGTTCCATTATATTTTGCACAGATTACGGGATTAGCATTTCCATTAATATCTAATATATATTCAAATTTAAATATTAATTTACAGATTAGATCATTAGAATCATTAACTATAAAAAATAAATTTGCATCATTAGTCTATAAGAATAATATCAAGATGACATTAATATATTCAATTGTTTATCTAGACGAATATGAATGTAAATTATTTAATACTATGCGACATGAATATTTATATGAAAAGAAGATATATAATTCACCAATACATTTAGATAGAACAAAATTATTACAATTTAAATATCATATTTCATTTGATTATCCAATTAAGGATTTTTTCTATTATATTCAATTAGAATCTATGATAGAAGCGGGACAATTTTATAATTTTACATATAATTATATGTTGCCGGAATTAAATATGTCAACACGAAATAAAATAATCTATCTAGAACAAACATATATTGCTGGTTATTATGATGATAAAATATATAATCTTTATCAACAATTAATTAAGATGAAAAAATCAAAAATTAATATATTAATAAGATATAGAAAAAATACTAGTTTAATAGCAAATGATCTTTCTATATTATATAATAATTTATCTAATAATGATATATCAATAATTGAATCATATTTTTCTTCATATTACGAAGATAAATTAAATGAACGAACAATAACAAAATCACAATTATATTTAAATTCAATCGAAAGATTTAATCTAATAAATGATTATACGAATAAGATTATCCCATACCAATCATATACATCTATTATATGTGGATTAGAAATATTTAAATTTTCATTATATCCATTAGAATATCAACCATCTGGATATTGTAATTTTTCACAATTAAAACCAGAATTTCAATTAACATTATCAACAGATGTTAACAATATATCATCAACAGATATAATTAGATCATACATAATAGCAAGAAGTTATAATATTATTCGATTTATGAGTGGTATTAGTGGAATTGCATGGTAAAATCAGATTTAATATTTTTTATAAAAATAAAATATCTTATATTAAGACTAATATCTTAATATAAAATATATTTGATGCCAGGAGGTTTAATGTTATTAGTAGCATATGGATTAGAAAATATATATTTAACAGATGATCCTCAGATTACATTTTTTAAAATAGTATATAGAAGACATACCAATTTTTCAATTGAACCAATACCACAATATTTTAACATTGATGCAAATTTTTCGAATAGAGTATCTACTATAATATCTAAAAATGGTGATCTAATTAATAAGATATATGTTATTATTCAATTACCAATTGTTAATAATCTACCGCAAGATATTATTATGAGATGGGTACAGAATATTGGTTATGTATTAATCAAAACAGTAGAGATTGAAATTGGTGGTAATATTATAGATAAACATTATAGTGATTGGTTATATATATGGAATGAATTAAATAAAACAAATAATCAACGAGGAGTAGATAAAATGATAGGTAATATAGACGATTTAATAACTTTTTCAAATTCAAAGGATACATATACATTATATGTTCCTTTACAATTTTGGTTTTGTAAAAATCTATCTCAATCATTACCTATAATATCTTTGGAACATTCTGAAGTAAAAATAAATATAGAATTTGAAGATATTAATAAGTGCATTATTACAGGTCCAACACATTATATTTATCTAACTGATTGTATATGTTTATTTAAAAATTATGAATTAATTCAAATTGGATCTGATAATTCATATATTCAATTTATAAATTTTGATGATTCAATAATGAGGATGGGATATATTAAATGCGATCCAAATGCAATTTTAATATCAGGGACAATTTTAACAGGAACAGAATCAGCATATATAACAACAGTATATGATCCAACATCAAAGATATATCCAACAATTACATCAAATAATGAGATTTTAAATTTAACACAATCAAATACTTCATTTAGAAACATATATAATCTATCATTAACAGATGCATATTTATTAATTGATTATATATATTTAGATAATATGGAACGAGTTAAATTTGCTAAATCTAATCATGAATATTTAATAAATATATATCAATTTGATAATGATAAAATTATATTTAATACAACTAATAAAATTAAATATGGTTATACACAATCAACAAAAGAATTAATCATACATGCTCAGAATCAATATATGAATAATAATTTTTATATTGATCCATTTAATTATACTACTAGTTTTAATAAAAAAAATGCAAAAAGTTTAATTAAGAAAATATTAATTAAACTTAATGGATTTAATAGAGAATTAGATTATGATAAACATTTTTATACATATATTCAAAGTTTACAACATCATAAATCTACACCACCTAATGGTCTTTTTATTTATTCATTCGCACTTTATCCTGAAGATAATCAACCATCTGGATCATGTAATCTATCAAAGATAGATGATTTTAGTATTGATATTACTGTTGAACCAATTTCTTATAATAAGCCTGCGAATGTTAGAGTATATGCATTATCATATAATATTTTGCGAATTATAAATGGAATAGCTGGATTAGCATTTATTAATTAATTTACAAATCTAAGAAGATTTTGATGTAATTTTTCAACATTAGCTATTTTTGTTCCTAATTTCTCTTCTAATTTACTTTTAGTTTCTTTTATTCTAGCAAGTTCTGTTTCTAGATCAAAATCACTTATTACTGTATTTTTATTTGGATATCTATTAAGAAGTTGAGTATAAACATTTACTTCATGTTCTGCATCTTTAATTTGATTTGCAGAAGTTTGAATAAATTCTAAAGCTTGATATATTTGATTAATTTTACTTGGATTTATAGATACACCATCAGTTTTTAATTTATGTAATATATTGAAAACTGGTTTTATTATTCTTTGAATATTTTCTGTAATATTTCCACCATATAATATTGGTATATTATATTTTTCATTATTTCCAGCACCAATTAATGGAGATAATCCAACATAATTGATTTTTACAGTAGATTCTAATTTAGGTACAGAAAGTTTATATATTCCATATTGTTTATTTGTTGTAGTTTTTTTAGTTGACCCGATTGTGCCAACTTTTATCATTAAATCTTGAATATATTTAACTTTTTCTGCTACTTTTTTATCAGTAGATGAAAATATTATCTGTGCTTTTATATCAGTTTCACTTAGATATGGCGAACCATCTTCTTTTACCCATGTTCTATTTCCTTGTTTATCATGAGTACCACGAAAATATAGACCAAATAATATTCTATATGCTGCATATCGTTTTCTTGATTCATCTAGATTTGACCATGCTGATAAATCAGTAGAAAATTCATCTAATGCTCTAAATACTACTTTACATTGTTCATCATCATGACCTTCGATATTTAAACATTGAACATATAAATCAGCACATGCATCTTGTGTTCCAAAATTATTTGGTTCACCACCAAATGCTTTACAAAGTTCGCCATTCTTTTGTACAATTTCTTGATGAATATCAATTATATTATTTTTACTATCTTTTAATAAGAAGATTCCTTTATTATCTTCATAAAATGTAATTCCAGAATCTTTAGGCACAAATCTTACTTTTTCAGATGTAGCACCAATGAATGAATGTAATAATACTAACATTAATGATTTTTTTCCTGTTCTTGTTGAATTAATTAATGTTTCATTATCTATTAAATTAATGAGTTTTACTACGCTACAATTATTATATTTAATAATTGTAGTATTATCACTTACTACATGACTTAATGATTTTTTAATTGCTTCATGGCATTTTTCAATCTTCTTTAATATTTTTGTATTTAATGAATCAAATGAACTTATTTCAGATAATGTTGATGATTTTACATAATTATAATATTCATTGTATGCGGATATTTTTTTACTATTATTAATACTTATTGAATAATTTAACATACCAATTGATATAAAATTAGCTGTATGCTCTGCTGCAGTAGCAGAAGGATTACTGATAAAAAATTTATCATATTCTATTTTTAAATTATCAATATTATCTCTCATATATCTTATCATATTGATCATCTCAAACATCATTGTATTAAATATACTAACTTCTATTAGAGGTATATTAAACGCATTGGACATATATACTAAATATTCATTTAATGTAGAATTATATAAGTAATCATTCTCATAATTTATTATGAGATTCTTTATAAAATCTGATATAGTAGTAGTTGTTATACCTTTTGCAGTCCATTTATTTTGTATAGTAATAAAAATAGATCTTGTTAATATATTATAATTATCACCTTTTAAATCTGTTATATGTATATTTAAAGTATTGATTGTTGCCAAAATATTTTGTATACGTTGAAGAATAAATGTATCATATAAATAATTTATATGATCTATTTTATTTATAATTGTCAGTGCTATAGCATTTTTATTCATAGAATTAGCAGTATCTATTTGTGTTATATCAGTATCATTTGTTTTAATTTGTAATAATGATGTTAGAACATTAAATGTTACTTTATAATCAGTATTAGTTACATAATATTCTTTAATATTTTTTTTAAAATCTACAGTAGAATGAAAATATAATATATTTAGTGCATATAAACATCTAACACGTTGATCTTTGCTTTCAATTATGTGTATTCTAGTAGTATCGTTTTTTTTTCTAAGTAAATCTTTTATCAAGTTTATAAATTTAGATATTATTTTTTGTACACCCAAATTATCTAAAAAAGTATTAATTTGTTTTCTATCAGGATGTTTTATGGTATTTGATTCTTCTGCTATATTATTAACATTTGCTGTATTATCCTCAATTGATACGTCCATGTGAGATTGACCAAATGCTTGAATGATACAACACATTAACCCAATACTAAATTGACCACAATCATATAAAGATAGTTTTTCTAAAATTACTGTAAAAATATTTAATATACCACCTATTTCTGACGTCAATTCTTTATTGTCATCTCCAATTTGGATAATATATGTATTAACAATATTATAATTGACACTAGTTACTAAACTTGTTGAATCCTTTACAAATTTTTCAAGGAATAATTCATTTAATTCGTTTTTAATTTCAACATGTGCATCATTAAATACAGTTAATAAATTATTTTTTAATGGTTGATTAATTGATATTTTACTTAAATTATCATTTATAACTGATTTAACTAATTCGCTAACTTGATCTAATACTATTGGTTCTTTTTTATTAACTTCGTTACTATTTATAGTATCTGATTTTTTAAATGAATCAAACATTTTAATTTTTTCATCTAATTTATCTAAATATTTTGCATGAATATGTGAATCTTCTAATACATATTTAGTATTAGATATATAATTTGTACATAATGAATCACGAATAGTATCAATTAATTTCATACATAGTGTATCAGTCATATTACCATATTTACCATCTAATAATAATAATACTCTTAATGCAAATCCTACTTTAGGAAGTAGTACTCTTGTTTTAATTAAATGTATTAAAACTCCATCCATACTTTGAATATTAGTTGTACCTAATTCTCTATTTATAGTAGGAGTATCCAAATTTGAATTAGCAGTTTTAAGCATTAAACCTAATAATGCGATATCATCATTACTTAATATATTATCTACAGAGACAGCTTGACCATAATTATATTGTTTACGTGATTTTGGTTCAAATAAGCTAGAAAGAATTTTATATGTAGATTCAAATATAGTTTGTTTGTTTGGTTTAAAAGAAAACTTAATTAAGTGTTTTAAAAATTGTAATGCTAATATATTTTGAAAGTTTCTTTTAATTGAGTTAGCAGGTGTATTAAGTTGTGCTCTTATTATATTTAATGTAATAAAATTGAATGTATCAATCGATACAATCATTCTAGTTATCATTTTACTTATTTCATATTTTTTTTGATTACTTGACTTTAGTTTACTAAAATGTTCATCTATAAATGTTGAAATATTATGATCGATAGCGGAAAATATAGAATATGATGTCTTATTATAAAATAATAAACTATTCTCAACATTAGCATGCATATTATAAAATAATGCAGCTTTTTGTGCTAATTTATCAATAAAAGTCCATAAAGATTCAGGATGATATGATTCAATAATCAAATCATCATCAATAATTGATGATAAATTTAATGTATCATTTTTATAATTATCAAGTTCTTTTTGAATTTGATTATGTTCTTCAACAATTATATCATCTTTTAATAAATTTGTAGTATTTGTACGACTACGTACATCATCTGTTTCAATATTTAAAGAATAATCGGCGATTAAACTATTCTCATCAAATTTAAATGATCTATCGTTTTTTTCTTCAGATGATACATGTTGATTTAATTTCCATAATACCCATGCTGCTTGTCTTACTATAATTAAATTTTTAGTAACATCAATACCTTCATGTGTAATTTGTGGGAATAAGTATTTTAAATAAGGCATAGTATCGTAATATTCTTTAATAAAATCTTTTTCAGAATTAGACATTTTATCTTTATATTTATAAATCTAGAAAATAATTTTAAATTTATAATTTGACTAATTAATTTATAGTTTTTAAATAAAATTTATATTAAATAAATTTTATTTATAATTAAAATATTTTAATTATAATATATAATAATGCAATTGCATATCTATAATTAAAATATTTTTATTTTAATTATTATATCTATTTAATAATGCAATTGCATATTTGTTAATAGTTTTATAAAATTCATTATCATTTATAATAAGATTAACTGGTACTTTATCGAATCCATATAACGCACCATACCATGCAGAAGCAATAGATCCAATAGTATCAGAATCACCTATATTTATCATACTTAGATAGATTAATTTTTCATAATTATTTTTTGACATTAATAAACTATCATATGCAATAATAATACAATCATCTGCACCAGCACCAGGATTAAATATTTTTTTATTCGTAGAGAATTCTTCAAAATAATATAATGCACGTTTCCATGGAAGAATACATCTTAAATGAGTTTCATTAATTAAATAATTATAATTATCATCAAAAGATTGTTCTATATATGTTAATAATTTATTTAAGAATATTTTTTTAT
>TBL_comb47_HYPODRAFT_10005263_pt1 | contig 14493 bp, 12 predicted proteins | sample TroBogypolimnion_40_FD_10682 | JGI IMG/M metagenome (IMG submission 10682)
GCCCCCGGAGACCACCGAATTCCTCATCCGCCGGGGCGGGGCCCAGATCGTGGACGCCCTGGTCCAGCGCACCGGGGTGGACGGACTGGTGGCGGCCATCGAGATCGGCCAGCGGGCCAAGGCCATGAAGCGGGCCGGCGTCCCCATGGAGCGGCTGGGCATCGCCGAATGGGTCCAGGTGTTCGATCTGTTCACCGGCGGCCGCATCCCCAGGGAGGCGATCCAGCCGGTGGCCGGGCGCATGGCCCGGAACCCGGGGCTCCGGGCCGAGGAGGCCTGCCTGCTCCTGGGCTTCGGGCTGCAGGACCGGCAGGTCTGGTCCGGCGCGCTGGGCGGCCTGTCCATGGAGGACTACCGCATCGACCTGGGCGACTCCGACGCCAAGCGGCTGCGCTTCCTGGCCGGCAAGGCCATGCGCCAGCTCCGGGGCCGGGCCCCGGGCAGGGAGGTCGCGGACTACCTGAGATCGAAGCTGCAGGAGGAGGTGAACCGATGAACATCCCCTTGGCCGAGCGCGGCGACCGCTTCCAGGGCTACCGGGGCGCCGCCCGCGAGGCGCTGGACCGTTTCGGCATCGGCGTCTGGAGCGAAGTGGACCTGGTCAACGACCGCGGCTCCAGCTTCAAGGGCGTGATCCTGCCCCGGAGCGAGACCTGCGACGACCTGCACATCGTGATCAAGCTGTTCAACGGCTACAACGTGGGGGTGAAGGCCGCCCGGGTGGTGTCCGCCCGGGAGACCGGCTACCGCCGGGCGGTGTACCGGATCCCGGAAAAGGCCTTCCCGCTCGACCCGCGCAAGAAGAACGTGACCCTGCTGGGCACCGGCGGCACCATCGCCTCCCGGCTGGACTACCGGACCGGGGCGGTGATCCCGGCCTTCACCCCCGGCGAGCTCTACGGGGCCGTGCCGGAGCTGGCCGACATCGCCAACATGGACACCCAGAAGCTGTTCGGGGTGTTCAGCGAGAACATGGGGCCCGAACAGTACATCGCCCTGGCCAAGGCCATCGGGGTCGAGATCGCCAAGGGCGTGGACGGCATCGTCATCGGCCACGGCACCGACACCATGAGCCACACCGGCGCGATCCTCAGCTTCATGGTCCAGAACTCGCCGGTGCCCATCGTCCTGGTGGGATCCCAGCGGTCCTCGGACCGGCCTTCCTCGGACGCCGCCCTGAACCTCATGAACGGGGTGCGCACCGCCGCCGAGTGCGACATCGCCGAAGTGATGCTCTGCATGTTCGGCCCCACCTCCGACAACTACGACCTGCTGCACCGGGGCACCCGCTGCCGGAAGATGCACTCCAGCTACCGGAGCACCTTCCGCACCATCGGCGCCACCCCGCTGGCCATGGTCTCCCGGGAGCGGAACGAGGCGGGCCGCCACTTCACCTACCTCACCAGCGACTACATCAAGCGGGACCGGACCCGGGTGCCCATCATCACCCCGGCCTTCGAAGAGAAGGTGACCATCCAGTACTACTACCCCAACTTCAACCCGGACATCATCGACGGGCTCTCAAACATGGGCTACCGGGGCCTGGTCATCGCCGGCACCGGCCTGGGCCACATCAACAAGCCGCTCTACCCGGCGGTCAAGCGGGCCATCGACAAGGGCATGACCGTGGTCATGACCGTCCAGACCATCTGGGGCTACGCCCAGATGTACGTCTACGACACCGGCCGGGACCTGCTCAACCTGGGCATCATCCCCCTGGACAACATGCTGCCGGAGACCGCCTACATGAAGCTGGCCTGGGTGCTGGGCCAGACCGACGACCCGCAGCGGATCCGGGAGATGCTGCTGACCCCGGTGAACCACGAGATCACCCCCCGGGAGCCGCACAACGGCTACCTGGTGCTCCAGGGCGGGCTGCCGGAGGTGGAGAGCTTCATCGGGCAGCACTGGAAATAGGCTGTGCCGCCGTCGGCTGGCATCAAGGCTTGACCGAGTCCTCCAGGAAGCTGCGGGTGACGGCCCGCACCTGCGGCAGGTTGAGCAAGGTGTGGGGCGCGCCCGGCACCAGGACGATGGTCGCGGTCCTGCTGTCCTTGAACGCCTCGGCTGCGTTGCCTCGGGCGGCGGGATTGCCCAGCCAGGGATTGCTGGGGGCGAAGAACGGATCACTGGAGCTCATCACGTTCAGCACCGGCTGTCCGGCCACCACCTGGGTAAGGGGCGCCTTCACGAAATAATTGCTCTCGCAACTCCAGGAATAGATGATGCGCGCCACGAATTCGGGGCCGCCGTAGCGGGCCACCGGCACGCCGCCCTCGCTGGCTCCGGCCAGCACCAGCCGGTTGGGGTCCGCCCAGGCCACGCCCTTCAGGGCCGCCAGCATCGGGGCGATTTCGGAGGCGCGCAGGGCGTGGATCTTTTCGTAGATATCGATGCCCACAGGCGAGGTGTAGGTGATGCGGCCCGGCAGGGCGAACGAGTCCGGCGCCACACTGGCTATTCCCAGGCCGGCCAGCCACTGCTGCCACTCGCCGATGGCCTTCAGGCCGAGCCCCGAGGAACCGTGAAGGAACACCACCACCGGCACCTTCACCGCCGAGCCGGCGGGCATGGTTTTCCATTTGCCCAGATACACCGCTCCGCCGGTCACTGCCGGAGGGAGCGCGACGCCGGCCTCCGCCACCAGACCCTTGAGGGATTCGCTGGTGTGCTGCCAAGCGCTGCCCTGAACTTCGCCTTTGGGCGTCTGGGCCGCGCCGGGCAGGGCAAGGACGGCCGCCAGGGCCAGCCAACGAAGCAATCCAGTTCTGGGCACCATTTGCTCCCCCTATGCTGTCAGGTATTTTCAAGTGGCCCTATGTTACCCCCATAATCAAACGAAACATGTTGGAACGCATTGACCGAAAACGCCTGTGGCGTTGACGATCAATGCAATCCGGATGAAACTGCTCTTGAAAACACCCGCCACGCTGAGGCCTTCGGGCATGCGCACCCAGGCGGGTTACTTTCATCTGGGCTTTCGTGGCCCGGCCAGCGCCCTCATCGTCGCTTCCCTCACGAAAGTGGAACAAAGGCCCTGCATCCGTGCCGTGCCCCCTTCCGTCGATGCAGTTCGCGCCAGCGAACTGACAGCGACGACTCTGATGCCGGGTCGGGACACGAACGCCAGTTGGACTACTGCGGCATCATGGCCGGGCGGTAGCCGTCGGCGAAGACCACCGGGCACTTCTGGTTCAGCTGGTCCAGCAGCGACTTCTGGGCCTGCTGGGCCTGCTTGCGCTTCCAGGCGCCGGGCAGCTGCTCCTTCACCTGCTCGAAGGCGGGCAGGCCGGCGGCCTTGTTCGCGGCCTTGGCCTGGATCACGTAGTCGTCGTAGAAGGCCCGGAGGTCGGCCTCGGTGGGCTCGCCCTTGGGCATGATCCGCTCGGCCAGGATCTGGAAATAGGCGTTGGCGACGGCGGCCTCGATCTCGATCTTCGCCTTGGGGTCCTTGTCCAGGCCGTCGGCCTTGACGTACTGGAGCAGGGCCTTCTGGTTCACCAGGGTGCCCAGGAACTGGTTGCGCTGATCCCGCATTCCCGGGTTGGCGAGGAAATCCTTGGCCTTGGCGGCATCGCCCAGGTAGGCGTTCACGGTCGCGGCGAAAGCCGTCTCGGTGATCTTCTCGCCGCCCACGCTGGCCACCACGGGGCTGTTGTCCTTGGACACCTTGCCGCAACCCAGCGCGCCCAGCACCAGCATCCCGCACATCCCCATCATTCGCGCCGTGCGCATTTCCATGCTTCTCTCCTAAATGATTCGGTTCCAGAATGACAGCGACACGTCCCCTTTCCTAGCGGAGTCCCCCCATGCCGGCGTCCACCCAACTTGAAAAACTCGAGCTGCAGGTGTTCTCCGCCCCCTGGTGCCCGGATTGCCGCAGGCTGGAACGCTGGCTGTCGGACCACCAGGTGGCCCACACCGTGGTGGACATCGAAGCGGTGGCCGGGGCCGCCGAGCGGCTGGAGGCCGAGACGGGCAAGAAGGCGATTCCGTTCATCCTGGTGGACGGCAAGGCCTGGGTCCGGGGCTACCACCGGGAGCTGCCGCAGCGGTTCGATCCGGAACTGCTGGTGCGGGAGCTGCTCGCCGCCGCCGGCCGCTGAGCCCGCCCGCGCCGGAGCAGGGCCCGCCGCCCGGCGGCGACGAGAGACGCCCTGTCCCTGAAGCCGAATCCATGGCAGTCTAAGAGGTTCCTTTGGAGAGATCTGTGCCCCACCCATTCTCGAGTCAATTCTGGTCCAACCTGTTCACCTCCGATCTGGCCATCGATCTTGGAACGGCATCGGTGCTGGTCTATACCCGGCAGGCGGGCCGCATCGTAGTATATGAGCCTTCCATCGTAGCGCTCAATACCCAGACTCACGAAGTGGAGGCGGTGGGCGACGAGGCCAAGCAACTCCTGGGCCGGACTCCCCAGGGGGTCCAGACCATCCGCCCCATGAAGGACGGGATGATCTACGAAGTGGACGCCGCCGAGAAGATGCTGGCCGCCTTCATCAAGAAGGCCCGGCCCAACCGGGGCTTCGCCCGGACCCGGATCGTGGTGAGCGTGCCCCCCCGGGCCCACCAGGTGGCCCGGCGCGCGGTCAAGCAGGTCTGCTACGACGCCAAGGCGGGCGAAGTGTTCCTGGTGGACCAGACCATGGTGGCCGCCATCGGGGCCGGCCTGGCCATCAACGAGAAGCGCGGCTGCATGATCGTCGATATCGGCGGCGGCACCACCGACGTGGCGGTCATCTCCTACAACGGCAAAGTGTTCGCCGATTCCATCCTGATCGCCGGCGACGAGATGGATGAAGCAATCATCAAATACATCCGGGAAAAGTACAACGTGCTGATCTCCGAAGCCGCGGCCGAAGAGGTGAAGTGGAGCCTGGGCTCCGCCTACTCCTCCGACAAGACCCGGACCATGAGCATCTCCGGCCGGGACCAGTTCGAGGGCCTACCCAAGACCCTGACCCTGAACGACATGGAAATCCGGGAAGCCCTGGCGGAACCCATCAGCGCCATCATCGACCTGGTGCGCAAGGCCCTCAACGAAACGCCCCCCCAGCTCGCCGCCGACCTCATCGACCGGGGCATCTGCCTCACCGGCGGCGGCTCCAAGATCCAGGGCCTGGACATCCGCCTCAGCAAGGAGACCCACCTCCCCTGCTACCGGGCGGAGAACCCGGAGACCGCGGTGGTGCGCGGCACCGCCATGCTGCTGGAGGACATTCCCTTCCTGAGGCGGATCCAGATCCTGGATTAGCTGGGAGAAGTGCGAACCACCCCATGACAAACCCCATCGAACGCCCCGAGGTCCACCCGTGAGGCAGCGCGCCTGGGGCTGGAACCCCACGGGCCGGCGCCGCTGGGCCTTGGCCGTGCTGCTGCTGGGCCACCTGCTGTGGATGGCCCTGGGCCGGGGTTCCTCGAACCGCTGGCAGCACCTGGCCAACGTCCTGGCCGCCCCGCCCCGGGCCGCGTCCGCCCGCTGGGAGGGCTGGAAGGCCTCCCGCCGGGACAAGGTGACCGACCTCCGCCAGGCCCGCACCGAGCTGCTGGCCCTGAGGGCCCAGGTGACCGGGCTGCTCACCGCCCGGGAGGCGGACGCCCCCCGGGTGGCCGAAGCCGACGAGGCGATCCGCCTGCTGGGGCTGAAAAAGCTGCTGCCGCTGGCGTTCCGGGCCGCCCGGGTGGTCGTCAACGTGCGCAAGGCCCCGTTCGGGGGGATGATCCTGGACCAGGGGGCCGACGCCGGGCTCAGCCCCGACCAGGGCGTCATCGCCCCCGAAGGGGTCGTTGGCCGGCTCTGGGACGTGGGCCCGACCGAATCCAGCCTGCTGCCCCTGGACGCCTACAACGCCTCCACCGGGGTGATGCTGGCCCGGTCCCGGGCCACCGGGGTGCTCCAGGGCCTCGGCCCGGGCAAGGCCGCCATCCGCTACATCGGCAACCAGGAAGTGGTGCAGGTGGGCGAACCGGTGTTCACCTCGGGCCTGGACCGGGTGTTCCCCCGGGGCCTGCTGGTGGGCTACGTCAGCGCCGTGCTGCCCCACGACGTGGAGCTCCACGTGGAGGTGGCCCTGGCCGCCCCCCTGGACCGGGTCGGGCTGGTGCTGATCCTGCCGGCCCATCCGCAGATGGAACTCCAGCCGCCCGCCGGCCCGCCCCAGACCGCCCCGCCGGGCACGACCGGAAAGCAGGCAGGCCCATGAGCAGCCCCACCGGAACCCCCCTGGTCCGCCGGTTCATCCTGGCCCTGGTCTGCCTGGGCGGGATCCACTACGCGGCCCCCTGGCCCGGCCCCCAGGCGGTCCTGAACACCTTCCTGGTCCTGGGCCTGGCCCCGGGCTTCACCTCCCCCCTGGCCGGCGTCGCCTGGGCGGCCGCGGGCGGCTGGGTGCTGGAAGGCACCTTGAAGATGTACCCCCACCTGGGCGGCACCGCCTTCGGCAACATGCTGGCCTGCCTGCTGGCCTTCAGCCTGATCCTGCGCTGGCCGCCCCACACGTTGAAGGCCTACTGGGGCCGGCAGGCGGCGCTGGTGATCGTCCACGCGCTGCTGGTCCACGCCTCGGTCCGGTTCGCCGCCGGGCCCCACGCCTGGGGCACCGGCTGGCTCTGGTCGCTCGTCCTGATCCCCGCCTGGGCCACCCTGGCCCTGCGCCTCCACCCGCCCCTGCACCGGAAGTAGCCCTTGGAAACCCAGCACCGCACCCTGATCCAGAAGCGCATCGGCATCATGAAGACCGTGGCATGGTTCATGATCCTGTGGCTGGTGCTGGCCTATGCCCGGGTCCAGCTCTGGAAGGGCCGGGAGATGCAGAAGCTGGCCCTGGCGCAGGCGGTCAAGACCCGCACCACCCCGGCCCCCCGGGGCATCATCTTCGACCGCAACAGCAACAAGCTGGTGGACAACCGCCGGGCCCTGCACCTGGTCATCCAGTACGAGGACCTGCCCCGGGACAACGGTCAGATCGAAGCCCTGGCCCAGGCCCTGCAAACCGACCCGGACCAGCTCAAGCGCCGGGTGGTGGCCATCCGCCAGGCGGCGGGCAACCGGATGCTGGTGCTCCAGGACAACCTGGACGACGGCGCCGTGGCCCGGGCCGAAGTGCTCCGGGCCCGGTTCCCCTTCCTCAGCATCGAAGTGGCGCCGCGCCGGGTCTACCTGGGCGAGGAACTGGCGGGGCACGCCCTGGGCTACGTGGGGGAGGTGACCCCGGAGGAGCTGCTCAAGGATCCCGGCCGCTACCAGCTGGGCGAGATCATCGGCCGCACCGGGTTCGAATCGGCCCGCAACGACCGGCTGCGGGGGGTGGACGGCCAGCGCCGGATCCTGGTGGACTACCTGGGGCGGGAAGTGGCCACCTACGGCCAGCAGGAGGCCAGGCCCGGCCGGAGCGTCTACCTGACCCTGGACGCCGGGCTGCAGACCACCATGCGCGATGCCTTCGCCCAGACCCAGGGGGCCGGGGTGGTCATCGATCTGCGCGACGGCGGGATCCTGGCGCTCTACTCCAGCCCCTCCTACGACCCCAACGTGTTCCTGAACCGGCTCACCCAGGAGCAGGTGAAGACCTACTGGGACAACCCCGACCGGCCCATGCTGAACCGGGTCACCCAGGGCCGCTACCCGCCCGGATCGACCTTCAAGCTGCTGGTGGCCCTGGCCGCCCTGGAGAAGGGCATCATCACCCCCGCCACCACCTTCACCTGCTACGGGCACAAGAACTTCTACGGCCGGGACTTCCGCTGCGACGCCACCCACGGGACCCTGAACCTGATCCAGGCCATCGCCCGCAGCTGCGACATCTACTTCTACGAGCTGGGCGCGCGCCTGGACGTGGATGACATCTACAATACCGCCAAGAAATACGGACTCACCGAAGCCACCGGCATCGACCTGCCGCACGAGGCGGTCTCCCGGGTCCCCAGCCGGGAATGGAAGCAGCGGGTGAAGAAGGAGAAGTGGTACGCCGGCGAGACCATCAGCGTCTCCATCGGCCAGGGCGCCAACAGCCTCACCCCCATCGCCCTGGCCCGGTTCTACGCCATGATCGCCACCCACGGCAAGCTGCTGAGCCCCCACCTGCTCTACGGGGTGCGCCAGGAGAACGGCGGCGAGATCGATCTGTTCCAGCCGCCGCCGCCCAGGGAGACCGGGCTGAGCAGCGCCAACTGGGCCACCCTGGACGAGGGGCTCTACGAGGTGGTCCATTCCGGCACCGCCGCGGCCTCCGCCCTGCCCGGCGTGACCATGGTCGGCAAGACCGGCACCAGCCAGGTGACCACCTTCGTGGACAAGGCGCACTACGCCAGCCTGTCCAAGAAGCTCCGGGACAACGCCCTGTTCGCCGGCTACGCGCCCCGGGAGAACCCCCAGATCGCCTTCGCCGTGGTGGCCGAGAACGCCGGCTTCGGCGCGTCGTCGGCCGCCCCCATCGCCCGCAAGCTCTGCCAGTACTGGTTCATCGACCGGCTGAAGAAACCGCTGCCGCCGCCCGGCGCCAAGCTGCCCGACGCCTTCCAGCAGGATCTGGACGCCGGCGAGGACGCGCCCTGATGCGCGAGCGGCTCCGCTTCCTGGACACCGGGCTGCTGCTGCCCATGCTGGTGCTGGTGATCATGGGCACCCTCACGGTCTACTCCGCCGGGCGCGGCACCATCCAGTCCGGACTGTGGCTCAAGCAGACGCTCTGGACGGTCATGGGCTTCCTGGCCCTGGCCGGGGTGGCCGCCATGAGCCCGCTGCGCATCTTCCGCAGCGCCTTCCCGCTCTACATCCTGGGCCTGCTCAGCCTGGCCGCGGTCCTGGCGGTGGGCCACCGGATCGGCGGCGCCCAGCGCTGGCTGGTCATCGGCCACATGACCCTGCAGCCGTCTGAATTGATGAAGTGGCTGACCTTGCTGTTCGTGACCCACCGGCTCGGCACCCGCCCGCTGGCCCAGGTGGGCGCCTGGGACCTGGTGGGGGCCTCGACCCTGGTGTTCTTCCCCATGCTGCTGGTGCTCAAGCAGCCGGACCTGGGCATGGCCATCAGCTTCCTGCCGATCCTGCTGCTGATCCCCCTGCTCAAGGGGCTCAAGGCCAGGTGGGTGGCGGCCGCCCTGGTGGGGGTGTCGCTGCTGGGCGTGTTCTCCTGGCAGAAAGTGCTCAAGCCCTACCAGAAGCAGCGGGTGATGACCTTCCTGGACCCGGGCGCCGACCTCCAGGGCAAGGGCTACCAGATCAACCAGAGCCGGATCGCCATCGGCTCCGGCGGCCTGTTCGGCCAGGGCTTCACCAGCGGCAGCCAGACCCAGCTCAACTTCCTGCCGGTGAAGACCACCGATTTCGTCTTCTCGGTGTGGGCCGAGGAGCGCGGGTTCCTGGGGGTGCTGCTGGCCCTGGGCCTGTTCGGCGCGGTCATCATGCGCATCCTGGACACCGCCCAGGTGGCCAAGACCTCCTCCGAGACCTACTTCTGCGTGGGCGCCGCCGGCATCTTCGCGCTGCACCTGCTGGTGAACGTGGGGATGGTCATCGGCCTGCTGCCCAACAAGGGCATCGTGCTGCCGTTCTTCAGCGCGGGGGGGAGCAGCACCCTGAGCTATTTCCTGGGGCTCGGCGTGGTGATGGCCGTGCGTTACCGGGCCAAGATGAAATAATCAAAACAAAAGGTCGCGCGCGGCCGGCGATCCTGGCTAGATGGAGGGTCATGGGAAACGTGATGCTCAGGTTCCGGCCCCGGATCGGGGTCCTGCTCGGTTGCGCCGGTCTCGTCGCGGGCGCCGCCAGGGGAGCCGAGCCCATCCGGATCGCCTCGATCTTCGCCCAGACCGGCATCGCCGCCGAGGACAACGCCGATTCCATCAAGGGCGTGCGGGAAGCCGTGCAGGAAGTCAACGCCAGGGGCGGGGTCCTCGGGCGCAGGCTGGACCTGGTGGAGTTCGACAACCTCAGCACCCCCATCGGCTCGAAACTCGCCGCCCAGGAGGCGGTGAACGCCAAGGTGACCGCCATCATCGGGGCGGCCTGGAGCTCCCACACCCTGGCCATGGCCCCGGTCGCCCAGTCCGGCCGGACCCCCCTGATCACCACCATCTCCACCCACGACGCGATCACCCGGGCCGGGGACTGCGTGTTCCGGATGTGCTTCACCGACTCCTTCCAGGGCAAGGTCATGGCGGGTTTCGCCCTGGGCGCGCTCCAGGCCCGGACCGCCGTCACCGTGGTCAACCTGACCAGCGACTATTCGGTCGGCCTGGCCCGGGAATTCGAGCGGAATTTCGCCGCGGCGGGCGGCCGGATCGTCCGCCAGCTGAGCTACCGGGCCAACCAGGCCAGCTTCACCGAGCTCGCCGCCGAGGTCAAGGCCGCGGGCCCGGACGTGGTGTTCGTCCCGGGCTACTGGGAGAGCGCGGTCATCCTCAAGGCCATCGCGGCCCAGGGCAGCACCGCCATCCCCCTGGGCGGGGACGGCTGGGGCACCGACCGGTTCTACGAGATGGGCGGCAAGGACCTCGCGCGCGCCTTCTATTCGACCCACTGGTCGGAGGCCTCCGAGTCGCCGCTCTCCAGGGCCTTCGTGAAGAAGTTCAAGCACGGCCCGAAGGGCATGGATTCCCAGGAGGCCCTGGCCTACGACGCGGTGCACCTGCTGGCCGACGCGGTCCGGCGGGCCGGCGGCCCCGACCGCGAAAAGGTCCGCCAGGCCATCGCCGCCACCAAAGGCTTCGCCGGCGTGACCGGAACCATCTCCTTCCCCCAGCAGGGGGATCAGCCCCGCAGTGCGGTCATCATGAAATACAGCGACGGCAAAGCTTCCTATTACCGGAGCCTCAAGCCCTGAGCACGGCCTCCCCCCTTCCCACCGGAAAGCGCCCCACCCGATGCAACCCTGGACCCGATTCAAGACCCGCATGCGCCGCGCCGGCCTGGGCCTCGCCCTGGCCGCCGGGGCCGTCCTGGGCGCCGGGGAACCGGTCAAGCTGGGCCTGATCCTGGCCCAGACCGGGATCGGCGCGGACGAGAACCTGCCCGGGCTCAAGACCGCGGAGATGGCCGTGGAGGAGATCAACGGCTCCGGCGGCCTGCTGGGCCGCAACGTCGAGCTGGTCGTCGTGGACGATGCGAGCACCCCGCTGGGGGCCAAGAAGGCCGCGGAATTCGCCGTCAGCCAGGGCGTGGTCGGGGTGATCGGCGCCTTCCGGAGCTCCCATTGCCTGGCCATGGTCCCGGTGCTCCGGGAGGCCCGGATCCCCATGATCACCCCGTCCGCGACCAACCCCGAGGTCACCCTGGGGAGCGAATTCACCTTCCGCGCCTGCTTCACCGACGAAAGCCAGGGCAGGGCCATGGCCAGCTTCGCGTTCCGGGACCTGCGGGCCGCCCGGGCGGTGGTGCTCACCAACCGGACCGAGAACTATTCCATCACCCTGGCCCGCTACTTCGTCTCCGGCTTCCGGAAGCTGGGCGGCAACGTCCTCTGGGAGGGGGAGTACCAGGGCAGCGCCACCGACTTCAAGACCATCCTCGCCACCCTGAAGCAGCTCCGGCCCGAGGTGGTCTTCGTCCCGGGCTACCCGCGCGACAGTGGCCTGCTCATCAGCCAGGCGGTGAACTCCGGGATCCGCACGGTGTTCCTGGGCGCCGACGCCTGGGACATGGGCGTGGACCAGTACGCGGGCCCGGCCCTGGAAGGGGCCTACCACTCGGACCAGTGGCACGCGGACGCTCCCAACCCCAGGAACAGGAGCCTCAAGGCCCAGTTCCAGAAGAAATACGTCCATGACGCGTTCGACGCCATGCAGATCCCGCTCACCTACGATGCGGTCATGCTGTTCGCGGACGCCGTGAAACGGGCGAACTCGCTCAACCCGGAAAAGATCCGGGCCGCCCTCCAGCAGACCAGAGGCTTCCAGGGGGCCACCGGCAGCATCACCTTCGACCAGAACCGGAACCCGATCGGCCGGGAGATCGTCCTCATGAAGTTCCAGCGGGGAGCCTGGCGGTATTTCAAGTCGATCAGTCCGGACCGGTGAGCCCGATGCCCTTTCGCAGCCTCCGGTTCAAGATCAACGTGGCCATCACCGCCACCTGCCTGTTCGTCGCGCTGTTCTTCGGGGCCATCGTCTACCCCTTCGAGATGAACCGGCGCAACGCCCGGTTCCAGGAGATCCGGACCCTGGTCGGCACCGTCTTCGAGCAGAAGCGCGAAGAGATCGCCAACGAGATCTATGCCCGGCAGAACGCCGCCCTCGCCAGCTCGCTCAACAGCATCAAGGAGGTCAAGGGCATCGCCAAGGTCCAGGTCTACGCCACCGATGGCACCCTGGTCGCCGCGACCGAGCCCGGGCCGGTGGCCAGGATCGAAGCGGGCGACCTGCGGGCGATGGCCCAGGGCCCGGACCTCCAGCGCAGGGTGCTCGCGGGGCATCCCTACGCGGTCTACGCCGCCCCGATCGAGGTGATCGGCGAGAAGGTCGGCTACATCAAGCTGTTCTACGACCTGCAGCCGCTGCGCCAGGAGGCCGTGTACACCGTCGGCGTGTTCATCCTGCTCCTGGGCTCGACCATCGCGGTGGTCTCGACCCTGCTGAACATCCTGCTCAACCGGTTCGTGGTGCGGCCGACCTTCCTGCTGCGCAACGCCATCGCCCGGCTCCAGGACGGCAACCTCGGCGAGCAGGTGCCGGTGGTCTCCCGGGACGAGATCGGCGAGGTGGCCGCGGCCTTCAACGGGATGTCCAGCATGCTCGGGCGCCAGCAGGAGGCGCTGATCGATTCGGTGCGGGCCCGGGAGCGTTATGCGGAGGACCTGGAGCGCTCGAACCGGGAACTGGAGGAGCTCAACGCCACCCTCGAGACCATCGTCCAGCAGCGCACCGCGGACCTCACCGAAAGCAACCAGCGGCTCCAGGAGGAGATCCGCGAGCGGGTCGGCTCGGAGCGGGCGCGCCGGGAGCTCGAGGAGAAGCTGGCCCGGTCCCAGAAGATGGAGGCGCTCGGGCTGCTGGCGGCGGGGGTCGGCCACGACCTCAACAACGTCCTTTCCGGCGTGGTCAGCTACCCCGATCTGCTGCTCATGGATATGCAGGACAACCACCCGCTGCGCAAGGCGATCACCAGCATCCGCAATTCCGGGCTGAAGGCCGCCGCCATCGTCCAGGACCTGCTGGCCCTGGCCCGCCGCGGCGTCATGCAGACCAGCGTGCTGGACCTGAACGTGGACATCGTCCAGGACTACCTGGGCTCCCCGGAGTACGCCGGGCTGCTCGCCCAGCACCCGGGCATCCGGATCGAGACCGACCTGGACCCCGGCCTGATGCGGATCAAGGGCTCCTCGGTGCACATCAAGAAGTCGCTGATGAACCTGATCATCAACGCCATGGAGGCGCAGCCCCGGGGCGGCGCCATCCAGATCGGCACCACCAACGTCTACCTGGACGCGGCCCCGGACGGCTCCGGCAAGGTGGCGGAGGGGGAGTACGTGCGGCTCCGGGTCGAGGACGACGGGGTGGGGATCCGGCCGGAGGACCTGCCGAAGATCTTCGAACCGTTCTACACCCGCAAGGTCATGGGCCGGAGCGGGACCGGGCTGGGGATGGCGGTGGTGTGGGGGACGATCCAGGACCACAACGGCACCATCGCCGTCCGCAGCGTGCCGGACCAGGGCTCCTGCTTCGACCTGTTCTTCCCCGTCACCCGCGAGGCCGGCGTCCCCGCGGCGGAGCAGGTGCCCATGGCCGAGTACCTCGGCCGCGGGGAGCTCATCCTGGTGGTGGACGACCTGGAGGACCAGCGTTCCCTGGTGTGCGCCATCCTGAAGCGGCTGAACTACCGGACCGAGACCGCCCCCAGCGGCGAAGCCGCGGTGGCCTACCTGCGCACCGGCACGGCCGACCTGGTCCTGCTGGACATGATCATGGACCCGGGCCTGGACGGCCTGGCCACCTACCGGGAGGTCATCCGCCTCCATCCCGGCCAGAAGGCGATCATCGCCAGCGGCTACGCAGAAAACGAGCGGGTCGTGGAGGCCATCGCCCTGGGCGCCGGCCGCTACCTCAGGAAGCCCTACACCATCGAGAACCTCGGCCAGGCGCTCCGCGCCACCCTGCCCCAGGCGGTCATCTAGTCAGACTTGTACGTTGAACCCGGGCATCAGAGTCGTCGCTGTCAGTTCGCTGGCGCGAACTGCATCGACGGAACGGATGGCGGCACGGATGTCGGGATTCGCACCAATGGAAAGTATTTCCTGACAAAGGCCTACCGCAAACCGGCCGCTTCCGTTTCCCTCACGAAGGTGGAACACGGGCCTTGCATCTGTGCCGTGCCCCCTTCCGTCGATGCAGTTCGCGCCAGCGAACTGACAGCGACGACTCTGGTGCCGGGCCGGGACACGAACGCCACAGATGGTGTGTTGAGGATGCCCTGTCAAGGGCGCCGACCCACTTTCTGTGGACCGTGCTCGGGCATGGAAACCCCGTTGGATTCCGCTGCGCGGAACGGCCTCTGGCCGC
>TBL_comb47_HYPODRAFT_10005265_pt1 | contig 14490 bp, 11 predicted proteins | sample TroBogypolimnion_40_FD_10682 | JGI IMG/M metagenome (IMG submission 10682)
ACGGAAATTGAAAGGAAATCTTTTGCGGATTTAATTCAACTGGCATATTTTGCAGGCATAATAGAAGACATACCCGATATAAAATTAATTGATTAAACCTGTCTGTTTCAAAATCAATTTTAAAATAAAAAAAACCCGCCGATGAAGCGGGTTTTTAATAACCTAAAATATGAAATTATTATTTTTTATTTACACAATGTAAAATAGTACCGGATTTCTTGTATTCCATAATTATTTTAATAGTCTCTTCAGCTACTGCATCCTGTGCCTGTTCTGTAGAGGCGCCAATATGATGGGTAACATAAATTCCAGGGATATTCTGTAATTTAGAAGTTACAGCGCCATCTTTCCCTTCAGGTTCCCCCTTAAAAACATCCATTGCAGCCTGAATACCTTTTTCTTTTACTGCTTTAATAAGTGCATCTTCATCAATAACATCAGCACGTGAAGTGTTAATAAGCATTGCATTTTTCTTCATAATGCCGAATAATTTATCATTGAACATTCCTTTTGTCTGAGGATTAGCAGGAACGTGTAATGTAATAACGTCGGACATAGCAATAAGTTTTTCGACGTCATCAATGTACTCAACTCCAATACCTTCCTGTTTGAATACATCAAAACCAACTACTTTCATACCGAAAGCTTTAGCGCGTGCAGCAATTTCTTTACCTATATTACCTACGCCTATAATTCCAAGTGTCTTTCCATATAAACCTTCAGCTTTTGAATATTTAGCTTTATTCCAGACACCTGCATTAAAATCTTTTACGTTATCAGGAATTCTTCTGTCAAGTGATATAATTAAGCCCATTGCAAGTTCGGCTACTGCAATAGAATTTTTTCCGGGTGTATTGGAAACAGCAACACCTTTTTCGGAAGCGGCTTTAACATCAATGTTGTTATATCCTGACCCTGCACGGATAACTATTTTTAAGTTTTTGCCTGCATTTATTGCTGCAGCATTAACATTTGTTGAGCGGACTACAATAAAATCTGCATCGCCGCATGCATTGGGAATATCATTTTCACCAAGTTTAGCTTCATAAGCAATATCAAAACCATTGTCTTTTAAAGTCTGAATATGATTTTCAGGAAATTTGTCTGCTATTAGTACTTTCATCTTTTACTCCTTTTTATTTTGACTACTTCATCATTGGTATATTAATATTAAATTTCTTAGCATTTTCAATGGCTCTTTCATAACCGGCATCTGCATGGCGGATAATTCCCATGCCCGGGTCATATGTAAGGACACGTAATAATCTTTTCTCGGCTTCGGGAGTTCCGTCGGCCACAACTACCATCCCGGCATGAATCGATTTGCCGATTCCAACGCCGCCGCCATGGTGCAGTGATATCCAGCTTGCACCCCCTATTGCATTGAGCATAAGGTTAAGGATAGGCCAGTCTGCAATTGCATCGCTGCCGTCTTTCATTGCTTCAGTTTCCCTGTTAGGAGAAGCAACAGAACCGCAGTCAAGATGGTCGCGGCCAATTACTATTGGTGCACTTATTTTACCTGATTTTACAAGATCATTAAAAATCTTCCCCATTTTTGCACGTTCGCCGTAACCAAGCCAGCAAATGCGGGAAGGTAATCCCTGGAAGTGTACTTTTTGCTGAGCCATTTTAATCCAGCGTATAAGTGCTTCATTTTCGGGGAAAGCTGTTATAATTGCTTCATCAGTGGTATAAATATCTTTTGGGTCGCCGGATAAAGCCGCCCATCTGAATGGCCCTTTACCGTCGCAGAAAAGAGGACGAATATATTCGGGTACAAAACCTGGTATATCGAATGCATTGGCAACGCCGTTATCTTTAGCTTCGCCTCTTATATTGTTGCCGTAGTCGAAAGCAATTGCGCCTTTCTTCTGAAATTCAAGCATTGCTTTTACATGTTCTACAATTGTCTGTCTGGAAAGCTTCATATATTTATCAGGATCGGATTTCCTTAATTCAAGAGCGGATTTGAAAGGCATGCCCATCGGTACATATCCGTTTAGAACATCATGTGCGGAGGTCTGGTCTGTGATAATATCAGGAATAATATTTTTCTTTAAAATAAGGGGAAGAATTTCTCCTGCATTTCCAACAAGTCCTACAGATAAAGCTTTTTTGTTCTTTTTAGCATCGAGTACGAGTTTTAAGGCTTCATCAAGATCTTCTGTAATAACATCGCAATAACCGGTATCAATACGCTTTTGGATACGGGCCTTATCAACATCAATACCAAGACATGCAGTGCCGTTCATAGTAGCTGCGAGTGTCTGAGCTCCTCCCATACCGCCGAGCCCGGCAGTAAGTAAAAATCTTCCGCTTAAATTGCCGCCGAAATATTTTTTAGCACATTCGGCAAAAGTTTCATACGTGCCTTGTAGAATTCCCTGAGAGCCGATATAAATCCAGCTGCCTGCAGTCATCTGGCCGTACATTGTAAGGCCTAATTTCTCAAGGCGGCGGAACTCATCCCATGTAGCCCAGTCGGGTACAAGCATCGAATTAGAAATAATTACTCTTGGTGCATCTGTATGAGTTTTGAATACGCCTACCGGTTTGCCCGATTGAACGAGAAGAGTTTCATCAGATTCAAGTTCTTTTAACGATTTAACAATTGCATTAAAAGCATCCCAGTTGCGGGCTGCTTTGCCGGAACCGCCGTAAACAATTAAGTCTTCCGGCCTTTCGGCAACATCGGCATCAAGATTATTGCATAACATTCTAAAAGCTGCTTCCTGAATCCATCCTTTACAGGAAAGTTTATTTCCATGAGGCGCTTTAATATTTTTTCCGGTTTCCATTTTAGTCTTCGAAGTATTTAGTGTATAAATTATTGTATTGATTGTATAGTGATTTATAAAGCCATTTTTTAATAAACCACCCTTTCTTCATATGGGTGTTAATATGTTTAAGGTTTTCTCTTAGCTGGATAGTAAGTTTAGTTTTTTCATCTTTGGTAAGTTTGATTGGGCCGTCTGCAGATAGTTTGGATGCAAGGGAATTAAAGGATTTTAGTTCATTTAAAAATTTCGAGTCCCCTTCCATCTGTTTCTGAGCCTGTTTGCAAAAATTTAACAGGATCTTCTTTTCATTCTTATCGAATTCGAATGTGTAATTTTTAAATAATTGTTTTGACATAATCTCACAAAGGTTTAAGTGATAAAAGATTTTCTTTCATTTTCAAATAACCGGGTTTTATTACATTGTAAATGTAATGAAGTCTTTGGTCATGAGGAAGGAAAGAGGATTTCATTGCATTAATGTTAAGTTTTTCTATATCATCAAGGCTTATTCCAAAAAGCTCTGCCGCGGTCAAATACTCTTTGGTAAGGTTTGTGCCGCTCATCAAGCGGTCATCAGTATTAAGGAATACTCTGAATTTCTCACGGTACAATTTTATAAACGGGTGGTTCTCAAGCTTATCAACAGCACCTGTATGAACATTGCTAAGCAGGCAAATTTCAAGAGGGAGGCGTGTATCAAGAATATATTGTGCAAGGTTGCCCAAAGCAACAATTTTATTGTTATCAAAAACAATATCATCAATTAATCTTGTTGCATGTCCAATTCTGTGAGCTCCGCAAATTTGTATAGCCTGCCAAATGGATTCTTTTCCGAATGCCTCACCCGCGTGAATAGTAATGTAGAAGTTCTCTCTTTTAATAAACTGGAAAGCATCCAAATGTTTTTTAGGAGGATATCCCCCTTCTTCCCCTGCAAGGTCAAATCCTACAACTCCCTGATTTCTGAAATTAACTGCAAGTTCGGCAATTTCAAGGGTGTTTTTCATATTGCGCATACCGCACAAGATTAAGCCGTAGCCCACTCCATATTTTTCTTTCCCTCTTTCCAGTCCGGCAAGAACAGCGCCAATAATATCTTCATTGTAAAGACCTTTTGACGTATGGAAAACAGGCGCAAAACGGGTTTCGAGGTAGCAGACGCCGTCATAATACATATCTTCAATTGTTTCAAAGGCAATTCTTTCAAGTGCTTCTTTGGTCTGCATAACTGCACACGTATGTTCAAAGCCCTGAAGGAACTCAACCAGATTACCTTTATTGGCACCTCTCTGGAACCACTGTTCCAGTTCTCCGGGGTCGGATGTAGGCAACTTCGTGTACTTCATATCTTTTGCAAGTTCAATTACGGTAGAAGCTCTTAGGCCACCGTCAAGATGATCATGTAATAGAACTTTTGGAACGATGCGGATAATTTCTTCAGTTTTCATATTTCCATTCTTTTAAGCTCAAAATTATTCTTTTCAAAATGTAAAATCAAATAACAAGTTCATAGTAATACAAATTCTTTGAAAAAACATTTTTTTAAGGGTAAATAATGGATTTTAACAGCATATTAAAATGATTTGATATCGCATTTAATTCAATTTTTATTGAATTTAAGAGTTAAAAGGAGTTTAGCTTAAGTTAATAAAATTTAATGATTTGGGGCAAAATATATACCTTGACACATGACTGCTAAAATGGTTATTTTTAACATACAATAAACTAAATATTATTATAAAGGAGAATAAATGAAGCGTTTAGTAATTATGTTAGGCTTGCTAAGCATGATCTTTGGTATTGTAGCGTTTGACTGTTCCTCTTCTTCGTTAAATGGCGCAAAATCATATATGGATCCGAAAGTTCATAATTATGGCAAAGCAAGAGAAATGTTAAATCAGGAAATAGCCACAAATCCAAAGTCTGATGAAGCATACTTTTTACTTGGAAAAATTGACGGGATTGAAAAAAATTATAAAGCTATGATGGATGATTTTGATAAATGTCTCGCCATTAGCAACAAGTTTGCATCAGATGTTGAGTATCAGAAGGCAACTTATTTGAAGTCAGAAGCTGAAAGAGGCATTACTCTTTACAATCTGGCTTATAAAGGGGACAGCACTACAGCTAATTATACCAGAGCCTTAAAAGCTTTTGATAATGCAATGATGATTGCGCCTGATTCAAGTTTTGTTCTTGAAAATTATGTTTATACCGCTATTAACCTTGGCAGAAATGATTTACTTGAAGCACCTCTTCAAAGATGGGTAAAAGTAAGCCGCAAAGCTTATCCTGCTACATTATTAGGAAGACTCTACATTGAATATGGTAATAAAGCCAAAGATAATAACGATGTTGACGGTGCTAATGCTTATTACGGAAAAGCAATTGATATTTTAAATGCTGCACGCATTAAATATAATTCCGATCCTGCCGTTCTCGAAATTCTTACAAATGCGTACCTTTATGCCAAAAGAGTAGATGAAGCTAAAAAAGCATTTTTAGATGGAATTAAAGAGCAGCCTGATAATAAAACATACAGATACAATTACGGTACAATTTTGTTGAATATAAAAGAATATACCGGCGCTGAAGAACAGCTTAAAAAAGCTATTGAAATTGATGGAAACTATTTGGATGCTATTTATAACCTGGCAGCCTGCTATGTTAACTGGGGCGTTGATATTCATGAAAAAGATGCAGCAAATACTACCTATCAGGAAAAAATTAAATTAGCTATTCCTTTATTATTAAAATATCTGGAACAGAAACCGGAAGATGCAAACGTATGGGATACATTAGGCAGAGCATATGCAGGAACAGGAAGTACAAAAGAATCTGAAAATGCATACAAAAAAGCCGATCAGTTAAGAGGCAAATAGTTTTGCAATTTTTTATTTTAACCCACAATCCGAATTGCGGATTGTGGGTTTTTTCTTATATATGGAGTTAAAATGAACCAAAAAGAACCCGTTCAGCAGCAAATAAACATTGAACTTGGCGAAAAAGAAGCTGAGGGAATTTATTCGAATTTAGCAATAATTTCCCATTCTCCGGCAGAATTTGTAATTGATTTTACAAGGGTAGTGCCGGGAAGCCCAAAAGCAAAGGTACATGCAAGAATAATTACCACTCCGCAGCATGCAAAAATGCTTCTTATGGCTTTAAAAGACAATATCGATAAGTTTGAATCCCGTTTTGGCGAAATTAAAATAGAAGCCAGTGCAAATCCGTTGGCCTTTATGAATCCCGATAAATTAGGGCAGGTTAATTAAAAAGAGTTGCGCTGCGTCAAAATATATATTGACCCCTATTGATTCCTATTTAAAAACGCATGATATTACATATCAAATAATAATAAAATTCGATTTTGAAAACTAATTGGTGGAGTTTTCAATGTACAAAAGAACTTTAACACTATTCCTTTTTGTATTTTTACTGTTTTTCAGCCGGACAGCCTTCGGCCAATCCTATTCTATAAACATTCAGATTTTTGAACCGCTTCCAACAATTGATTTCGGTTCTTTAATTATTCAGAATAACTTGCAGGGGGCCCCGAAGGTTTTCTACGTGGAAATTAATCCCCCCGGTAAAATGGTGAAAATTCAGGGAGTAATTCTTTGGGATAAAAAGGATGGAGTAGGCTACAGACAATTCGTAACATTTACGACTAATACTTTTCTTTCCCAAAGTTTTTACAGTGATGCACTTGGCACAAATTCAATTACAATTGCATCATCAACTGCAAATGCAGGACTCGCAAGCGATCTTATTGTTTTGGGTAAACCGACGGGTGCTTTTAAATTTCAATTAAATCTCTTAGACCCAAATGGAACCCTACTTGCCACTACAAACAAAGAAATCCAGTTTACCAACCCGTCTCAGACTTTATCAATACTTTCTCCAACTCCCGGCAGTATTCAGCCTATTGGAGCGGTAATTGCAAGGTGGACCAGGATAAACGGTGCACAGAAGTATAGAATTAAGCTTAATGTAAGAACCAATTCCAGCCAGTCTTTTGAAGATGCGCTTAATTCAGGAACTCCTCTTATAGATGACAGGGATGTAGACGGAGGCGGAGATGTTACAAATATTGAATTGCGCAATTATCTTTCAAGGGAATGGAATGCAGGGCAGGAACTTGTTCTGCAGGTTAAAGCGGTTATAGCCGGGGTTAGCGGAGGCACTGTTCTAAACAGTGAAATTGTAAACTTCCAGATTGCCCGTGCAAATGATGAACCGATTGATAATACTAAAAATGAACTTATCACTTTTTTGATGCAGCTTCAGAATGAAAATGCTGCTCAGCTGGCTGTTGACGTCAGTCATGTTTCAATGGATAACGTCAGGTTTTTCGATAATGACGGAGGCGAAATTACTTTTTTCCAGTTCCGCAATATTGTAAGCGCAATCCGTAATTCAATTGTTAGAATAACATTAATCAATCAATAGAAAACCGGTGATAAGATGAATAAATACAAATTTTTAATGGTTGTCTTATTTGCTCTGTTAACAGCTTTTACATTTGGCACATTCACAGTTGATTCCCCAATAGGAATTCTTAAAAAAGTTGTCAATGAAGTTAAATATAAACCTGCGGATAAATCCGATTGGGTAAATGCAAAAGCAGGGCAGGCTCTTTCAGACAGGGATGAACTTAAGACAGGGGATAAATCCCTCGCAATTATTTTATTTTCGGATGGCTCGGGGCAGCTTCGCGTAAGGGAAAATTCTTCAATGCAAATTTACGGCCAGAAGAATAATAAACAGCTTAATAAAAATACTTACTTACAGAATGGAAGTATTGGATTCGATATTAACAAACAGGAGAATGAGGAATTCAAATTTACCACTCCTACTGCTGTAGCTTCCATTAGAGGAACCGCAGGGCTTCTTGGCTCAAGCTTGGACAGTACCTATATCGTACTTGAGCATGGAGTAATTGAACTGCGTTCTATTTTGCCCGGCGGCGGAAACGGTACAATTAAAGGGGGACAATCCGGCTCTATTGACCGTTTAGGTAAATTCATTTCACATCCTATTACTCCTGATGAATTATACAAATTATTAGCAAGCCATAATACCAACACCAAAAAGGTTAAGATAAAAGTAAATAATAAAATTTTAGAAATTGAATATCTGTCGCAGTAATTCTTTTACTCAAAATATTATTTGAAAATAAGGGTGACTATGATGACAATAAAGAATTTTATAATACTGTGCGCAGCCGTAATAATGTTAAACAGCGCACTTTTTGCACAGGCAAGCGATAGAATCTCTTCTGTCAAATATCAGATTGCAGCCGAAGCTAAGCCGATGGAAATTACCGTTGAACTTAGAAACTATCCCGATATATCTTCATTGATTTTTTGTTATAAACCATTCGGGCAAACTGAGTTTATCAAGAAAGAAATGATTTTGCAGGGTAATTATGCATCAATAATAATTCCGGCCGAAAATGTTCTTCCTCCTGTTTTAGAATATTATATAATGATAGGACTTAAAAACGGGAATACTGAAACGTACCCTATGGGTGCGCCTGCTACAGCCCTTCCATTGCAAATTTCAATTACTCCTACTTCTCCCAAGGATAAGGAAATCCTTCTGTTAAGCCCAACTGCAGGGGAAATTGTTCTTGATGAGGAATTGTTTATTTCTCTTTCATTTATTAAAGCTCCCGATAATGTAAATATCAGTGCAACAAAAATTTATGTTGATAATTTGGATATATCAGCTAAAGCTGTTGTAAACGGAGATTTAATTATTTTCGATGCGCAGAATTTCCCTAACCTTATATCGCGTGGAACTCATAATATTAAAGTTGAAGCATATACAAAAGACGGGCAATTATACCACACGGTTTTCTCAAATTTCCTTCTGGTAAACAGAGAAACATCAATGGCAATTGAGAAAAAACTGATTACAAATGTTAATTTAAAAGCGGAATCAAGAAACGTAGGATATAATGGCCAAAGTGCATGGTATAACAATGCTTCCATTGATGCAGCAGCCCAATACAATGACTGGCGTGCCAGTGGTAATGTATATGTTACTTCGGAAGAGAAAGATTATGTTCAGCCAATGAACAGGTATTCTGCATCTTTAGAATCGAGCTGGATGAGCATTAAGGTTGGCGACAGCTATCCTGTATTTTCCGACCTGCTAATGGACGGCAAAAGGCTGCGCGGTGTAAGTGGAAATGTAAATCTTGGTTTTTTCAATGTTCAGGCAGCCTATGGTGAAATTGCAAGAAATGTTGAAGGCATTGTACTTCAAACTTACCCGAGGAACTCCAGTCAACTTCTTCAATCAGATGTTATAAGAATTGACTCATCTAAATATGGGAACCCTTACGGAAGAGTACAGCTTGGTACATATACAAGAAAATTATTTGCCGTACGCCCATCTTTCGGATCAGGGGAAAATTTCCAGTTAGGTTTTACATATCTGCACTCAATAGATGATATTAATTCTATTCAACTTGGTGTAAGGCCTCAGGAAAACCTTGTTGCAGGTGCGGATATTTTTATCGGGCTCGATAACAAGAATATTACACTTACTTCTAAAGCAGCTATGAGTTTCGTAAATAAAGATATTTCAAACGGCAGCCTTTCCGATTCTCAGATAGATTCTACTTTCGGCCCGGGAAAACTGATTAATGTTGACCCGGCTAACGTTAGAAAAATAAGGGATATTGCCAATAAACTGATTACTATAAATCAATTTTTAACTCCGTTAAACCCGACTGACCTTTCTTCATTAGCATCTGAAACCGCCTTGCAGTTGAATTATTTTAATAATACCGCAAAAGCATCTTATGTCTATAAAGGTAATGAATACCAGTCATTCGGCCAGTCTTATACCCGTACAGATGTTCAGGGACTAAATTTCACGGACTATATTAGAATGTTCGATAATAAAGTTTTCTTATCTATTGCCTATCAGGATTTGCATGATAACCTTCAGAAAACTAAAATAGCTACAACAACATTTAAGACTTATGATGCATCAATTTCTATTTTTCCGCGCGTAGATTTTCCTAATATCAGAGTTGAATATACAAGAAACGAAAATAATAACGGAATTGATTTAAGGGATACGGTAAATAATCAATCAGGTATAGATGATATTACCAATACTTTCAGCGTTCAGGCTTCATATGACATGAATTTCTCAGGTATTAAACATTCTGCTACAGTAAGCGTAGCTACATCAAATAGAGATGATAACACCATCTGGAAAATGAGTTCATCCAATACTTATGTCAATTTAAACTTGAGCAGTTATTGGACTAATAATCTTACTACCTATTTTAATGCAGCAATCTTTACCAGTAAAATAGCAGAGGTGCCCTATTCATATGAAATGCTTTCTTTAGGCGCAAAATACAGAATGTTTCAGAACAAACTGGAATTAACCGGTGCACTTAGCCCATGTTTCGGCGACTTCAAACGTATTGGTGTTGATTTTACAGCAAATTATAATTTGGTTACTAATTTCGATATAATGTTCCAGTGCCATTTGTATAAAACTTCGGGTATGGATCCGAACTCAGAAATTGGTCTATCAACAAGATATGGTTTTTAAATAATTGAAAATGCTCTTTTTTAAAAAAATCAAATGGACAGATTTGCTGATCAAACTGTCCATTTGTTTATTAGTAGTTATTCTGGTCTCTCTAATTACGAACGACACATTTCTTTCAATAACTCCGCTCCAGCAGCTTGAACTTAAGTTTATTGACTTAAGGTTTCAGCGCAGGGGTGAAAGGAACGTTAAAGATTCTACCAAAATAGTAATTGTAGAACTGAATGATGAGACATACAAACAAATTCCATATAAATGGCCCTGGCCAAGATTCATCTTTGCAAAACTTGTTGATCATCTTACTGAAGCAGGGGCAAAGGTAATTGCAATAGATGTTGAATTTGTAAAGGAAGATGAAAATCCGAAAAATGATGCTTTATTCAGGGAGGCAATAAGAAAATCGGGGAAGGTAATTCTTGCAGGTAAGATTGATGTAGAAAAGGAAAGAAAATTATATCAATCCATGACAGGGGATTTCGGAGAGGCTAAAGGGAAAGAAAGAAGTATTGTTACAGAGAATCAAGCTGCCGAAAAATATAATTTCTATAATATCTTCTGCGACGAAGATACACTTGTAAGCATTGTAAATATTCCAAAAGATATGGATGATATTTCCAGACAGTACACACCTTACGTTTATACAAGGCTTTCCAACCCGCCAAGAACTATACCTACTTTTGCTATGGCAGTTGTGAATAAATACCTCGGTGTACCTGAAAATTCAATTCCGGAAATGAAGGATGGCTTTTTTACCGGCAGCAAATTTAAAATACCGGCATTTAATAAAACTGATTTTATGGTTAATTTTTACGGTCTCGGTTCCACTTTTCTGCATTATAATTTTTATGAAATAATTGATGATAAAGACATAAAACTTAAAGATGAAATAGATTACGGGGAAGATTTAAATACATGGGATGATCCTGATTATAGAAAAATATTCAAAGATAAAATTGTGCTGATTGGCTCAACTTCCGTGGAAGATAAGGATTTTCTAAGTTCTCCTTTTTCTAAAGGGGGGCGTTCAGGGGATAATACGATTTTTGGAATTGAATATCATGCCAATGCCGTTCAGAATATTCTCTCCAATGGTTATTTATATACTTTAAATGTTTATTGGGAGCTGTTATTCTTTTATGTTCTGGCATTTATTGTTTTTACTTTTTCATCAGCAGTAAAAAAAATTAAGCTGAAAAGTAAATTAATCATTGAAGTTCTTAACGCCGCCGCCGTACTTCTTTTGGTCTTCGGCTTGATTGAATTATCAATTTATATCTTTGCACATTATGCTTATATAATTTCAATAGTCGGTTCTTCAGCGGTGGTGATTTTAACTTATTTCGGGAATACCGCTTATCATTTTTATACCGAAAGGAAGCAGAATGTATTAATTAAAGGAATGTTCAGCCATTATGTAAGCGGAAGCGTTGTTGACCAGCTTCTTGCAGACCCTTCAAAACTTAAGCTTGGAGGGGAGAAGAAGAATCTTACAATTCTTTTTGCCGATATTGCAGGTTTTACTACTTTTTCGGAAACTAAAACTCCGGAAGACCTTGTAAAGTTTATTAATATGTTCCTAAACGAAATGACAGGCATTATATTAAAGAATCAGGGAACACTGGATAAATACCTTGGTGATGCCATTATGGCATTCTGGGGAGCGCCTCTCGAAATAGAAAATCACGCAGAGCTTGCATGTAAAACAGCCTCGCAAATGCAGGAAAAAATTATTGAGCTGAATCAGGTAATGGAACATAATTTTAATTTGAGATTTAGAATGGGGGTAAATTCCGGCGATGTGGTTGTCGGCAACATTGGAGGAGAGAACAGGTTTGACTATACCGTTATAGGTGATGCAGTAAACCTGGCTTCGAGGCTTGAAGGAGTTAATAAAGAATTCGGTACCAACATTATTATTGGCGAAGAAACGAGTAAACTTGTAGAAGAGAAATTTTTTATAAGGGAGCTTGATGAAGTAAAAGTAAAAGGGAAAAAACTGCCTACACGCGTATTTGAATTAATTGGGCCAAGGGAAGATAGTGTTGCCGAACTTAAATATTCTCTTCTTGTTAAATATTTTGAAGGGCTTTCTTATTACAGGGCAAAACAGTTTGGCGAGGCTTTAAAATCATTTGAAGATTCAATTGTTCTTTATCCGGATGATACTCCTTCGGCTGTATATATAGAAAGGATCAAATATTTTATTCAGAATCCGCCTGATGAAAACTGGGACGGCGTGTTCGAAATGAAGACAAAATAATTATAATGAAATATTAAAGTGATTCAAAACTCTTAATGCTCTTAAAGTATTCCAGCGGCTTTCTTTTCCCGGCTTTTCCATGTCAAAGTGAACCAGGCCGGTATGTTTATGTTGCAAAGGCCAGAGCCCGTCTGTACGCCTTTTCTTGATTATAATTTCAAGAGCATCATCCATTCTTTCATTATAAGGTTTCCCGGCAAACCGGAAATAATCAAGAGAACGGAGTATGTCATACCTCCAGCGCCCCGGATATGAAAGCATAGTCATTTTAAAGTCAATTATTTCCCCGGTCCTATGAGATTTGAATAACTTGTGCCTCAATAAAAATTCTTCCCCTTCATTCATTTTTGCTTTAATTAGGCTGCTGTTACTTTTATACCCATTATTAATATACTGTGCAAAACCTTCAAGTACGCAAAGAGTAGTATGCAGTGAGCTGTGAACAGCACCTGTAAAACATTTACAATTCCATCCGTCGTCTTTCATCTGATTTTCAAGGAGATACGATATAATGTTATCGAGCATTTCTTTTTCAAGCTTAAAATAGCAGGCAGCGCCAAGCATCATCCCATTGATGCACATATCACCTTTCCGGTCCCTAACTGAATAATTAATTCCGTTTTCCCTTGTGCAATATCTGTTTATTAACATGCTTATAGATTCTTTACATTTGGCGTTTTCGGGGGAAACAGCTAAATCCTTAAGCTCGAGGAGAGTATAATGGGTTGAAGTCCATTTGGGCAGGTAGGGGCCTTGTGCCCAATTGCCATCTTTATTTCTTAAGGAAAATAATTTTTTACCCCATCCGGAATTTTCAATTTCATTTTGCAAAATTTGTAATTTTTTGGGGGAGAGATTTAAAAGATCCCGCTGAGTTTGATATACAATTGAAATATCACCATCAAGAAGCCAATTAATTATTTCATGGGCTTCCATCTATAAATTCCTTAAGTAGCTTTTCTTATATTAATAACGGCGGCAATAAGGAAAATTGCATTAGCAAACCATGCTGTGGAAACAGGGTCCATAACGCCGTTTTTACCGAATGCCTGGCTTACTTTCATGAACACAAGATAAGTGAACGCAATTATTAAGTTTAACCCTATTTGCAGAGCAAGCCCGCCTTTCCGTTTATTTGCAGAAAGGGGCAATCCAAATAGAACAACAATAATAGTAGAAAAAGAGAATGCAATTCTGGAATGTAATTCTATATAAGTAGCGGTGGGGTCATTGCCTGCCTTACGCTGATCTGAAGCAAATGATGCAAGCTCGCTTAAAGTCATTTCTTCGGGGGTACGCTGCTTATTAATAATATCCTTTGGCAGAAAATTAAGGTTGCTAAGTCTAAGTGTAAGCATTTTGGTAACAATGGGGGCATTGCCGGTAAATTCCCGTTTAATTACACCTCCAAGGTTCCATGATTTATTTACGGCTGTATAAGTCATACTTGAAGCATCAATGCGGCTTACCATATGTGTAGGGTCATCCGGGGCAAATTCCTGAATGCTTATATCATTTGCTAAATTTTTTTCGGTATCATAATTTGAAATTGTAACAATCTTAGAATTGCTGTCTTGAAATACTATATTCACACCCGGCACAACATATCCGAGCCCAAGATAATGCTGTTCAAAATAAATTTGTTTCTTATTTGCTTCAGGCACAATGTAGCCGCCGAAGAAAATAAGGAATATACTGAATATGAATGAAACTACCAGAAATGGGCGCATATAACGGAACAGGCTTACTCCGCCGGCTTTAATTGCGGTAAGTTCATTAAGGTTAGACATTTTCCCGACAGTGAAAAGGCATGACAGAAGAACGGCAATAGGCAGTATCAGGTTAATTATTTCAGGAGTA
>TBL_comb47_HYPODRAFT_10005268_pt1 | contig 14484 bp, 15 predicted proteins | sample TroBogypolimnion_40_FD_10682 | JGI IMG/M metagenome (IMG submission 10682)
TCGTTATCTGCAGTGCCTGGGCGCAGTTCCGTCTTCAAAAGACGAATAGCAACTGGCTCAAGTGCTGGTGGGATAATGAGTTTACGACCACGAGCAAACACCTTCAAACCAGCCTGATCGCGGAAGTTTGTACGGATTGCGATCATCGCATTCAGTAGCGTTGCTTCGTTAAGATCAACCTGAGTGGTTGGGGTGTTGGCAACCGAACCGCCATCAATAGGATGCGAGGTCGAGCAAAGTGCTACGCCGTCGCCGCCAACTGCTGCGTTATAGGTCTGTGCCGTGTTGAGAAGGTTTGCACCGTAGATTTCCTTGGTCTGCTGGAAGGATTCCACCAAGCCGAGGTTTGAAGGCGTAAACTGGGTCTTGTAGAGGTTGTCGTCGATCGCCTTACGGGTGATCGCGTAACCGAGAGCGATTTCAGTGTGCTCTTGGTTGTATACGAAACGCTCACCTGCACCCGAGTCGAAAGACGTCTGACCACCTTCGGTCTTCAACTGGGCCAATCCGAGGTAACGCATTTCAGCGGTACGCTCGAGAGCCATTTTCGAATCGTGCTTAGTGAAGATCTTGTCGTACTGCGACGGGATCTGCTCATATTTGCCTTCAACGCCACGTAAGCCGGGGAGTAGAAGGTCTTTGATCTGACTAAGATTAACAGCCATGACTATCTACTCCTTACGAGATACCAGTTACGGCAGAGTTTGAACGCCAGACTTCGTTATTGAAGCCAACGATCAAGTTGCAGTACTGAGAGGTTTGATCGCCACCGTTGCCGAACGAAACGGCATAATCGACGATAATGAAAGGCGAGGTATTGAGCGTAGCGGTAGCGTTGACATAAGCCGTCGAACGGCCCGTAGCATTGTTACCACCGGTGCTGTTGCCCGATGTCGCGCCAGTCGTGGAGTAAGCGAACGTGCAAAGCTGACCCTGAACGCCAGAAGTCTGCGATGTAGCCGTACCCGTGACAGGGAAGCCCGAACCCGACGTCTGAACGACGAAGCGAGCTGCAGGATCATCAATGACATAAGCAATAACGTCGCCAGTTGCGTCCGAACCAGGCCAATAAGAAGACCAGACGGTGCGCTTCTGCGAAGTCGAGAAGTATTGGCAACCAACAAAAATACCTGCGAGCTGAACCGTGCCACCTGCAGTTGCCTGCGTGATGTAGCCGTTTGCAGTCGAAGTTACTGGCTGTACTGGGTCGCCGGTGAAGATTGGGGTCGTATTGCTAGAAGCAATGCGACGAGTGGATTGTGCGAACGTCGGAGCGCCGCCTGCACCACCCTGAAACTGTAGAAAGCCGTAGGGCGCAAACGTATTGGCCATGACGGGTTCTCCTTTCAGAGAGTTCCATCATCGCACAGACGGGCGACTATGAACGGGTTAAAATTTAATCTTCCGCAGATGGGGAAGAGATTGGCATTATTGCAGATTTCTTTAGAAAAGAAAAGAGGGCCCGTAGGCCCCCTGATCAATCCGGAATTTGCATGGGCTCATAGCCCTTTTTGATCTTTGGAGCGATATGAGCATCCTCGCGGCTAATAAGACCGCCTTTGCTATTCGGATCCAACTGACCTTCTTTAATTTTTACCTGTTGACGAGCATTGATAAGGTCTCTGTTGCGCCGCTCTTCGGTAATTTCCATTGGGCGTTCGCAAAGGATCATGCCTTCACGTTCGATTGAGCCAACGTACCCTTTGGGCATCATTTCAGGATGGCGTTTTGCCTCAACCGGNTCCCAACCNCCGACAGTGATTCGGTTATAATGAGAAGGGTCAACCCATCCCATAACCGCCTTCATTTTCCACTCGTACGACCACCCATCTGGAGCTTTGGGAGTGGCAAATTTGTCAACACCCTCGTCAAGATTGGCATTGTTGTGCACACGGAGTTCCGCGGCACGTCTGGCTGCACGTTCACGGCTGCTTTCCGAAACAGCTTCAATTACTTCTGTTTCTTCTGACCGAATTGGTGGCCGCATTGCTGGCCGTTCTGCTTTTTCACCTGATGCGTTTCTCATAGCTTTTCCTTAACCTGATATCTTGCCTTCACGGATGAGGGCTTGTTTCGATGCTGCATATTCACGGTCTGTCATGCCAAGATCCCTAGCGGTTTCCCGTTCGGCGCGGCTAAGGCTGACCACATTNGACCTGTTGCCACTTGGCGCCACGCTAGAACGAGACACTGGGGCCGCAGGGGGAGCCGATCGACGTTGTGTAGGAGCAGATGCCTCTGACATGGCGCTATCTTCCGTTTCCCGCAAACGAGCGGGTTGAATATCGAGCTTCTTTTCTACGTAAGCAAAGTATTCTGGCGTATCTGCGCGGATCCCACGGCGAATAGCCGAGTTATGGGCATCAATCATGTCTGCTTTAAGCGTTTCATCTTTGGCATATTCAGGATGCGCCCTAATCCATTCCGCTGATTCGCGGGTTAACTGGGATGCAAACGCCTCAACAGGGTCCGACGATGTATAAGCCGGCTTTACTGGCTGTTTTGCTATCTGCTCATACTGTTGTTTGCCAACCATAAGCTGACGCAGGTCTAATTCTGCCTTTGTCATGTCTGCTTGGATGTTGGCAGCGGTATCAAAATCACCAACCGACATAGCATCCCGCAGATTTTGCTTTAAAATCTCAGAATTTCTCTTAACCGTGTCGATTGCATTATCAATTAAACGCAAATTTGTGTCATTTACGTCGTTTTTAGCTGCCGCAAACTGTTCGGAAGCCTCTTGTGCACGGCGTTCAGCCAATTCACGAGCTCTACGTTCTTCTTCAAGACGTGCTTTCAGCTCATTAATGCCATCTTCAACCGAAATCTGCGGTTCTTGTACCTTAACTTGTACAGGTTCCGGCTCTTCGACCTCTTTTATAACAATCTCTTCAGGCTTTAACTCTGCGTCGATTGGCTCAAGGTCTAATTGTAATTCTGGTTCGTCTTCTTTTATTGCCATTTTTTGTCCTTACCACACATAATCGGGTTGAGAGACCCGTGCTTTTACGGCGTAATCTTCCAAAATGCGGCAAGGTTGACCCTCTATAGAAATAGCCCAGCCGTCTGATGGCCGAAACACAACCCAATCGCCTTCGGAAACGTTAACGTCCTTAAACCATTCACTTTTGTCATCTTTAAATGCCAGGGGGCCAGCCTTTAAAACCAACCCAACTTTGCCTTGGTAACGATCCTCGTCAACGTATTTGTCAGTAAGGATAATTCCAGACTTGGTTTTCTGAGGTCTAATATAGATGCCAACCAGTATTTGGTTGTTAAATAGTTGAAAGTTTTTAGCCAAATCACCAACGGAATTTTTAATTTCTTCTGCTGGATCTACATCATGGTTCATCTTCATAGGAGGCATTTATCTATTCCTTAACGCAATTTATTTACGATATCGTTCGCTTCATCAATAAATTCAATAGCTAGAGCCAGCCCTTGGACCAGNCCAACTGCCTTTTTATANTCATCAAAAGAAGTTGCAGACCCGCCGGCAAGATTGTCTCTAGCTGTTTGGTAAGCTTCAGATATNAATTTTTTCAGTTCTTTCTCGAACTGGTCTTTAGTCGTTAACATTCCAGACCCCTCTGGTTNATACCCCTCTTAAATGGCTGGACCGGACGCCCAGAGGGGTTATAAAAGCGCCCGGCCCTCCTCTCATCGGGTGGGAGACACACCCGAGAAATTATTTCATCTTAGCGGGTTTTAAACCGTAAGCGTCGATCTTTTCCAAACGAGCCTCGCCACCGCCCGAACCCGAATCAATCGGATATGCGCGCCCGCCAGACTTGCGGCCCATTGGAGGCATGCCCTGTGGAGGCATTGGAGGGGCGCCCTGCGGACCCATTGGAGGCATACCACCTGGAGGCATACCGCCCGGTGCAGGTGGCAACCGCTGTGGAAGAGGCGCAGGAACTGGTGCGTTTGGCATCATACCCATTGGTGGCTGCTGTTGTCCGTGGCCAGTGCCGATGATGATATTGACATTGGTTTTACCCTTTGCCTTGCCACCCTTGGCATGGGCCGAACGCCCACCTGGCACCACTCCTGGGATCTTTTTTTCCGAATCACCCGAGAATATTCCACCGCCGGAATACTTGCCCATACGGCCGCCGGAGCACTTATGGCACGCACAATCATGAGGATGCGCTTCACCGCCATGCTTTTTATGCTGCAACGCACTGTGCTTAACCATTGACTTGATCAAATCCTTGTCAGCCAATTCGTCAGCTTTGTTAATGTGCTTGTGCTCTGCTTTGCCGCCCTTGGCGTGGTGCATATGCTTTAAGGTTTCTGCAAGATGCGCCTTTTTAGCGAGCTTTGGATTTTCTGAATGTTCAGCCTTTTTCAGCTTCTTTTCAGGAATCTTTTCGCCTGCAGGTACATGCAAAGCCTTGTGAAGAGAACCAGGGTGCTTAATAGCGCCTTGAATCCATTTTACTTTGTGACCGTCAGCTTTACCGCCATGTTTACGAGCCATAGGATAATCAGAAGACTGCCGTGGGTTGCGCAAAAGCATTTCACGAATTTGAGCGTCACCTTCGCTATAATCCGGGCCAGTATAATTACGATTTACCGACACATTAGGATTATAATCCTGCTCAATGCCTGTTGGCTTAAATGGTTTTGGTGCCGGTTTCTTTTCAATTGGAAGATATGAAAGGTCAGTTCCACCATCAGCCCTATGAGAACGGCCGCCCTTTTTCATTGTCGTGGCAGGCTTCATTCCAGCGGCTTTGCCGAGAGCTATGTTTTGATCAGCAATAGGATTGTTACCAATCATCCCACCGCCAAACTTGTGGACCTTGCCGCCTTTTTTCATGCCAGAAGCTGGAACATTTACGTTTTGATTAGCTAATTTTCTTGCAGCTAAATCAACGCCTTCGCTTCTTTTGCTTGCTCGGTTAAAATCAAATGGCTGCTTTGCGCCAGTTTTACCCATATCTGCCGCTGCGCTGTTAATATAATTAACTAGCGAACCACCAGAAAGTTTATGGGCTCGGCCACCAGATTTGCGTGTTGCGGGAACTTTTGCGCCCGATCCACCAGAAATTTTAGACGCGGCCATTTGAACGCCATCCGTCATTCTCTGTTTATTTTTGGGATCATCTGGCGATTTGCCATAATTTTCCATAGCTTGATTAATGTATTTACCAAGCTTCCCGCCACTTGCCTTATGAGCTTTCCCACCCGTCTTAAATCCGCCGACATGTTTAATGCCTTCACGCTCGTCATTAGCCATACGAACATCGCGGTTAATAAAATCATCAATCCATGGAGCTTTATGCTCTACTTTACCGCCTGCCTTACGGGGTTTACGATCGGCACGATGCGCTGATTTATTTCCCTCTGCCTTGCCGACAACCTTGCCACCCTTCTTGTAAAGACGCTTTACAAGCGGACGTGCGCCCGTTTTTACACCGGAATCTTCTGGTTCTGGCGGCGTCCAAGTGGACGAATCAACTTTTTCGTGAGGATCGGTGGATGTGAGGCGCTTCGCTTTAGCCCTCATTGCATCCCGCGCGTTCTTGGCGGCTTCAGACATGGTTTAACTCCGGAGGTTAATAGCGGCGTCCCGCTTTTGCTGCCATGAGGGATGGATCTAGTGCCGGCAACGGTGCACTGACCTTGTGGAGCGCCTGCTCAACAATTGCGGTATTATGAAGGGAACGGGGTGATTTTGCAACGCCACCCTTGTTGTATGGTGCGGGAACCATTTGAATTGTGCCGTCCGGCATTACTTGTTGGATCATCTGGCGTTTGCTGCCCATTGGCTTTGAATATGCATTCGCCCGCATGGTTTGGATATCACCAATTGCCTTATTATAAGCGTCAGTTTCGCTATGCCCTTGATCTATATAACCTTTATAGAATTTATCAAACTGCTGTTGAGTGCTTAAACCAAATACACCCGCAACTTTTTCAGCGATATCCGGCCCCTGCAAATCACGAATTGGCGTTGGCGGCATCGGAACATTACCAGCTGGGGCAGTAAATCCTGTAGGCGCCCCACTTCCCGCCCCTGCGCCACCCATGTTTTGAGTGACTGCATCACGAACCGCACGAACATTAGCGTTTGACGGGCCAGTCGGTTGCGGCATCTGCCCTTCGGCATAAGGGTTGGTAAGCCCTGTAGGTTGCGGCATCTGGTTAGCGTAATCGTTTGCACCAATTGTTGTAGCTACATTTGTCGGTTGGGGCATTTGATTAGCGTAAGTGCCGGCATTGTAACCTTGCATACCAAGAACGCCCTGCTCGGCTGCATTGGTATATTTATTTGCTATTTTTTGAAAATCATTAGGACCGATTGATTGCGATCCCGTGGGTTGGGGCATTTGGCCTTGGGCATATGGATTAGTGTTTTCTTGAGGTTGAACAGCAGCAAGAAGTGATTCAGCAGGCGTACCCGTTGCTGATCGAGGTAATTCAAATTCTCCACCGCCCAATGGTGGCGTGTTAAATGTGGTTGTGCCGACAGGCTGTCCAAAAGCCTGATCCATTCTAGCAGCTGCCGCCTCTGCTGCGTTTGCTTCTGATACGTCTTTTTCCGTACCGACGCCATGCATAAGACCAGATGGAGCAACATCCGCTCGACCACTAGCCAACGCGGCATTTACGGTTTCGTGCGGATTTATAAATGATTTTGCAAGTTGCGGTGGGTTTTCTTTAGCCTCGGCAGGAGAAATAATAGCATTGCCAATCGCGCTTGCGACGTCAGAAAAATCTTTACCAAAACCGCTATCTTCTCCGCCACCTGTATCATTTTTGGTTTCGCTTTCGGATTTATCCGACATACCGCTAAACCCACCCGTGTCACCACGAAGGCCGCCTACGCTATCCCCGCCACGGACGTCACCGCCGTCATCAAACGCATCACGCGCATGCCAGATCGACCCCTCGACCTTGCCGCCTTTTTTGTATGCCGTGCGGCCACCTTTTTTAAAGCCATATTTTTTTTGGTTAGCAAGGCCTTGTAAAACGCTTTCAAGCCATGGCTCGTCAATGTTTTGGAGCATTTTTTGCTCTTCTGTCATCTTTTTAAACCCAGAGCGAGCGTTGGGATTTTCAGAATAAGGATGTAAAATTCCAGGTTTATGTGGTTCTTCAGCAAATTGTTGCACCGCTTGTGGCAAAGCATAATGACGTTGAACCAATGGTACGTCTGCTACATAACGGCCGCTTGTTATTTCTGGATATGTATTATGCTCAAACGCAGATGCCTCAATGCTTTCTGGTGTAAGTTCTACTACTCGATGGCCAATCATATTTCCGCCAGTTTTAAGTAAATCTGGGTCAGTTAAAGCTACTCTAGTCATACCAACATGAGGAAAACCTGCTTTGTGATATCCCGACTTGTCCATGTGTTTGACAATTAGGCTGCGCGTGGTTCCTGGTAATGTTTTTAAAAAATTTCTTGCGGCCCATGGGTCATCAAGCCCTGGCCATTCTTTCATTTTCTCAATAGCTTTATCGCGCTTATCCGGATCCTCAAACAACCCGGCGCGAAGTTCTTTATCAAATTTTTTAACTATTTCCGGTTCAGGTTTTTGATTTGCTATCTGCGACATAAGCGCATCAGACATTTGAAACGATGAATCAACAGATTTTGGACCCATAGGAGAATAAACCCCGTAAACTGGTCCTTTTTTTTGCAAACTTTCGATTAATCTTTTATTTCTTGTTGTTTGACCAGCCGCATTTGCCCATACAGCGCCTTTGTTTGGCTCAAGCATGTATTGTGGTCCAGCGTGAAGGTCTACAGGCCAAGCCAACTCCCGCCCATGCATATGGGTTAACCTTCCCAACCGAGAACGATCTCCACCAAGATTTACTAATGTTCCGCCCTTTGCGGTATTATAAAATTGTTCGTATGTTTGTTTTTTTGGCGTAAGAGGATTAACACCCGGTATTGGATTTACTGTAGCTTGAACATTTTCAGGGCTAGTAGGTGTTTTAAACCCATAAAAAGATTGCCCAAGATTTGCATCATAATCAGAAGTTATTGCATGAGTTTTTTGAGCAATGCCAAATGCTTTTTCCCGCATAGCAGGATCTTCATGTTCAATTGATGGAATGGCCGCAAGGCGTTGACGAACAATATCATCTTCTGGTGACCCGCCTTTTTTAAGTTTTACCCGTTCAGCCGGAAGGACTGTTTTTGCAAGGCGAAGCACGTCTTTCATTATTCACCCCGTGTAATAGCAGGGATGATTGATCCCAACAGATTGCGTGTTACAGCTTCGCTTTCAGGATGCACGGCTAAGTTTTGGGCAAGGTCAATCATTTGAATGCGTTCTTTTGCAATCATTTCTTCTTGCTCCATAGCGTTATCCGCTTGGTCTTTCTTCATCGTAGCCGCTAACTGAGCCGCCTTAATCTTGGTATCCATCATCTTGGCGTCAGCAAGCTTTTCCTTAATGATCAAATCAATACCATCAACACGTTTCTCGTGATCCGTAGGTCCTTGTTGCTGGCCGGCCGCCAATCCTTCTTGTTGGGCTTTAGCCATATCCAACTGCATACGAGCCTGATCCAGACCCATCTTGCCCTGTGCCAACTTAGCCTTTGTATCCGCCTCCTGCTTCTTGATCTGCATCTCGGCCATTTTCTGTTGTAACTCTGGCGGAGGCGTGCCCTGTGCATCTTTCGGGATCATAAATTGTTCAGGATTCGACCAGCCAACTGCCTGCAATGCTGCAGTGTCAATCGCGATCGGGTCATACATCGACGGGTTCTGTGCTTGGATTTGCTTTAGAGCAATAACTTTCATCAAACGCTGGGTCTGCGATGCCGTATTAGGATCTGCCTGAGGCACCAAGTCAACTTGATCTAAAGCACGAAGAAACGTTTCCTCATCCCATTGGCGTGCAGGACGGCGGTTTTTTTGCCAGAAAGACTCTGGGTTTTCTTGGAAACACTTTACCAATAGCTGGAACTCATCTGCTTGCGCCGAATGCATGCGCTTGTGCACCGAGCTTAAAACCTTTGTAGCCTGATCAATCAACGCGATCGTTGTACCGACCGGCGCATCCTGCTTGCCTTCACCAACCGCTTGCTCGGCCGTACCGCCAACGCGCATCCCCGTTTGGTTGATGTTTTCCACGAGGGACATAAGGCCGCCACCAACATCCTTGTACGGCAATGGCATAACGGCTTGATTGATAGGCATACCGCCAGTCTTAACCAAAGCACCGCCACCAGGAGGCACACGGAAGATATTTGTGTTTTGGCGGGCTCCCGTATCTGCATACAAGAAGCCTGGGAAGTTTGCGTACATACCCGCGTCGAGCATTTCGCGCCAAGCTGCAGTCAGTGCGTTCGTCGTGTTGCCTAGGATGTGCAAGAGACCCAGATCATAAAAGCCCATCCCCGGTACAAATGTGTACTTGACGAAGTTCTGGCGGGGCTCAGGTAAATCTTTAGTATCTTCGTCATAGTTGCGTACAATGGATAGGATTTCTCTTGATGATACATCAATCGTTACTCTGTATGGGATTTCGAGGCCTGTTTCGCTACCTTTGCGCTTATGCTCAAACCCTTTGATGTTTAATTCACAATAGCATTCGTAAATTTCGCGGTCACGATCTTCGGGGTTGTTGTTCTCTACCTTGATGCCCTGTTGCGCTTTCTTTTCGCGCTGTGCTGCATCTAACTCCACCATCTTTGGTGTTGACAGGTCAACGTCTTTATACACGCCAAGGATTTGCATCCGCTTGACGGTAGAGCCGCGCATCATGATACGATGGGTAATACGCTTGGCGTTTGATAGGTCCGTTGCCGAGTTGTTGACAATCAAATCATCTGCGTCGACGCTTTCGCTAACTGGACGACCGCGTAAGGGACAGAAATATACTTTCTTGAACGCCGTCCCGCCAAAGCCCAACATGAGGAGCATTCTGTCGGTATCAGGGTAATACTCTTTGGCAGTGGCCGTGAGGTAGTGGTTGAGGTCGTTCTCAAGGTCGTTGGCAAGTTGATCGGAGGCGAGGGTAGCATTGTTGTTATCCTCCCTGATCTTTACGGGTCCATCCGTAGGCAATAGTTCCGACCGAGCGTTGGCTTGAAACCGTAGCACTGCTTCGAGCAAGAGCGGGTGCCGAACGCGTGACATACCTTCAACGGGCGCGCCGTCCGCTGCACCTGCCAGACCGGGAATTTCCACTTTGAGGCCCAGAAGTTTAATGCCTTGTGCACGGTCTTCAATCCATTCCTTGCGTGATTCTAAATCGTCTTGGATGCCTTTGATTAGATCACTTGCGATCGCGCCAAGCTCAAACTGGTCTATTTCGTCAACTAGATTGTCAAACCACTGCTCGCCATTCTTTTCGGCCTTTTCGAGAGGCGACCCGTCAAGTGTCAACGTAATTGACCCATCGGGCAACTCAATGGTCATCAGGTTTCCATGCTCGTCCATCCCTGCGGATGTTTCGCCGTCATCCATAATGATCTGCAGTTCTTCCCCGTCAAACGGTTCGGTCATGTCTTCGCCAGGAAGGCGCAGGTTGGCTGGAGCGAGTGGCATTCGTTAAACCCCGTAAAGTGGTATGGGCGGAGCACCACGGTGAGCCTTGAGATCATCAAGGTCCGCCTGCACTTCCTCTGCCCTCTGGATAAACCCAGTCTTGCGTAAGTATCGCATAGCATAGGCCACCGTGTCCACTAGGTCGTCATGTTTGGCTTTCGGGAACCGCATGCACTGGGTAATTACGTCGTCGGCCCATGCCTTGTCGGGGGCGTAAACGAGGCCCTCCTCGAACAAATGCTGGATGGAATAAAGCCGTGCGGTCTTGTCGATACCCTCTGGATCCACCAGTTGGACGTGGAATTTGCCATTGGAATACAGGCGGCGTAGCTCAGAGGCTACAGGAATTCCGGCGGCTTTGTTTTCGATTAGGATCTTTTCGATCGGGAACTTCTTGGCCGTCCATGATATCTTTTCCACAACGCCGGCGAACGGAAGCCTTTCCTGCCATGCGTAGATCAGCATAACCTTTGGATGGGGCTGTTTGTAGGTACGCTCAATGCGATAGGCTTCACCAGACTTGGCGGCAGACGCCACCGGATCCTCGGAGAACACGCCCCAAACGGTCATGGCGGTAAAGTCATTCTCTGATTTTTCGCTCAAAGCGGTATCGACGGCCGCAATGATGTGGTCGAAATCAGGAAACATATTGTCGTTTTCCCACAACTGCCACATGGACTTCTTGATAATCCCGCCGTCGTCTGGGGTTGGCTGCTGCTGGAACTGGCCGGAAGCGGCAAAGGATCCCATGATTTTCTTTTCACGGGCCACGACATGGGCAGGGAATCGATCGGGGAATAGGAGCTCACCCTTTTCGGTGCGTGGGTCTTCGTAGCCTAACATAGTTGGAGCGGCGCGGTCTGGATCGTACTCCATGGGGAGCATGATGTGATCGTAACCCAAACCTTCTTCTAGGATCACGCCAGATACATCCTCTTCGTGGAGGCGTTGCATGATGGTGATGATGGCCGACTTGTCGGGGTTGTTTAGGCGGGTTGGGATAGCGGTCTTGAACGTGTCAATGGTTGATTGGCGTTGGGCTTCGGAGTTGGCGCTGTCAACCGAATGAGGGTCATCGATGATCACGCGATCGCCACGGGCGCCGGTCATACCATCAATGGCAAGAGCTTGGCGAAACCCAGTTGAGGTGTTTTCAAATTTTGTCTTTTGGTTCTGATCGCCTGTCAACTTTACGTGCGGCCACATGGTTTGATACCAATCAGAGGCGATAAGCCGGCGCATCTTGGTCGAATCACGGATGGCGTTGTTGAGGGAGTGCGAGGCGCAGACGTAGCGCAGGTGCGGCATATTCCGCGGGCCCCATTCCCAAGCAGGCCAGAATACGTTGACCAGTAGGGATTTCATTGTGCCTGGCGGGACGTTGATCAGGAGGCGGTTGTAGTAGCGCTCATCGTCGATCATCATCTCATCGGTAATAGCCGCCAAATGGTTCGCGATCAGGTCCACATGCCAATTGTGCAGGTAAGGCTGCCCAGGCTCTACAACGTGCCATGCTTGGCGAATGAACTCCGGCAGGGATCGGAAGCACTTTTCCCGTCTGGTCTTTAGCAGCGCCTCTCGAGCGTCAATGTTCTCACCCTTGTGTTTGATGAAGACGGGAGCGTTCATTAAGCCTCTACGGCCGCCGCAAGGGCCAATTCAAGGGCGTCAAGCGCCTCATCGTCCAATTGTTCCACATTGATGGTTTTTGCCTCGATCTGCACTGGGCCGCCGTCTTTGCCAGTCAACGCCATCTCTTTTCGCTCGGAATAGTCGTCCCTGAAGCGTGAAGCCACGTTTTTTAGCCAGAGTTGAGCGTTAAACTCACGAGAGGAAAGGTTTTTGCGCCCCGCTTCTTCCCACCAAACCTGCGATAATTCCCGCGCATACGCGAGAGCCGCCCGAAATTCTTCGTGTTCTTCCTTCCAACGATCCAAACTTGCACGCACAGTTCCGCAAGCAACTGCCATTTCAGTGTAAGAACCACCTTCGCGGCCTTTTTCAATGACCACATTGCAGTATTCTGGTTTATAATTTGAAGGACGACCAACCTTTGCCATAAAACTCTCCAATAACATCGCGAATATAAGCCGAAACGCAGCAAAATGCTATAGCGCCAATGGATATTATAAGTATCGCTAAACCTAACATTTAAAACTTTCCTCTAACCCGTTGATTTGCCTTCTATAAAGAATAATAAAATATATAAATATATATATATATATATAGATAATACTACTTTCTCTCTCTTATTACCCTCAAAACAGTGTCAGGCTACTCTTATATCTTATACTATCTTTACCTCTATATCTCTGTCTCTCAGGCAATAAGTAACTATGTATAAGTTAAAGCATTTTTATTGTGTTTTATCAATAACTTAATATGTATTTTTTGCCCAAATATCCATTCCAACTGAAATATCCATAACCTTCCGGTGTCATCAAATCGCAACTATGGTATGGTCAAAGAGCCTGTTCCCCAACCGAAGGAGAATGACCAGAATGACTAACTTGACTACTGCAACCGTGATTTCATTTGAGTGGGGCGTGCCCATGACCCCTATAACCGACGACGATAGGAGCGATGATATGACTTGGAACTACCGTGTGGTGTTTATCCCAAAGTCCAGTGATTCGATTTTCGATGACGATCAGTTCGTGATCCGTGAAGTGTACTACGACGAGAACGACGAGAGATCGAGTTTTGGTCAGAAGAAGATTCGACTGCGTTCGGCGAAACGTTTGAACAGTTAGCTGACGACTTTGATCTAATGCAGGAAGCCTTTGAAAAGCCAATTCTCATGCTCACGCAGAACGAAGACGGCGAAGACAAGCTCGTTGAACTTGATGACGAGGAAGAAGGCGAAGAGGCTGAAGAGGCTTAATGTAAGTCGGCTATAACTGGTGTGTGTTCTGGTTAAGCCTAGCGGCAGATTGTCCGTCACTGTTAGACACACTGCTACCACGCTGTACGGGGGTGTGGTTTAAGACAATGCTCAATAGGGTTACCCTATTGGTATAGCCCGTACCCCCTATTCTAACCCACTGGGTTATAAGACGTACAGCCCTCGGAACACTGGACGGCCGTTAATCAGTTCACATAGTTCCGTGGGCATCATTATACCCTCTTCATCAAATGTAAGAATGGCAAAGCCCTGTTGAGCCCTGGACGGGGCACCTTCTGTATATTGAAACTGTGGCCCATGTGGATCGGCAAGGGTGCCGGTCTCTACGCCCCAACGGGATCCTAAGTCATGGGAGGCGCGCCACAGGAACGGACGCATTGATCATTTTACGGATTTTTTTCACACGCGCAACATTATTATTACGCATAGCGTAAACAAGGGCGACAAATAGCTCGGCTAAGGATGGCTGTCTCATTGTAAGGTTACTCTGTGCAAACGATAATCGGTTAGTGGATCGAATTGATATACGGTGAAAGCAACATCGGCGCACTGCTGCGCGTAGTCTGATTTATATTGCCCACATACAACACCAACGAACGCTAAAGCTTCTTCAACGTGTTTTAACCGCATAATGGTGAGGCGTAAAAGATCTTTATCAACCTCATCCTCGTTGGAAGCTTTGGCCGTCAGTTGTTGTATGAGGGCATCGCTACTCATCATAAGACCTTTCGGGGTAACTTTCCTTGTAGCTTGAATGCCCTATGAAGAGCTTGTCGGTGAACACCTAACTCTCTAGCCACTTGGGACATTGACTTGCCAGTGTAAACCATTTGTAGGGCGTCATCTAGATATTCAGGAGTATATTTGTGGCTTGCGCCCTTCTTCCGGCCTCGTGGCATGATGTTTCCTATCAGTATGCTTCTTTTGCGAATGTAAGGTCAATTTCTTGTAATACTTCTTTAAGCTCGTTTAATCCTTTTCTACCAAAACCATTTAGACGTAACATATGGCGTTCTGTTTTGCTTATCAAATCTCCTATGGTTTTAATGTTATT
>TBL_comb47_HYPODRAFT_10005270_pt1 | contig 14479 bp, 11 predicted proteins | sample TroBogypolimnion_40_FD_10682 | JGI IMG/M metagenome (IMG submission 10682)
GCCAGCCGCCGAACTCGCTACGCACGATGTCCAGCAGCTTGCCGCCGTTCATGAGGCGAGGTCCTCGGGCGCGCCGCGGAACAAACCCGCGAAGCGGCCGGACAGCGCGCGCACGAGGATGCGCGTGTCCTCGGCGGGCGAGCGGTGATGCGCGTAGTAGAGCGCGTCCACGCGCTTGATGAGCGTGTCGGAAGCCTCCGCGCGCGGCGTGGCGTAGGTGAACGCGGCGGGGAAATATTCCTTCAGTTCGCGCCGCAATGCGTCATCGAAATCCACGCGCAGCGGTTCCTGACCGCAGAGCCAGAAGCGGCCGGTGAGCACGCGCAGCACCGCCGGGAAAAGATCGAGGCTCAAGCCGCGGAACACGCGCGCACAGAGGGGCAATTGGCCCTTCTGCGGGCAGGTGAGCAACGCGGTCTTGCGCTGGCGCGTCGCGTGAAATTCGCCGCGCACGAGCCGCCAGCGGCCGGTGATTTTTTGCAGCGCCGCCAGCAGCAGGAACGGCACGACCTGCAGGATCGCGAGCAGCAGCGCGAGCACCCAGCCAACCGCGGCGCGGATGATATCGGCGGGCCGCATCGTGCCGGGCACGGTGGAGAGCAGCCACGGATCTTCGATGTCGGCGACGGTGCCATCGGTGGGATCAATCAGCCGCCGCCCGACGACGATCTTGTCGCGGATCTCCAGATTGCGACCGATGTAGGTGCCGTCGAGGATGACGCAGTTGGCGAGCTCGCTCTGCTGGTCCACGATGCACCGATCACCGATGACCACGTCGGGGCCGACCTGCGAGAGCGCACTCAAACGCGTGTTGTTGCCGATGACCAGCGGCGGCTGCAAGCGCGCGGCGGGCGGGATGACGACGTTGAAGCCGATGCTCGCGCCGTCCTTGAAAAAATAGCCGGGGCTGACGTAGCGCGAACATTCGCCGCGCACCATGCGCAGGTTGAGTTCAAAATAATCGTGCAGGCTGTTCACCGGTTCCGGCAGGAAACCGAGCTCGTTGAAATCCTGCGCGCCGAGCGCGAGTTCGCCGCCGGCGATGAACGATGAGAGGAACGCCGCGTCGGAACTCGCCAGGCACGCGGTGCGTCCGCCTTCGCGGTGCAGGTGCGTGCCGACGAGATTCAGTTTTTCGAGCGGCTGCTCGTTGAGGCGGCGCGGGAAGAGCGGCGCGCGCAGGTAGAACAGGCCGCCGGTCCACAACTCCGGCGAGCGTTGCAGGAACAGATCCGGGTCTTCGTCGGGATCGAGGAAGCTGTAGGAAATTTTCAGACCCCAGCGCGCGCCGTCCTGCGCGTAGGTCTCGACGGCCTGCGCGCCGTCGGAGAGCACGAGCCGGACATCGGTGATACGCAGCAGGTCGCACAGTTCGAGCCAGTACTCGATCAGCGGGCGCCCGGCGATGGGCGCGAGCGCCCACGTCTCGAAGCCGAGGTCGCGCGCCCACGCGGGCGTACCGCCGGTCTGGAGGACGGCTTTCACTTGCAGGCTTGGAGGGCTTCCTCGACCGTGTCGCAGATCTGGAAGATTTTGTAGGCGCGGGTGATTTCGAAAACCATGCGCACCTTCTTCGGCAGGCGCGCGAGCTTGAGGTCGCCGCCGCGCTCGGTGATGCGCTTGAGCAGGGCGATCAGCGCGCCGAGGCCCGAGCTGTCCATGAAGTCAATGCCGTGACAATCCAGGACGACGTTGCGAACCGTCTCGGAACTTTTCTGCCACTCGTTGAACTCGGCGCGGAAGGCATCCACCTGCCCGGCCGTGAGCGGCCCATTCATCGTCACCAACCCGGTCCCATCTTTGATCTCATATGTCGTAGCCATGTGTATCCCCTTTCATCAATAGGCGCCCCGGCCCAACAGCACGGCAGGCACCGTTTTCAGCATGATGATGAAATCTTTGCGCAGGCTCTGGCTCTGGATGTATTGCAGGTCGAGCCGCACCTGTTCCTTGAACGGAATTTCCGAGCGGCCCTGGATCTGCCAGAGGCAGGTGAGGCCGGGTTTGACGTGCAGGCGCTTGCGGTCCTCGAGCGTGTACTGCGCGACCTCGCGCGGCACGGGCGGGCGCGGGCCGACGATCGCGAGATCGCCCTTGAGCACGTTGAAGAACTGCGGAAATTCGTCCACGCTGAACCGGCGCAGGAAGCCGCCGATCTTGGTGATGCGCGGATCTTTTTTCATCTTGAAGATGACACCGTCGCCGGACTCGTTCTGCTTGATCAGCTGATCCTTGAGCTTCTCGGCGTTCTTCACCATCGAGCGGAATTTATAGAAATTGAAAATGCGGCCGTTGAGCCCGACGCGCTGCTGGACGAAGAAGAACGGGCGTCCATCCTCGATCAGGATGATGAGCATGATGACGAGGAAAAACGGCGTGAGCAGGATGAGCGCGCACAAACTGCAGATGATGTCCACGAGGCGTTTGAACGCGTACAAGCTGCGCAGTCCCAGTTCCCAGAAGCCGAGCTTGCAGCGCAGGCGCCAGCGGAACAGCCGCGTGCTCGCGCGCGAAACCGGCAGGTTCAGCGTCTTGAACAGCTCCATGCGCGCTTGATAGATCGAATCGTTCATCGGTGTCCACTATAGCGCAGCAGCGCCCATTTTGGCAGCATCGAAATCCGCGGACAAAAGATAGAAGGCGATATTTTCCGAGCCGCGCCGGAACGTTTCGATGTGGCTGGCGATGCTGCGGATGATATTCAGGCCGCGGCCGCGCGGCGCGTCGGAGGCACGCCGGCGCGCCCACTGGAGGCCATCGTCGAAATCCCATTCGCGCCCGTTGTCGCGGAACAGCAGGCAGGCCGTGCGTCCGTTGACGCGCATCTGGCAGGAGATCATCGAGCCGACCGGCACCTGGCCGTGATCCACGATGTTGGCGCCGTGCTCCATCACGAGCAGGCGCGCGGCGGTCGTGGATTCGTCGGACCAGCCGAGGCCGAGCAGGACGCGCTCGCAGTCGGCGGCGAGCTCGGTCACGTGCTGGTGATCCGCCGGCGTGGCGCACGAAAGTTTGATTTCGTCGGGCGCGATCTGTGCCACGAGCAGCGCGGTGCAATCGTCCGCTTCGGTCTGATAGCCGGCGGCGCGCACTTGGGTGAGCACCTCGACGGGCACGTTCGGCACCGCAGGATCGCCGAGCAGTTTGCCGACCATCTGGCCGAACGTATCCAAGCCGAGTTCGCTGTTCGACCCCGCGCGGCGCGCCTCGGTCAAGCCATCGGTATAGAGGAACAGCAGCGAGCCGGGCGGGCCGGCGAAGGTCATTTCGCTTTCCGCGGTGTAGCCCGCGCCGCGCTCATCGCCGAGGCCGATGGGCAGGTCGCCGTGCTGATCGAGCAGCGAAGGTTTGGCGGCGCGGTTCGCGAAAAACAGCGGCGGCGGATGGCCGCAGTTGAGGCAGTGCCATTGCTCGCGCACCGGATCGAAGAGCGCGAGAAAAAGCGTGGCATAGACCTCGGGATTATCCACCTGCCGGCGGAAGCGCACGTTCAGCTCGGTGCAGACGGCGGCCGGCCCGCGCTCGGCGAAGGCGCGGATCAGGTCGGTCAGCATCGCCTTGAGCATCGAGGAAATCATCGCGGGGCCGACGCCGTGGCCGGAAACATCGCCGGCATAAATCGCGAGCCCGCCGTCCTGCAGCGGCAGCACGTCATAAAAATCGCCGCCGATGTTCATCGAAGGCTGGAAGACCGCGCGCACCTCGAAGTGCTCGGTCAGCAGCGGTCGCGCCGCGAACAGCTTGCGCTGGAGCGAGCCGGCGATTTCCAACTCGCGCGACATCTTCTGTTTCCAGATGCGCACTTCCTCGGTGCTGCGCTTGAGGAGCAGCGCGTTGCGTACGCGGACGATCAGCTCGCGCGGGTTGAACGGCTTGCGGATGTAGTCGAACGCGCCGAGCAGGAACGCGCGCTCAATATCCGTGATGTCGGTGCGCGCGGTCACCATGATGACGGGAATTTCCTGGAGCGTCGGATCGCTCTTCATCGTCTGGCAGACTTCGTAGCCGCTGATGCCGGGCATCATCACGTCCACGAGCGCGAGGTCGGGCTTGTGCGCACGCACGAGCTGCAACGCAACGGCGCCATCGGGCGCCTCCAGCACCTCGCAGCCGCGCGCGGTCAGGATTTTTTTCAGGTACGCGCGGTTCGGCAGTTCGTCGTCCACAATCAGCACGCGGCCGAACAGGGGCTCCGTGGCGGCGACATCGGGCGTTTCGGTTGTGGGTGCGGTGTTCATGACGTTGCCTTGCGAAGCTTGGCCTGGAAAGCGGCGATCCACGTCTGCAAGGCTGCCACCAGCCGGCCGCAGCGCGCGAAGTCGCCGGCTTTGGCGGCCGCGCTCAATTCCTCGCCGACGACGGAAATTTCTGCCTCGCCCACGGTGCCGCCCATGCCGGTGAGCGAGTGCGCGAAACGGCGCACTTCCGTCTCGTTGGCTGCGCGCACGGCGGCGGGCAGGTCGCGGATGATCTCCGCCATCTGCGTGCTGAACAGTGCGAGGATTTCCTCGTCCATCTCGCCGGGGCCGACGCGGAACGGCGCGGCGCGGCGGTCCAGATCGGGGATCAGCGCGGTGAACAAACTGGTGGCGTTGGCCGGCGCGCCTGCGGCGGCGTCGGCTCCGTTCGCCGGACGGTGCGCGGCATTTTCGCCGGCGTGCCGCGTCCACTTCGTCAGCAACTGGCTAAGCTGTTCGATGCGCACCGGCTTCGCAAGATAATCGTCCATGCCAGCCGCGAGACATTTTTCGCGGTCGCCTTCGAGCGCGTTGGCCGTCATTGCGATGATCGGAATATGCTGCGCCGCCGCGCCACTCTGCGTCGCCGTCTCCTCAAGCTCGCGGATTTTACGCGAGGCGTCGTAGCCATCCATGTCCGGCATCTGGCAGTCCATCAAAATCAAATCATACGGCAGGTTGCGCATCGCGGTGAGCGCCTCGATGCCGTTGGCGACCGCGTCGGTATGCACATAGCCGAGCTTGGCGAGCTGGCGCACGGCCACCTTCTGGTTGACGGGATTATCCTCCACCAACAGGATGCGCGCGGACTTGATGCCCGTGGAAAGCGGCTCGGGCGTGGCGCGATGCGGCTCCGCCGCGGGCGCGGCCGGCTCCTGCGTTTCGAGCACCATCAGGATGGTATCGAGCAGTTGCGACTGCTTGACCGGTTTGACGAGCACGCGCACGCGCGGCATTTTTTTCAGCCCGTCAATTTCGCGCGCGTGGCCCATCGAGGTCATGACGATGGCCGGGATGCCCTGCAGCTCCGCCGTGGAGCGCAGCGCGTTGATCAGGTCGGCGCCGGTCATGTCCGGCATCATCATGTCGGTGATGACCAGGTCGCACGCGTGGCCCGCTGTATAGCGCTCGCGCAACGCGGCAAGCGCGGCGGCGGCGCCGCTGTAGCTCGAACAATGCAGACCCCACGAGGCGAGTTGCTTTTCGATGATCAAGCGGTTCGTGTCGTTGTCGTCCACGATCACCAGATCGAGCGTGCGCAGGCTATCCGGCGCGGGCAGTTTGCGCCGGATCTGGCGCTGGCTGGCGAGCAGCGGCGCCTCGAACCAGAAGAGCGAGCCCTGGCCCGGCGCGCTCTGCACGCCGACCTGGCCGCCCATCATGTCCACGAGCCGCCGCGAAATCGCGAGGCCCAAACCGGTGCCGCCGTGCCGCCGCGCCGCGGAACCATCCACCTGCGAAAAAACCTCGAACAGCCGCGTCTGCGCCTCGGCCGAAATGCCGATGCCGGTGTCCTGCACCTCGAAGCGCAGCCGCACGCGGTCGCCGGTATGCGAGAGGCACTTGACGCGGACGACCACCTCGCCGCGCTCGGTGAACTTGATCGCGTTCGCCAGCAGATTGATCAGCACCTGCCGCAGGCGGCTCTGGTCGCCGTGCAGCACCACCGGCACCTCCGGCTCGATGAACGACATGACCTCGAGGCGCTTCGTCGCCGCCCGCTCCGCGAGCAGATCCACCGCGCCCTCGACCATGTTGACGAGATCGAATTCCTCCGACTCGATCTTCATCTTGCCGGCTTCGATCTTGGAGAAATCGAGGATGTCGTTGATCAGTGTCAGCAGCGCCTCGCCGCTGTTGTTGATGGTCTGGACGAAATCGCGCTGCTCCTCGGTCAGCGGCGTCTGGAGCAGCAGGCCGGTCAGGCCGATCACCGCGTTCATCGGCGTGCGGATTTCGTGGCTCATGTTCGCCAGGAATTCGCTCTTCGCCTGGTTCGCGGACTCGGCGGCCACCGCGAGCTGGTTGGCGCGCTCGATCGCCTGCTGCAATTCCACGTGCGACTCTTCGAGGTTGTGCCGCGACCGCTCCAGATCCTCCACCATGCTCAACATCAGCACGTGGTTCTGCTCCAGTTCCGCGGTGCGCCGGACCTGGTCCTCGTTCACGCGCTTGAGTTCCTCTTCCATCTTCTTGCGCTCGGAAATATCCACGAAACTTTCCAGCAGATATTGGCGGCCGCGCAGCGTGATCGGCACCACGGTCTTGAGGATGGCGATGGCGCTGCCGTCGCGCCGCAGCAGCTTGCGCTCCGAGTTGTCCACGCGCTGCTGCATGTCGGTGATGGGACAATGGCCTTGCTCCGCGGGACAGATGAATTTGTGGCACATGCGACCGACGACATCTTCGCGCTTGGAGTCCAACATGCGCAGCGCCGCCGGATTGATGTCGTAGATGGTGTGATCCTGTTCATCCACCACCACGACGCCGGCCTGCAAATTGTCGAGCAACACGTGCAGACGGTTCTCGCTCTCGCGCAGCGCCTGCTCGGCCTTCTTGGTCTCCGTGATGTCCACGGTGAACCCGATGACCTCGGTCACCTGGCCATCCTCGCGCAGCGGTTGCAGGCCCGTGAGAAAACTGGCTGTGCCGTCCGCGGTGGTCGTCTCGAACGAAAACGCCTCGCCCTGCCATGCCCGCTCGAAGTGCGGCTTGAAAATACGGAGGCTGCCCTCCCATGGCGAATCCTCGAGCGAGCGGCCTTCCATCTGCGCCGAGGTCAGGTGCATCTGCGACAGCAGTTTTCCGCGGCACAGCGAATAGACGAACTGCGCGCCCACCTTCTTGAAGCGGAACGTCAAACTCTGCTGCAGGTCCAGCGTCTGCTCGAAATAGTTGCTCAACCGGCGCAGGCGGTTCTCCGCCTCCTGCCGCAGCTTCTCGTTGGCCTCCGTCAATTCCTGCGACATCACCTCCAGCGTGTTGCGCACGAATTTCTGGTCCGCCTCGAACTGGTCATAGGCCGCGCTGATATCCGTGAGGAATTCCGCCCAGCCGGGATCGGAGACCTCCCGGCCTTGCAGGCGCTTGCGCAGTTGACGTTCGAGCAGGGGATTCATTTCGCGCGGTTCACGTTTCGGCGAGCGTGGTGATCGTCATGGTCTGGTTGTGCAGTTCGCATTGGCGCAGGCCGGTCGGCGGACAAATTTCGCCGTAGGAATAGAAGCCCACCGCGACGCTGCCGGCGGGCAAAACTTTTTTCACGGCTTCGAGTTCTTCCTCGACGCGCTGCCCCAGCACGAGGCGGCGGCCGACGCAACTGACGAGAATGGCCAGTTGCCCGGCGGCGGCGGCAGCGGCGCCCGCCGCTTGCGATGCGCCATGCACGAGCCCGTCCTGCCCGGTCTTCATCAGCCGCGCATACTGGCCTTCCGGCATGTCGCCGGCGAACGTCAGCGATTGCTGTTGCTCGTCCACCGCGAGGATCGTACGCACCAAGCCGTTCGGCGCGCTGGAGTTGGCCAGCAGTTGCAGCGGGAACAACAGGCCCGTCGCCGGCAGCCCCGCCGCGCGTTCGCCGAGATATTTTTTGTAGAGATCGAGCGCCGGCTGGTTATCGAGTTCGAACAACACGTTGCCTTGCGACTTCGTGATCAGGCGGCGCGGACCGAACGCCTCCCAGCCGCCCTCGGTGCCGTAATTCACGGCCAGATTTTTTCCGTAGAAGCCGACCGCCACGACCTGACCGCTGCAAATTTTTTCGCCGAGCCCCGTGAAGGTCTGGCCGAACCGTGTGCCATCGCCGGCGAGTCCGCCGGTCAGCGTCACGCCCGGCAGCAACGCCTCGCGGAAGCCGGCGATGAGCGTCGTGCCATTCACCTTGAGGCCTTCGGAAAGTACGAGCACGTGCCGCAGATCGTCGGCGCGCAACTGCTGCGCCAGCGCCTTGCCGGCCGCGCTGCTATGCTCCGGCCCGGCCACCTGCGCGGCCACGGCCTTGATTTTCGTGCCGGAAAATTTCACCAGCGCGGCCACGACGGAATCGTCGCTCACATGGTCGCCGAGAATTTCGCCGGACGTGCTACAGCCGCAGCACACGGCCTTGGGGAAACGCGTACACAGTTCGCGCACCGGCCCGTTCGCCGGTTCCAGGCGCGCCGTCGCGCCGAAATAAAGGATCCAATCGGGCTCGAACAAACCCTCGGGGGCGTCAAAGGTCCAACCGCGCGTCGTCGTCCATTGGGCTGCGATGACTTTCATGTGCCGGACTCCTGTGTTGGCGCCGCGGGCCTGGCCTCGACCGCCGGATAAACCGGTGGCCGCCCCAGCTCCCGAGCGAGCGCATTGATTTCCTTTTTCAATTCCACCACGCGTATCTCCCGTCCCACCATGAGACGGTTGTGCCGTTCCATATCGCTCAAGGTCTTCTGCAACCGCTCCTCGGTTTCCTTGCGAGCGGTGATGTCCGAGATAAGTACCAGATCGCCGAGCAGTTTTCCATCCCGGTCTGTCAGCGGCACCGCCAGCACGAAGCCCACCAGCCGGTGCCCGTCGGGTGTGACGAACTCCAGCTCGTAGGGCGGCACGTGCTCGCCCTGCAAACGCCGGCGCATATTGACCAACACCAACTGCTTGCTGGCCTCCGCCAGATGCGGCCACTCGAGCACCGAGCGTCCCAGCAGCGCCGCGCGCGGGAAACCCGTGAGCGCCACGGCGCGATCGTTGATCTCCAGCATGACGCCATCTTTCGCGCCCAGCACCACGATCGGCTCCGGCGCGAGTTCGAAGATGCGGCGGAATTTTTCGAGCTGCAGCGCGTTCTCCTTCCGCTCCCAGCGCCGCCGGTGCTCCTTCAGAAAATACAACAGCACGATGGCGCCCAGCGCCGACCATGCAATCCAGTTGACGATGTCCCCTGTCGTCATGTCTTCACTCCGCCTTTCAGCTTCCCGCCGGCGACGTACTCCGTGGAGGTGTAGGCCGGCGCCTGCCCCGCGGCGCGCCGCAAGTTATTGACCTCTTGTTTGAGTTCGAGGATGCGCTGCTCGCGTCCGATCATCAGCCGGTTGAATCGTTCCAGCTCCGCGTTCGTCTTGCGCAAACGTTCCTCGTTCTCCCGGCGCTCGGTCACATCGCGCACAAACGCCAGCAGCGCCGGCTGCGGATGAAAGCGGCAGGGCACCTGCGTAATTTCCACCGGCATCAGCGTGCCATCCTTGCGCCGGTAGGTGCTCGCCACCGTCGTCGGCACCGGCGAGGCCCACGCGGCTTCCAGATTTTTGCGGATGAGTTCCGGTTCCTTGATGGCGAAATCGAACAGCGTGCGCTGATGAAATTCTTCCGGCCCGTAGCCGAGCCAGCCCGACAGGACCGGGTTCATGTCCAGGATGCGCCCATCCGCGAGGTTGACAATGAAGACGGCTTCCGGCGCGTGCTCGATCAGATCGCGGTAGCGGGCTTCCGACGCGGCTACATCGAACGCCGCCTCGCGCGCGAGTTGCAACCCGGCGAACAGCGCGAGCAGCAGCAGCGCCACGAACAACATCAGACCGAGCGCGGTGAGCCGGTGAAAATAAATTTCCGTGTGCCAGGAGCGGGCCGCCACATCCATGCCGAGCAGCACCGCCGGCGCGCCACCCCGCGGCGCAGGCACGCCCGCGTAGCCCGACATCCACACGCCCCAGCGATCCTCCACCGGACCATCCAGCAGTACCGCACCCGTTTGCAGCGCCTGACGCAAAGCGGCGCTGGCCTCGTCATACACCTGGCCGGGTGGCGAATAATCCTTCGAGGTCTCCGGCTCGGAATCGGCCATGATGAGCACCTGCTGGTTGCGCGACGCAACGAGATAGACGAAACGCAGGTCCGCGTTGTTCTCCCGGATCTGCCGGAGCTGATGGCGCATGCGCAGATAATCCGGCCGCGTCACGTCCTCGGCCGTGGCCGTCAGGTGCGCCACACACTCGGCATCCAGCGCGGCGGCCGCCGTCCTGACGCGCAACAGGAGCTGATTGCGTTTGCTCTCGTCCTCCATGCGCGCGGCAAAATTACTGAAACACAAACCCGCGAACAGAATCGCCGCCTGCAACGGCAGGCTCCACAGCAGCAGCGGCGTGGTCTTGCGCGTACGGTTGGCGTGCAGCGCCAGGAAAATAAAAACCAACGCGCCCACGCCCAGCAGCAGCGGAAGTCCTTGATATAGCCAGCGTAGCATCCATCCGTTGGCCGGCTCCTTCAGCACCTGCCACGTCTGCGCCGGCGGCGTCAGCACAAAAGCGGTAAGCAAAAACAGACCGAGCACGCCGCCGCACAACGTCATCCACGCCGGCCCGCCGAGGAGTCCCGGACGCGCCTGCTGCCGCAGCGCGGGCAGCACCACGCCGCACGCGAGCGCCAGCAGCAACCACAACGCACCGCGCTCCAGCCACAGCCAGCCGCCGCCCATCGCGCTCACGACCGCGAGCACGGCCAGCGCACCATAGAGCCACCACGCCGTCGCCGGACTGGACCAGCGCGACGCGCGACGTCCGCATTCGAGCAACGTCAGCAATGTCACGACGCGCAGCAGCCACACGCTGACGACGAAAATTTTCTGCTCGTGCAAAACCGGGTTCAGCAATTCCAGCCAGCGCTCCAGGCCTGCGACGAACAGCGCCGACGCGAACCAGCGCCAGAAATTCGTCCGCCCCACCAGCGCGCAGGCCACCGCCAACGTGACGCAGGCGAAGCCCTGCACACTCAACAAGAAATCACCCTGGCTGTTGAAGAACGCCGTCATGGCGTCGGCGCCTGGGTTGGCAACGCGGGAGGTTCGGCTGGCAGAAGCTCATTGATGGCGGCGAGCACTTCCTCGACGCGGAACGGTTTCATCAGCACGCGCGCCGCGCCGAACAGGCTCGCCGTGCGGAGCATATCGAACTGCGCCGCGCTGCCGCCGCCGGACATCGCGATGATCGGCAGGTGGATATTCATGCGCCGCAGCGCCAGGATCGTCTCCAGCCCGTCCTGCTGCGGCATGAACAGATCGGTGATCATCAGATCCACCGGCTGCGCGCGCAGCTGCTCCAGCGCCTCGTGGCCGTTGGCCGCTTCGAGGATGCTGTAGCCGGCGCGCACCAACACGCGCCGCAGGAGCGCGCGCAGTGCGTCGTCATCGTCCACTATAAGGATCGTGGCCATGCGAAGCCCCAGATAGTAGGCCATCCCGCTCCCCGCCTCAAGGCTGGCGATGCAAAAGAAATTCGGCCCTGATTTCTCTCTGAAAACGTGCAGCGGGACAAAATCATCCGGTCTGTACCGAACGCATTTCCAAGCATTGGAAACCGGAAGCGTTGTTTTTTCCAAGGCTTGGAAAAACTCATCGAGTTACCTCCCGAGCCTTGGAACTTCCAGGTTCTTCCTCGCGCTCAAACCTTGGTTGGACACACCCGGCCAAGCCCAAAAACCGACACCAGAGGTTTTGTCGAAACATCTCGGACTTTTAAATGTCCGAGATGTTTGCTGGTGTGGTTTTGGGCGGCGTCGCTACGTATGGCACCACATAAGGAACAGCGGTCTCCAATAATTTGATAATACGCCAAGAATGCGGGGTGGGGGGCAAAGAGGCCTGAGTACCTGAAGATGGGTACCATCAGGAGGCGCGCCGGTCTTTTTTGCGCATCCCGGTTGTCGGTGGGAGCGCGGCGCCAACGAACATCATAACAGCCTGGTTACGCCGCTGGCGGCCGAAGGGTGCCGACATCGCGACGGAGAGCGATGCATAGCTACGGCAGATTATGGAAGATTTGAATAACCGTCCGCGCAAGCAACTCGGCTGGCGAACACCGGCCGAAAAATGGCGGAGCTGCTGGCCGCACGCCGCGCCCCACCTCGGTCCTTAATCCGCAGTCCCAACTTGTACCCCATGTCTAACAACCCGCCCGCCCCTCCAAGTGGTGCACTCGGTGCTTGCGTACGCCAGGTTGGGAAAAAATCCGCGCCCGGTCTGCACGGCTCCCGAAAACAGTGGGGTGGTTATCGTAAAATTGCCACGGGGCGAAAGCCGTTGCGGTTTTAACGAAAATGTTCACCAGAACACTAATCATCCTGTGTGCCGCCGCCGCAGCTTGGCGACGTGCCGCTTTTTTGCCGCGGCGTCCACTGTGGACGCGCAACGCTGGATCGCCTCCACAAGGCCCGCCACTTTTTCCGGCGGAAGCAAGTCCGCCGTGTATCCGCGGATATGGCGCGTCACCGCGGCGAGCTGGGCGACATTTTCCGGCACGCGATTTTTGAGCGTGGCCGCGTCACCGAAGACCACGACCGAATGGAAAACTGCCGCCGGCAAGTTCAGCAGAGCGGCCAGCGTTTTGGTGTGTTTGAAATTCTGGCGCAAGGGATTTTGGAACGGGAATTTCTTCCCAAATATAGATTGTGTCCACTACGCATCGCCTGCCTGCCCGCAGATCCAGCCTGTATGATTTTTCATCTCCAGCACAAAGAGGCCGTGACGCGAAACGCCGAGGTGATCTATTTGCGTGGTCGTGCCGTCCGCCGGCAGCAGCACATCGGTCAGCACGCGGTAGGTCTGCGCATCCAGCTCCGCCAGCTTGAGACTGAGCGCCACGCACAGTGCCGCCGCCACCGGCCACAGATCAACCGTCATGATCATCCCGCGCTCCGTTCTGTGGTTCGACCACGCACGACATGGTCGTGCAGAACGTGAAACCGGCTATTTGACAATTTGATCAAAGTGTCAAATAGCCGACGGAAGGTGCGGAGGGCGCATTGGACGGCGTGACGATCAGCAGAGCGCAGCACGTTTCCAAGGATTGGAAAAGGTGACCGTGACTTTTTCCAATGATTGGAAAAACCAGCGGTTCCCGTTTCCAATGCTTGGAAAACGTCAGGGCTGCGGCGCGATTTTCACCGCGGTACGCAGCTGCACGGGGCCGAGGAGTCCGGAGGGCAGGAGCTCGGCGTCCTTCGTCCAGTGATGCCATGTGGTGAAGGTGAAGCGGCCGGTCGGGCTGGGCTTGCCTTCGAGCAGCCACTGCGGCCACGCCTTGAGGTGGATGCCGTCCCACTCGCGATCTTCCGGCAACTGCTCGTCGCCGATCAGGCGGTTCGGCCAGAGGTTCGTCACACGTACTTCGAGCTCGTTCGCACCGTCGCGCAGGACGCCGGTGACCTCGACGCGGAACGGCGGCTTCCAGAGAATGCCGAGATCCTTGCCGTTGAGTTTAACCTCCGCGATGTTCTTCATCGCGCCGAGATCCAGGAAAATTTTCGATTGCGGATTGCCGATTGCCGATTTGTGGTCGAACGATTTTTTGTACGTCGCGGTGCCGGAGAAATATTTCACGCCACTGTCGGGGTGCTCGGTCCACGAGATGAGCTTGTCGAGTTTGACGCAGGCGGGCGCGCCCCAGTTGGGCGGGAAGGAGAGGTCCCACGCGCCGGAAATTTCGACGGGCGCGGGTACGCTCTGCGCCTCGGCCTTGAGCGTCCTTCCGGCGGCGGTCTTCAGCTCGACGGCGACGGGCTGCCACGCGAGCACGTCCGGCTGGCCGTTCGCGCCGGCCGCGAGGTCAAACGCCACGGGCGCCACGGGCCGGTCGCTTTCGTCGGGCAGCGCGAGTGTCTGGTGTTCCTGCAGACGGACGAACCTGGTCAGGCCGCGATAGGCATAGGTGACGCGGAGTTCCTTGTGGACCAGAAACGCGGGATCGCGGCCCGAGAGTTCGTTGCCGACCTCGGCTTCGAGCGTGCCTTCCTTGACGAGCGCGTTGAGCTTCGCGGTGACATCCGCCACCTGGCTGGACTTCGCTTCGACTTCTGCGCCGATGATGCCATAGAGCGCGCGGATGATCTCGGCGCCAGCGGGCACCTCGCACGTTGCGTTCTCGACGGTGGTCTGCGTCTGGCGCTCGCCGTTCAGGAAAAATTCCACGCGCAGCTCCTTGACCTCGTTCGGCGCGGGATCGGTGCCGCCGTTGAGATCGTTCGACGCCTTGATCTTGCGGTTGCCGGCCTTGACCGCGAGTTTGACTTTCGTGGTGACGTCGGCGCAGTCGCTGCTGGCCGCGCCGAAGAAACCATATTCGGCCTTGAGAATCTTCAGCTCCGCCGGCGGCTGCGCGGCGGCTGCACCCGTGCGCGTCGCCTGCGCGGACACCACGTGATCGGCGGGCGCCGGCGAGCGGAACACGACGAACACGGAACCGGCCGGGTCGAAGCGCAGCGGCACCGTGGTGCGACCG
>TBL_comb47_HYPODRAFT_10005272_pt1 | contig 14476 bp, 14 predicted proteins | sample TroBogypolimnion_40_FD_10682 | JGI IMG/M metagenome (IMG submission 10682)
TGTGATGCCAGTAGCAATATTGGTCGGAATTGTTGAAGTGACAGTTGGCGGAGTTACATCTACAGGATTATTTGTAGAATTGTTGAAGACAACCTTTTCACACGCATTAAAAATCGCAAGGGTACAGATTAAACTCAGAATTATTTTCTTCATGATTAAAAGGTTTTGGGCTACTAAAGCATTAACAAAAAATTAAGAATTAAGTAATAAAATACTTAAAATAACAATAAATATGAATTATTAATAAAAAAACATTATAAAATATAAGATTTAAGTTGAATTAAATCAGGTTATTAGGTTTGTTAGTAGTTTCTTTATAGTTGCTTTTAGTAAAGCTGGTTCTTTCAATTGTTGAACAAGAAAAATAAGATTGAGTAATATAGACTACAATCTATGAAAATCTGATTTACATGTTGATGTTAATCAAACTTCAATTATAAACAACAAGTCAGGGGTACTTATTGTTTATAAGAGAAATTTTAACATTTTTTTATTGATAATATTAAAAGGATCAGACGTTGACTATTTCAATTTTAACAATTTCGAGACCTTTCTTTATTTCTTTTGCCGCAAAATAGACACCCACGACAACAGAAATCATTCCGGAAAGAAATGAAATAAGTGCAAGTATGTAAGTGATTTTATAATCTGACACAAAATTGAGTCCTATCAGCATAGAAGATAGAATAAAAAAGGCAACAGCGATGTAATAACTTGTTACAGCTTTTTTTACCAGAACGACTCTGAAAGCAAAAAGTTCTATTTCTGTATTGATATTTCGGAGGCGATTTTTCTCAACCTCGTTCAGATTTCCATGCTTTGGAGGTGTGATTAACTTGCGCTTCTCGTCAGCAAGTGCTCTGATGCGCGATACAACGAGAGAATATTTGTTGTTCATCCCCAATAACAACAAGCCACAGGCTGAAATCATGATTCCTGGAGCCAACATGGCCTGAATGACACTGGCAATTACTACATCCATGACTTAAAATGTTTATGATTAAATAATTATTTGCTAAGTCTGAGATCAATTTCCTTTAATAATTTCTGATGTGCATTCTGATTATCCATGAGTGTTTTCAATTGTTCTTCCATTAAAAGATCTAGTTTCTCATGCAGATTCCTGATTTCTATTTCGGCTTTAAGGTTGACCATATAGTCGTTTTCTGCCCTTTTCCGGTCTATTTCTTCTTTCCTGTTCTGGCTCATCATGATGATTGGCGCTTGTAAAGCTGCTATACATGAAAGGATTAAGTTCATCAGGATAAAGGGATAAGGATCAAACGAAGCTTTCCCAATGGCTATTACATTATAGGTTATCCAGAATGCCAAAAGTATCAAGAAGAAGATGATAAACTTCCAACTTCCACCAAACTGAGCTACTTTGTCTGAAACCTTTTGACCCGGAGTCATTACTTCCTGCGGCGGATTGTGAAGACTAGTCGTCATCAAAGTCTCTTCATTGATTGCTTTGGCAACTATTTCGTGAAGCTTCTTGATGTTTTCATTTTCTGTCTTGCCGAAGTATCCTGTGGCATCTTTTATCTTTTTTTTCATAGGGATAAATTTTATGGGTGTTTGTATTTGTTTAGTCAATCAGTGTTACAGATGATGCTTTGAAACAAGCCCAAATTTTACTGCCTTGTTCAAGGTTAAATTTTTGAACCGACTCAGCAGTTAATTGAACATGCAATCGAATGCCGGCATCAATCGATATTTCAAATCCATGCCGTGAGGGGTGTAGATCTGTAATAATTCCATGGAAATTATTGCGTGTACTCAGGTCCGGTTTATCGATACTGAGAACAATATTTTCCTGATTAATTAATGCATACCCTTCTTTTATTGAAGGTTCGCCATAGCAATAAATTAGGTTTCCGGGAGTCACTTCTGCTTTGAGAAGATTCGAATTCGTTTCGTGACTTACTTTGACTTTGAAAAAGTTTCGATGTCCGGAGAGATTAGCAATAAACGAAGACTTTGGACGCTCGAAAACTTCAAGGGTTGTCCCGGTATGTATAATATTACCGTTTTCGATAATCGATACTTTTTGTGCCATGGCAAGTGCTTCCTCAAAACTATGGGTAACGTGAATAATCGAGACCCCGTTTCGGTTTATCATACGAAGCAATGCTCTCAGTTCGTGTTGGAGAGTAACATCAACAGCAGATAAAGGTTCATCGAGCAATAATACGGAAGGTTTCTGCACTAAAGTGCGGGCTAATGCAACTCTTTGTTGTTCGCCGCCCGAAAGACTGTCTGGTTTCCGATAGAGCAAATGAAATATCTCCAATTCCTTTGAGAGTTCTTCAACCCTTTGTTTGATCACATCTTTTCTGAGATTATGACGTTTGAGTGAATAAGCAATATTGTCATACACTTTCATGTGTTGAAAGAGGGCCAGATCCTGGAATACCAATCCAAAGGGACGTTTCCATGCAGGAGCATCTGTGTAATCTTTTCCTTTATATGAAATATTTCCACTATCCGCATAGGTTAAACCTGCTATTAACTCAAGTAAAACTGATTTCCCGGCACCCGAGGGTCCCAACAAGACAAAATATTCTCCTTCCCCAACGCTGAAATTTATATTTTTCAGGTTAAAGTCACCGGTTTCATAGTTGATGTTTCTCAGTTCAAGCATTTTTAATCTTTCTTTTTTTCCGGCTTACGGGGACATTGTTTTTTGAAAGTAATCTGAGCAATACAAAGAATATCAATGAAATAAGAATAACCAATACGGCTATTGGACGTGCATATTTTAACCCATATGCTCCAAACCATTCCCACAACATCACAGAGGAGGTCATGGGGTGATAAGCAATGATTACAACTGCTCCAAACTCGCTCATCCCTCTGGCAAACATCATAATCAATCCCGATAAAATACTTCTCCAGGCGAGGGGTAATGAAATAGTGAAGAATACCTGTGAAGGCGTGGCACCAAGATTCAAGGCTGCTTGTTCGAGTCGGATAGGTACCGATGCAAAGCCTTCTCTTGCAGCATTTAATAGAAAAGGAAGGCTGACAAAGGCCATTGCCATAGCAATACCTGCAGGTTTGCCAATAAAATCAACTCCAAGATGAGCCATTCCACCACCAACAAATGAATCTCTAGAAAGGAATCCCAATAACGCAATTCCTGCAGCAGAATGAGGGATGACAACCGGTAGATCAACAAGTCCGATAACAAAACTACGGAAAGGAAATTGTTTGCGTGCAAGTATATACGCCAAAGGGATACCAGGAATAGCCAAGAGTAATGTCCCCAACATGCTTGCCGCAAGCGTTAATAAGATGCTTTCCTGAACATCACGGTTTTGCGAAACCTGAAACAATTCAGGCCATGTTGATTTCAGCATCAATCCAAGCAGAGGAGCAATGATAAATAAGAGTGCTAATCCTCCTAATAATGATGCGATAATATAAAAGGGACTTGTTCTCTTCAAAACGTGCAATTGATTTTACACAAAGGTAGAAAAGGGTTGGATACATTGCTATATCTTTGTTCTTCTTGAAATGAATTTTTAAAATCAAATTGTTATGGAATTACAGGAAGCACAAAATAAAGTTGATGCGTGGATTAAAACTGTCGGAGTGCGTTATTTCAATGAGTTGACCAATCTGGCGCTTCTTACAGAAGAAGTGGGAGAGTTAGCAAGAATTATTGCCCGGAAATATGGTGAACAGAGTTTTAAGGAGAGCGATAAAGATGGTAATATGGCCGATGAGATGGCTGATGTGTTGTTTGTGCTGATCTGTCTTGCAAATCAAACTGGAGTAAATCTTACAACTGCTTTTGAAAGAAACATGGAGAAGAAATCACTGCGGGACAGCTCCAGACATATCGACAATCCAAAACTTTATTAGGCTTTCATATAGGATCGATTAATGTCTTTAATTGAGGTTTTATTTTTGTTGCTAAAGCTTTTCGGTAATTCATTACTGTGACCAGGAATAATGCATAATGAACAGGGACTTTTTTGTCATCAGGGATAGATGCAATAAAGTTCTTGATATAAGTTTGGGCTACAACATAATCGTGCCACTGTCCAAGCTCAACTTCAATATGGTGTAATTGTTCCCGTTCAACAGGAATGATCTTTGTGACATTATCATGTCCTTTCCATATTTTTAGTAGATAGGCTATTTGTTTTAGTTTTGTTCTGACAGAATGTAATTGTGTTGTATTAAGTTTGCTCTGTGTCATTTTCTTAACCAGCATGAACTTATCAAATATAATCTGCTGGCCACGAATTGAAATATCGTCTGATGGATAACCGCTTAGCGTTTCTGATATGATGTTTCGAATCATTGAAAAGTCCTTTTCGGGTTCATATCCATGCATCTTTTTTTCAAATGCACGGATAGCTTTCTTCTCGTTTTTATTAAGGAAAAGTATGTATTCTGAAAAGGATACTTCCAATTCTTTTTCAAGATGTAGTGCCAGTTTCTTCTGGATCTGAATATCTCGAATATGTCCGGCAAGTTTAAATAATCTTCGGAAACCTGAAAGCAACTCTTTTGAACTCACGATATCTGGTTCAAGTGCCTGAAAGAAAAGCATTAATGCTCGTAATCTTTTCATGCACAACCTCATTTCATGAACTGAATTTATCGTATAGTATTTACGACTCTCGGTGTAGTATTCAGTAAAAAGTTGTTGCTGCTTTTCGAAATAATTGATCAGCTTTTCAGTCATTGCTTTCTGAGTTATATTTGCATTTCTTTTATAAAGATAGTGAAAGAAATTTTAATATCTTGCAAATCTATTCATTTGATTTGAGATATTGTTTTTTCTAAACCAAATATTGCTTCTCCGGTATTTATTATTTTAATTGCTCACATGAAAAAGAGTTCAGTTGCGATTATTTCTTTCTTCCTTTTAGTTATTGGCTTGAATGTCAATCTGATTGCTCAGAACTTTGTGCTCAGTGGATTGGTAATGGATCAGGAAAATAAAAAACATCTTTCATTTGTTAAAATTGAAGTCAACGATAACAAGTCTAATACTACGACTGATATTAATGGATTGTTTACGATCCGTTCTGAAGAACCCATTCGGAAACTCCGGGTAGTAAATATTGGGTATCAATCCTTGATAATAGATGCTACAGATATTACCAGCCCTCTGATCATTAAACTTGTTCAGGTTAAACAATCATCAGAAATGTCTTCTGAGGAGAAATCGGATATCTATCATTATATCGATAGTGTAATGCACATTGACCAATATGCTCAAATAAAGAGAAGGCAAGAGGCCATGCTATCGGGAGAAATCCCTATTGGATTTTTCTCTTTGGATATGAGTAAGCTGAAACGATATAATCAATTTGAAGGAGTGTATCTTGGTCTGGGTGGCCATACAAACAAAAAGCTATCAGAGACAGTTTCATTAGGTGGATTTACTGGATATGGATTTAAAGATCGTAAAACAAAATATGGATTTAATGTTTCTTTATGGCCTGTGAAGGATCAACGGCTTACCCTAAATGCAGGATATAGTTATGACACGCAGGAGAGTGGGGGAGGTGAGTTTTTCGATGCAAAGAGTGAGATATTGGATCCTGCAGCATTCAGGTCTTTCTATGTAAGTAAAATGAATTATGAGCAAAAATTGCGATTATCAGCCTCCTTTAAGCAAAATAATTTCTTATTCTATGGGGCTCTTCAAAGACGCATTATTGATCGGGGGTATGATATCAGTAACGGAGTCAAAATTTTAGTCCCTACTCATTTCAATGTCTCAGGAATAATTGCAGGGGTACGATTGTCGACGGTTATGACAGATCCAAAAAAATCAATATATCCGGTTATGTGGTTTCAATTAACCCGTGGAATTCCGGATATGTTTAACGGAGAGTTTAATTATAATCGTTTTGAAGGGAAAATACAAATTTCACAAATAATCAATCATTTAGGTATTAGTTCATTGCAGGTATTTGGAAATATGCTGAGTGGTAACGCTCCTTGGTTTGAGTATTTTAATGGAAGGGGTTCATATGGAAATTTTGGTTTATTTGCTTCCGGTAGTTTTGTGACAATGCATCCCGATGAGTTTATGAATGAGAGAAGTCTGAGCTTCTTTTATACTCACACTTTTGGAAACTTGTTTCCAAAGATGGAATTATTTAATCCTTGTCCTGCTTTGGTCTTTAATTGTGGTTGGGGTAAAATACAAAATAACCCGGCCTCATATTTTCTTCCAATTAAGGACATGCATCGGGGATTTATAGAAGCAGGTGTTCAACTTAATAATCTGCTCGATCTAAAGGTCTATGGAGTGGGCTTAGGAGCATATTATAGGATGGGAGCATATCGAAATTCAACCTTCAAAGAGAATCTGGTTTTTAAATTAGTAATCAGTTTCCCCTGAGAAAAGTAAGCATTACGGATTAAAAAATATCATAAATGTGATATTATATTAAAAACCGACATTTGTCTTAAATAGCTTTATTGCGATGGCCAAAAGAATTATACCAAAAAACTTTCTAACAACAGTCAGTCCATTTTTACCCAGTAGCTTTTCGATATATTCCGTCCGTTTTAATACAATATAGACAAATATCAGGTTAATAATTATCCCAACAACTATATTCTCAACTTTATATTCCGCTCTGATAGACAAAAGAGTAGTAAATACTCCCGGGCCTGCCAATAAGGGGAATGCCAAAGGGACGATTGAAGCTGTTTCGGCTTCAACTTCCTTCATGATCTGAATGCCAAGGATCATTTCCAATGCCATAATAAATATGATAACAGATCCGGCAATGGCAAATGAAGCAAGGTCTATACCTATCAATTTAAGCAATTCATTTCCAAGGAAGAGAAAAATCAACATGATCACAAAAGCTACCAGAGTTGCCTTTCCGGATTGAATGTTCCCTACTTTATTTCTGAGCGATATCACTATTGGCATATTGCCCGATATATCGATTATTGAAAAAAGGATAAGGGTTGTGTTAATAATCTCTTTTACATTGAATTCCATAAATAGCTATTTTCCTGCAAAGATAAGCTTAATAAATATGCAAAATGCATATTGCATGATATTTTTATCATTTAAATGAAATTCAAACATTTTTTGATAAAAGAAGTTTATGCTTTATCTCAAAAAGATACTTACCACCACTCAAGTTATGGAAAATCTGAAAGAAGAAAAACTAGCAAGCGTACTTGATATTCGTTATTTAACTGATTCGGTGTTTGTTATACGTTTTGAAAGAAACGAAATAAATTTCAAGGCTGGCCAATATGTTAAACTGGGTACTCAGGATCATCCTGAGCGCAGGGAATATTCTATTTATAGTTCAGAGAAAGCTGAATATCTGGAGGTTTTAGTTCAAATGGTTGATGAAACTTCTTTTTCATTTCGTTTAAGTAAACTTAAAAGCGAAGATAAACTTATTGTAGTTGGTCCTTTTGGTTCTTTTAATTTGGAAGATTCTTATCGTCACGATAAGAATATTTTTATAGCATCAGGAACAGGAATTTCTCCTTTTCATTGCATGGTTTTATCAGAACCGCATTTAGAATATACACTTCTACATGGTGTTCGAAATCTGAAAGAAGGGTATGAGCGGTCAGATTATCACGAAGCAAGATATATTCAATGTACATCCGGTGAAAAGGGAAGTGAGTTTTATGGCCGCATAACTGATTATCTTCAAAAGTATAAGCCTGATCCCAAAGCACATTATTATCTTTGCGGAAACAGTGCTATGATCAACGAAGTCTGGAACCTCCTGAAACTTGCTGATATTCCAGCCACAAGTATTCATGCTGAAATTTATTTCTAAATTCTGACGTAAGATTTTATCTTTGTGATATGTTTCTCAAACATTTTTATCATGAAAACGGATAAGATTAAACCAGAATATAAAATATGGCTCTCAACCGAGTCAGGTGAAGGAATCATGGGTGATGGGAAATGGAAGATATTGAAAGCCATTGAGAAGACGGGTTCCCTCATGGCAGCAACCGAAAATCTTGGTTTAACATACCGACGTACCTGGGGAGATTTGAAAAAGATTGAGGCGCAACTGGGCTTTTCGTTATTGGACAAGAGTCGGGGTGGAAAAGATGGCGGTACTTCAACGCTTACTCCTGAAGGCAAAAGGCTGGTCGAAGCCTTTGATCAATTACATGCCAAAGTTGACGATGTCATTCAATTGGCATTCAAAGATTTTATTCAAGCGATTACACATGAAAATCCAGATAATTCTAAAGATACTAACCAATAAACTATATTTACATGAATAGATTAACTACTGTATTAGGCTTTATTGTTTTGCTGATCCTAATGACAAATTGTAATCAAACAAAAACCACTAATCAGAAACTTATTGTCTTTCATGCAGGTAGCCTGAGTTTACCTATGAAGGAGATGGCTGTCGCTTTTGAAAAGGAGAATCCAGGGGTGAGGGTACTTCTGGAATCTGGTGGGAGTATAGCTTGTGCCCGAAAGATTACCGATCTGAAACAACCTTGTGATATCATGGCATCAGCTGATTATAAGGTGATAGATCAATTACTCATCCCACAATATTCAGATTGGAATCTGGCTTTTGCACTAAACGAAATGGCGATTGTGTATGCACCCAATGCTAAGCTTGCAGATTCTATCAATGACAGGAATTGGTATAAACTTCTGGCTAGAAGCGATATCAGATTTGGACGTTCTGATCCTAATGCCGATCCTTGCGGATACCGTTCAGTACAATGTATGCAGCTCTCTGAAAAATTTTATAAGAAAGCCGGCCTTGAAAAGAAATTATTGTTGAAAGACAATGCTTATATAAGGCCTAAAGAAGTTGACCTGTTGGCTCTTTTAGAAAGCAATACCATTGATTATGCTTTCTTGTATCGTTCTGTTGCTGTTCAGCATCACTTGAAATATTTAGTGCTGCCCGACTCAGTTAATCTTAAAATGAAGGAGTTGTCAGGGTGGTACTCATCTTCATCGGTAGCTATTAATGGAAAGAAACCCGGCGAAAAGGTATCTCAAAAAGGAGAACCCATGATTTACAGCATTACTATTCTCAAAAATGCTCCCAATAGAGAGCTTGCTGAAAAGTTTGTGGCTTTTATGATTGACCCATTGAAAGGAAAACAGATTATGGAAAAGAATGGACAACCCTGCTTGACTCCTGCAGTCGCTAAAGGATTTGAAAAATTGCCTGAATCAGTGAAAAAACTCTCAGTAAACTGGCAGTAACAGTCACTTTATTTTGCTATTTGCTCATTGTTTCTGCTAGTTTCACCGCATCATATGCATTTGCAACTCCACCTGAAACAGATAGCTCATTAAACCTGACCTTATGTCTTTTACTGCCACCTTCTTCGGGTAGATAAACTTTGTGCGTATATACTTTTGCAGATTTCATAATACATTCTTTCACCTGAGCAGCCGATAATTCAGGAAAGTAAGAACGAATCATGGCTGCAAGTCCCGCTACCATAGGTGACGCCATACTTGTTCCGTCATTCTCCTTGTATAAATTTCCAGGTTTCAGATTGAAAATATTCACACCCGGAGCGAAAATATCGACCTCTTTCTTTCCGTAGTTCGAAAAGGAGGCAGGTAATGTATTTCCCTTTTTAATCGAAGAGGCTCCAACTGTGATCCAGTTTGCTTTAACATCAACCTTATCTGATAAAATATTAGAAGGAAAATTATCTGTTGAATCCACATTTTTTGATTCATTCCCAGCTGCGTGTACAAACAATACATCATGTGCAACAGCATATATTACAGCATCATCTACAAATTTCTTTTGTGGGGAATAGTCCTTTCCAAAACTCATATTAATGACCTTTGCTCCCATTTTTGTGGCATACCGAATGGCCAATGCAATATCTTTATCTCTTTCATCGCCATCAGGAACCACCCTGAGTGACATAATCTGAACATTATCGGCAACTCCTTTTACGCCTATTCCATTGTCACGATTGGCTGCTACGATGCCGGCAACATGTGTTCCATGTTCTGGATCAGGACCCGTAACATCGTTATTCCCATAATTAACGTCTGTAATATCTTCAGGATTATCTCCAGTAATTAACCGAGGATTGTAATTATAATTATCCTGAAAATAGAATTTGACCAGGACCTGTTTTACATAATCTTTAAAGTCACTCTTGACAAACCCTTTTTGCCTGAAAAAAAACAATAGGAATTTTTTAGAAAAGATGAGGCTTTTGATAGTGTCTGGATTAACGCCTTTAAGATCTTCGAGGATATATTCAGTTTTGTTGAGATGAGTACTCATTACACTATCTGCAAATTGAAAATTTGCTGCAAGAGGAGCAATCTTTTCAGCTTCCTTTTTTGCCTTTTCATATTCTTCCAGAAATTTCGGTTTAATCTTTTGATAAAAATGATATTCAGCAGTATCAGTTGATTTCACCTGATCAGGTTGAAGATCATCGTATTTTGGCTTTAGTTTTTTATAAAACCTACACAATTCTGTGTTTTCATAACCAATGTTTTCGCCTTTTTTGTTTCCAAGAAATGACCATCCATGAACATCGTCTACATATCCGTTGTGATCATCATCAATATCATTTCCTGGAATCTCTTCCTGATTGGTCCATATTTTACCCTGCAGGTCTACATGAAAAATATCAACACCACTATCGATGATTGCCACTATCACCGTCTTAGATTTTTTACCTTTTAACAATTCGCTATATGCTCGATCAACACTCATTCCAAACTTTCTGTCCGAAGAGAGATCCTCATTATACCAGTTTTCAAATTTGCTGGTTATTTTATTTGTTGAACTCTTGGTGTTCTGTGCCGATGCAATAGAAAAAAATTGTGTTGCTGTAATGAACAGCAACACAATTGAAAATTTATAGATCATAGAATAATTATATACATTGTCAGGATAGATCCCGTTTTATTTTCTTTTTCTGAATTCAATCATTCCCTTGAAGCCTCTTTCAAATCTGCTGTTATTAAGAATTCCGACATTAGCATTCTGTGCTTTAAGAGCAGGAAGAGACTTAACACCTAATTTCACCAATGCCTGATTAAGGTAAACTTCAGTCAATTGTCCAAAGTCATGCGCATAATCTTCATACAGATCAACAGCGGGAATCATTCCATTATAATAGTCTCCCTGGCCATTGGCATTGATCGTCCTGAAACTGATTGCATACATGTCATAACCTCCAACAGGAATACCTATAAATCCGACGGGCTTACCATATGTGGTTTTACCAATTAAAGTAACATTCATCCAAGGTTTCAGGTTATTAATCAACAATTCACTTGCAGATGCAGTAGAATTAGTAACAATGAAAACGACATTCTGAACGTCAACATTCCCTTTTTTTACAAAATTAGTGATTTTATATTGATTAAAGCTGTTAAAAAGATCAGCATAAGAATAGGCCTGATCAGGTGCAGGTAATTTATATCCCTTTGTGATAGCGCTATAGGTATTGGTCTTGACTAAGCTATTGAAATCGTAAGTGTACATAAGCTTCGTGCTATCAGTACCCACGCTTTTAGGTGCAATCAGGTCTGCCATATATTCAGATGTGCTCACTGCTCCACCTCCATTGTATCGTAAATCTATTACGAGGTCTGTGACACCTTGTGTTGCAAAATAGCTGAATACTGAATTAAGTTCCGTCTGAACATTAGCAATTTCAACAAAAGAATTTAAAACCATATAGCCAACTTTTCTGGCACCAAATGTATATACCGAATCAAAAGTAACCGGATCAATGGTATAGGTCTTTGCAGCAATAGTTTGTGTTGCTAAGGTGCCATCAAATTTCTTAAAGGTGAAAGAAGTTGCATTACTATAGTAAACAGCATTGACAACCCTGTTGAGATTGGCTGAAGTACCCCCTACATCGCTTCCATCATATGCAATACTTGCATTTCCATTGATCGCTGTAATCCGCCATCCTTTGTGAATACCGAGTGTATAAGCAGGTGACCCTTTTGTTACTGATTTTACTCTTAATTCAGAAAGGTCAAGAGAGTTTGGATAGAATATTTCGATTCCAAAATCACCTTGCGATACTCCCTGTCCAATTTGAGATGCAACATAACCGGTTTTATCAATGAAGCTATATCTGTCTTTAGGTGCAGTTGCATATCTTGTTAATTTTGCAAATAAGGAATCATTGTTTACAAAAGAACGCGGTTTTATAACGTCATAAGCTGGAATTAGATCTGTGAAAATATATTCATCCTTGAAAATATAATATAAAGTATCTTTTGACAGATCTGCAGCACTTACAACAGTTGCTGATGCAGGTTTAGAATCCTTTTTACAGCCGACGGTAAAGATTCCAACCATTAAAATGGTCAGAATTAATAGATGAAATAGCGTTTTCCGGGACATATTAGTATTTTTTAAATGATAAAACGAAATTACAAAAGTATTATTGCCAATCAACATTTGAAAAATTATTGTGTTCAATTCATTTATTATTTGATAGTACCTTTACCAGAAAGTTTAATCTTCTTTTTCATGTCAATTGAAATTCACAATCTTTCTAAAATATATGGGCAACAGACTGTACTGGATGATGTTAGTCTTTTGCTGAAACCTGGACAAATAACAGGTCTGCTGGGTCCTAACGGGGCTGGGAAATCTACTTTGATGAAAGTTATTGCTTGTTTTATCCCTCCTACAAAAGGTTCAGTTTCTGTTTATGGACATGATGTAATGCAAGATGCTTTGAAAGTGAGACAAATTATTGGCTATCTCCCTGAGAATAATCCACTTTATCCTGAAATGTATGTGCGGGAGTTTTTGCTTTTCATTGCTGGTTTATACAATTTAGGTAAGAAATCCAGGAATAGAGTGGAGGAGCTTATTGTGTTGACAGGTCTTACCTTGGAATCTAATAAAAAGATTGGAACCCTGTCCAAAGGTTACAGACAACGTGTCGGATTGGCCCAGGCATTAATGCATGATCCCCAGGCATTAATATTGGATGAACCTACTTCGGGGCTAGACCCCAATCAGTTGAATGAGATTCGGAATCTGATCCGAGAGATAGGTCTTACCCGAACAATACTGTTTTCAACACACATCATGCAGGAAGTTGAAGCACTTTGTCAACGTACTGTCATTATTAATAAAGGCAAAATAGTTGCCGATGACGACACAATAAATATTTCTACCAGCGTGGGAGGGAAGGAGATTGTAACTGTTGAGTTTGAGACTATAATAGATTCATTAAAACTTTCTACTATACCTGGAATTACAAAGGTTACTTCAGTTGGGCTAAACAAATATGAACTGGAAGCTCTGGTTGGAAGCGATATAAGGGCAAACCTATTTCGATATTCAGTAGAACAGAATTGGGTGGTAGTGGCGATGCAAAAAGAAGAACGTAATCTTGAAGACGTTTTCAGATCATTAACTGTCTGAAAATTATTTAATGACCATCTGTTTAGAATGATTTTTCATAAAATTAATAATTTATACACTATTTATAATAAGCAGCAATTAAAAAAAGTGTAATTTTGCCACGTTGTGGAAAGATTTCATTGATTGCAACCACGAAAAAAAATGCTAAAACAATTCATTTTGCTTTCGTCCAATTGGTCCTTCCCGCTTAACTTATTTTAAATCAACTTATTCATTTTAATCATGGGATACTTATTTACCTCGGAATCCGTTTCAGAAGGACATCCGGACAAAGTAGCCGATCAGATCTCAGATGCTTTACTCGATGAATTTCTTCGTTGGGATCCGGAATCGAAGGTTGCGTGTGAAACATTAGTAACTACAGGCTTAGCTGTTTGTAGCGGTGAAGTAAAAACCAACGGTTATGTAGATATTCAGAAAATTGTTCGCGAAACGATTGAGAAGATTGGATATACCAAGGCCGAATATCGTTTCGATTTTAGTTCTTGTGGGGTAATTACCACCATTCATGAACAATCGAGTGATATTAATCAGGGAGTAGAAAGAGCAAATGCTGAAGAGCAAGGTGCCGGTGATCAGGGTATGATGTTTGGTTATGCCACCAACGAAACCGATAATTATATGCCGCTTTCTATTGACCTCGCTCATCGCTTGTTGGAAGAACTTGCAGTTATTCGCCGTGAAAATAAAAGATCAATGGACTATCTCAGACCCGATGCCAAATCGCAGGTCACGATAGAATACGCTGATAATGGTAAACCTTTGCGTATTGACACCATTGTCATCTCTACACAGCATGATGAATTTGTAAAACCGGCAGACAACACCTATGAAGCTTCGAAAGTTGCTGAGAAGTTGATGCAGGAACGCATTCACAAAGACATTGCAAATATTCTGATACCACGCGTGAAGAAGTCTCTTCCTGTTCGACTTAAAAAATTATTCAATGATGATTACCGTCTGCTGGTTAACCCAACAGGCAAGTTCGTCATTGGAGGACCTCATGGCGATACCGGACTAACAGGACGTAAGATCATTGTCGACACATATGGTGGCAAAGGTGCCCATGG
>TBL_comb47_HYPODRAFT_10005274_pt1 | contig 14476 bp, 10 predicted proteins | sample TroBogypolimnion_40_FD_10682 | JGI IMG/M metagenome (IMG submission 10682)
CACGTTCTTCCACTCGCGCGGCGCGAACAGCCTGCTCGACGATGCGGACTTCCACCTTGAAGAATGCAACGCGCGCATTCTGCACCTCGGCTATCTGCTGCTCCTCGACCGGATGGATGTCGTCGCCGCCGATGGCACGACCGGCGCCTCGCGCCTGCTACGCCGTGCGCGTGCGCTGGGCATCAAGACTTCCGTGGATGTCGTCAGCGAACACGGCGACCGTTTCCCGCGCGTCGTCACGCCCGCGCTCCCGCATACCGACTACCTGATCGTCAACGAACTCGAAGCCGCGAAATCGTCCGGCATCAACGTGCTGAAAGAGGGCACGCTCGACTTCGCGCTCGTCTCCCGCGCAGCAGCGCGGCTGCTCGAACTGGGCGTACGCGAGTGGGTCGTCGTCCACGCGCCCGCTGGCGCGCTCGCGCGGCACAAGGATGGCACCGTCCACGTGCAAGGCAGCGTCGCGATGCCGCCCGAGAAAATCGCCGGCACGGCCGGCGCGGGCGATGCCTTCGCCACGGGCACGCTGCTGGGCCTGCACGAAGGCTGGCCGATGCCGGAGTGCTTGCGCATGGGTGCCTGCGCCGCTGCCACGAGTTTGCTGCATCCCACGTGCACCGGCGGCATGCTCCCCGCCGAAGCCTGCCTCCGCTTCGGCGCCGACCTCGGCTTCCGCCCCACACCGCCCGCGTGAAGTCCGGCGAAAATTTCCGACCACAGCAGCGCCCCCTGCGCTGAAGTTTTCCAAGCATTGGAAAAGCAAACCCTCACTTTTTCCAAGCCTTGGAAGAACTCACGGTGGGGATTTCCAATGCCTGGAAAACCGCCGCCGCGCTGCATGGACTATATGGACGAGATGGACTATCTTTTCGTCCATCAAGTCCATGCAGTTTGCAGTTGTGGGCGTGGCTTTCCCGGCTACGCGCGGCGCTACGCCGGGGCAAGCCAGCCCCGTGCACCTCAACCCAACACAACCAAAACCTCGCCACACGCGCCGCTTGGAGTGACGCGCTCCGTCGCGTCCGTTCCTTTCGGCTCCTATCCTTATTCTTCTGCCTAGCCATGCATGGCGCAGTTGCCAAGCCGGATGCCTGCCGGTTCGTCATATTTGGTCGCTTGTGAAAGTGCGCCATACTATATCTTTCCGCACGCCGGAAGGCTGGTTCAACTACCTGCTAACATCCGGCGGCGTCGCGCGAGCATCTCAATGGTTGCAGTTGGTGCCGGCGCCGCCGGGCGGCAGTTCGCGGCCCGGCACCGGGCTGTTGGTTTTGAATTGCACCACATCGGCACGGACGGCGACTTCCAACTCCGAAAAAAGAATCCAGAAGGCACTGGAATGTTCGACGACCATGTGTGTCAGGGTCTTGCTCTCGCCCGCGTGGATGTTGGCCTGACCATAGAGGTCGTTCATCGCTTCGGTCAACTTGGGCCGTCGCAAAGGGATCAAGCCGAACAGGCTGTAGCCGTGGCTGCGGCCGACGACGTTGGGTTTGATCACGCTGAAGTTACCGCCGCTAAGATTGATAGTCGTCTGAAACGGGAAGAGGACATCGTTGGCATCTTTGAAGGCGGCGTTGGTGGGAGTCACGGTATCGCAACCACACACCAGCAGGACGGACAGCAGAGCCAAGGCAGGGTAACGGCACCAAGGAGTCGGCTCGTGGCGACGTTGTCCGCTGGCAGTTGCATGTCGTTTCCAAAAAATCATGCGCGTACATGAAGGGAGCGAAAGCAGATTGTCAAGAATAACGTGGTGCTCACATGAGAGTATATGCAATGCGCTTGACGGTGCGCTGCGGCCGCGGTTACGTTCGTAAGCAGTTAGCAGATGAAGGACTCAACGTCATGACGGTTCGAACGATGAAGGCAGCGGCGGCCCGCTGCAGATGTGGCGTTGATGCCGTGCTGCTCCTGGCGATCTTTTCTGTTCCGGTCGAACCGGCCGACCACCCGCTATTCAAAGACGGTGCGGTCTATACGCACGATGGGATGCGGCTTTGATCTTGCACCTTCAACAAATAACCGCGAGGTGGTTAGCGGCTGGCTGCATGCTGTTGGGTTTGACGAACTCCACCTGTTGGGCGGCGGCGGTGGTCACTCCCACGAAAGACAGTGTCAACGTTGTGCCCGCCGCCACCTTTTTCCGCGATACCAGTGCGAGCCTGACGCGGGAAGAGGTGGCCACGCCTGCATGGAGCGGGCGTTTTCAAGCTGTCGAGGGGGAGATTGCCAACTATGGTTTCACCAAGGATGCGGTCTGGATGCGGGTTCAGGTGCGTTCAGACAAGTCGTGTGCGTCACATTGGTTGTTGGTTTGGAAGACAACGTTGATCGAGGAATTGGATGTGTGGGTGCTCCGCACGAATGCGGTGGTGGATCATGAGGTGGCCGGTATATCGCAGAAGGCTTCGCCGGGGAAATGCAACACCCGTTATCCGATCATCCGACTGCCGCTGGCGGCGCTGGAGGAGGTGACGGTGTTCGTGCGGATGCGCACACAAGCCGCCATGGATGTACCGCTGTGGCTGTATGAGCCTGTCGCTTATGCCGAACAATCCGCGCGATGGGATTTGTTAAATATGTTTTGCTTCGGCTGCTTGGCGGTGCTGTTTGTACTGGCCCTGACCTTCGGTCTGGTGACCCGCCTCCCGGGATATCTTTGGTATGCCGCCAGCGTACTCGGCGATTTGATGGTGGTGTGGATTTCGTCGGGCTATTGGTATTGGCTGGAGTGGCCGGGCCGGGTCTTCTGGTCCTATCAAGGTTTCCTGCTGGCCATGGGGACGGTCACGATCACGTTACTGATGTATTCGCGCGCCTTCTTTAACCTGCGACGCCAGCGGCCACGCTTTGACCGGTTTTTGCGGATGCTGGTGGTCATCGGAATCCTGCTGCTGCCCTTGAGTCAGATGGGGTCTTTCCAGGTCTGGATTCAGGTGCTGTTGTTGCAACTGATCGTCATGGGGGTGATCTCTCTAGGCACCGCCACTTATTTCGTGTGGCGGGGTGATCGGACCGCGACGTTCTACTTGATATCTTGGATTCAATTCTGGGTGCTGTGGATCGTGGAACTCCTGCATTATTATGGCGTGCTGACCCTCCCGTTCCCGCCGCAGTGGTTGGGGTTGATCGGACTGGTCATCGGTTATACCTGCTTCTTCATCTCCACGGCGGATCGTGTACGCGAGATGTTGCTGGAGGGGGAGCGGGAGCGCTTGGCTGCCCGTGACCGCTACTTCCGGGGCATCGAGCACATCACCCGCGATCTGCACGACGGCGTCGGGAGCATGATGGCTCATATCGGGGCGACGGCCGCCCTGCGCCGCGTCGAGCGAACTCCAGAGCAGTGGGAGCGCCTCCTCGAAACGGTCGAGAAACAGGCGTGCGATGCCAGCGGAGAAATCCGGAGTCTCATGAACACGCTGGATAGCCGGGAAATGTTTTGGGCGGATTGGCTTCAGGAACTGGCCACCTTTGCGCAGCGGACACTCACGCCCTATGGGGTCCAATTGGAATGGAACAGAAAAGGCGATGTGCCCGCCACCATGCCGTCGCTGCCGGGTGCGATGTCGTTGATGCGGGTGGCCAAGGAGGCGGTCAACAACGCGGCTCGTCATGCCCGTGCCCAGAACGTCAGGATTTCCCTCGACTTCGGGCCGGACGCGTTGTGTTTGAAGATCGCCGACGACGGCCGCGGCATGGGACCGGATGCCCGGCCCGGTCGCGGCATGGGTAACATGAGACGACGCATAGAAGAACTGAAGGGCACCATGGAAATCCGGCAGAGCACGGGGACGGAGATCATCTTTCGCGTGCCGCTTTTCGGATGGGACGAGGCGACACAGGGGGCGAAAGGAATAACTCCATGATCAGGCTTTGCATTGTCGAGGATGACGTACCCCTGCGCGACAAACTGGTGCGCCTGTTCGCCGATACCCCCGACATCCGCGTGACGGGAGCTTTCGTTTCCGCCGAAGAGTGCATCGAAAAAATCCAGTGGGAGCAGACGGATGCGTTGCTGTCCGACATAGAGTTCCCGGGCATGTCGGGAGTGGAGCTGATCGCGATTGCCTGCTTGAAGAAGCCCGACTTGCGCGCCATGGCCTTCACGGTGTACGAGGATCGCAAAACTGTTTTCGCGGCCTTGCGTGCGGGCGCGTTGGGCTATGTGGTCAAGGGCTCTCCAATTGAAGAGGTGGCGCAGGCCATCCGGCAGATGATGGACGGCGGCTCGCCCATGAGCCCGGCGGTCGCCCGGAAGTTGATTGGAGAATTCTGCAGCCTGACCTCGTCTTCGAACCATGAGCCCCTGTCTTCCCGCGAGAAGCATCTGATCCGCTTCATTGCCGACGGCATGCTGTACAAGGAAATCGCAGCCCAACTAGGCATCAGCGTCAACACAGTTCACACCCACATTACGAACATCTACAAGAAGCTGCATGCCAGCTCACGCGACGAGGCTCTGCGCCTCGCAGCCTCGCTTGGTTATCTGGGCTAGTACTCCGAAAATACTCCACCGGGGACATATCCTCCCACACGACGGGACGACTATATCTTGTCGCCAACGGAAGCGTGTGTTTCCTGAAGACGACAGAGAGCCAACCTAGCGGGAAGGACAGAATGAAAACGATGAGGGCCGATGTTTTTATTATCACGGGTTGCTGTATAGCGATGCTGCTGCCGTGGGCGAGCGCCTTGGGCGCCGACAAGGCAGATCAGGTTTTCAAAAATGGCGCGATCTACACGATGGATGCGCAACATCCGAAGGCCGAGGCGATCGCGATCACCGGCAAGCAGATCAGCTACGTCGGGAACAATGCTGGCGTCCAGGCTTTCATCGGCGACAAAACGAAGGTGACGGATCTGCAAGGGAAGATGCTGCTGCCGGGCTTCGTCGAAGCTCACATCCATCCTACGGTGGCGTTTTTCACAAAGGGTGCCGATCTGCAATGCGAGACGGTCGGCGATGTGCTGGCAGCAACAAAGACCTGGGCGGATGCACATCCGGACGCCAAGATCATCCAAGGCTTTGGCTGGCGCTACTTCCTGTTTCCGGCCACCGGCCCAACCAAGGCAGAACTCGACAAGGTGTTCCCCGATCGGCCGGTACTACTGGTGGCCATTGACGTGCATAGCGCGTGGGTGAACAGCAAGGCGCTGGAACTGGCGGGCATCAATGCCAAAACTCCAGACCCTGTGCCGGGCGTCAGCTACTTTCAGCGCGATCCCAAGACCGGCGAGCCGACGGGCTGGGTGGTAGAGACCGCCGCCGAACAACTGATCTTGGCCAAGCTGGCTCCGCCCACGCCGGAGGCACAGATCGCTGCAACGGCCGAGCAACTGCCCCTGTTCTCGGCGGCGGGCATTACGGCCGCGTTTGATGCCGGGATTGGCACCATGCCGACCGAGCGCGGTTTTGTGGGCTACCAACAACTGGAGAAGGACGGCAAACTGCCGGTGCGCATTGTCGGTTGCTATTACTGGAATAATCCGGCGGTGACGGATCCTGTGACGTTGACTCTGGCGTTGCGCGACCAGTTTCAATCCGAATTGGTGCAAGTGCGGACATTGAAAATCATGTTGGACGGCGGAGACTCCCAGCACACGGCTGTCTTTTTCAAGCCCTATGCGGATCGGCCCGGTTTTCACGGCGAGTTTCAGATCGCTCCCCAATTGCTGGATGCGGCCGTGCTCAAGGCCCAGGCGAATGGCTTAGACACGCACGCGCATTGCTTCGGCGATGCGGCGGCAGGCGCCTATCTCGATGCGGTTGAAAAAGCGGAGATAGCTTATCCCAAGAGCCTGTCGCGCCATGCAGCTGCCCACGCGCTGTTCCTTACCGATGAGCAAATACCCCGCTTCGCAAAAATCAATGTCACGATGCAGACCTCCTCGCAGTGGATCACTCCGGACCCCACACTCGCCCTCATCATTCACAACGTCGGCAAGGATGTGGTCTCCACTGAATATGCGCGGATGAACTCGGTGCTCAAGGCCGGCGGACGGCTGGCGCTCGGGTCGGACTGGCCTGCGTCAGGATGGGTGGCCACGTATCGTCCTCTCGACGCCATTCAGGTGGCCTTGACGCGCAAGATTTTGCCGCAATATGGCAAGCAGCAGGTCATGCCGGTCATGCCGCCGGAAAACGAATGCATCACATTGGACCAGGCGCTCAAGGCTTATACGCTGGACGCGGCCTATGTGTTGGGACTCGAAACTAAAACCGGCTCGCTGCAGCCGGGCAAGCTGGCCGACATCGTAGTGCTGGAGAAAGACCTTCACTTGATCGCACCGAGCGAGATCAGCACCACAAAGGTGAAGCTGACCATGATGAATGGCCAGATCACCCACCGTGAAGGGTTATAAGCGCTACGGGGGCATTACACGGGACCTGGACCCCGGCGCAGATCAAGCCAAGGAATTGAAAATAAAGGACTCGAAATATTTTGTAACACGAACTCAAAACGAAAGGACAGGGTCATGAAAATTAAGAAAGTGGTGGTAAGTCTGATGTCCGCATTAGGTTTCAGTGGAAGTTTAGTTGCGGCACCTCCACCGACCGCTGAGCAACTTGGCTTGATGCAGGGTTTTCCCCCGCCAGAAGGACAGCAAGTAACCAAGCACAACTTTATGTTTCCGCCTTATAACCGCTGGTCCTTTCAGCATATGCGGTATTTCAGCCCGACCGCGCCCATTGCGAGAGGAGATCTGCCGGTAAGCAAGCTGGATGTTTCTCCAATTGATTTATTAGACAAAACTTTCACTGACAATAGTTACACTAAGAAAAGTTACAAATTAAAAGATATATTGGCTGAGCATTATACGGATGGTTTCATAGTAATTGATAACGGTAAAATTGTTACAGAATACTATGCTAACGGCCTGACTCCTTCTACCCCTCACTGGGTAGCCTCAATGACTAAATCAGTGCAAAGCACTGTCGCGGAAATATTGATTCATCGCGGCTTGCTTGATGAAACGAAAAAAGTTGAATTCTATGTTCCTGAATTAAAAGGAACTATGCCGGGCAGTGCTACTGTCCGTGAAGTTTTAGACATGAATATAGCCATTGTTCCAGATGGGAACATGGATGGGGTAAAGGATCCCAATAGCTATTTTAACCGATTTGGAAGGGCTGTTGGATTCTTACCTAATAACGGTGTTGAAAATGTTTATGAATTACTTCCGCAAATTAAGCCGAATGGAATAAATGGTGGAAAAATCCGTTATGCATCGGCCACCGCTGAAATTTCCGGCTGGTTAATTTCAAAAGTAACACACAAGCCTCTGGAAGAAGTTATCAGTGAGGAAATCTGGTCAAAGCTCGGTACTTCCGGAGACACGTACACCATGGTTGATCCAGCCTTGAAAATGGTCAGCACGGGAGGCATTAACACGACTTTGCGCGATTATGCCCGTTTTGGAATGCTGATCGCCAACAACGGCAAAGTTAATGGGAAACAAGTCATACCAGAGGAAGTCATTAATAAGATTACCAGCGCTGGTGATCACCCATCCTGGAAAGTCAGCGATTTCGCCAGTATGGAACCGGTAATAAAATCCTACCGGTCGTATTGGTACATAACCGAAAACAAAAACCGCGGAGTTTTTGCATGGGGTATTCATGGACAACATATGTACGTTGACCCCGCAAATAACATTGTCATTGTACAGATGTCTTCATTGCCGAAGCAGTCCGAAGACATTGAAATGCCAATGATTGCTGTCATGGTGCAAATTGCTGATATGTTGGCGGCTGGTAATAAATAACCTTTCCCATTGGCAACACTTGCGTAACCCGGCCAAAATGAACGGAAAGATCACCTGTCAGGAACAATTTAGACGGGAGCATCTCTTTGATTAATCCCCAACTACGATGGTGCTTCAGGAATCCTTCGGGTATCGCAGGCGCGCTGTTGGTGCTCTTGGCGCACTCTGCCTTAGCCCAGAGCGGGACGAATGCGGTGGGTGCCCCTTCTGATTCAATCTGGACCCGGCCACTGCTGGGAGGGGATTGCTGGGGGCTGCGACCGGAACTGAAAACCCATGGCGTTGCCGGCTGGCTCGAACTAACCCAGTTCGGTTCAGGGCTGGTTCGCGGCGAAGGTGCAAAGGGCTGGCAGTGGGGTGGAAAACTGGATGGCTATCTCACGCTGGATGGCGCGCAGGCCGGATTGTGGAACGGGCTCTACATCAAAGTTCATGGCGAACAAAACTACGGCCATGATCTCGAAGGGGCGGGCGGGGCACTGGTGCCGAACAATATTGGCCTAGCCCTCCCCGGCCTCGGCGATGGTGATATCGGGCTGGAGATCACGCAAAAGTTTTCCGATACGATGGCGGTGAAGTTTGGGAAATTAAACATGGTGGACGCAGCCAAGGCTACGCCAATCAGGGGTGGCGGTGGCGGCGATAGCTTCATGAATACTGCCTTGGCGGTGCCGATCACGGGTTTGATGCCCCCCGAAATCTTCGGCGCTTTTCTCAATGTGAGCGCTAAACCGGTGACCTATACCTTGGGCGTCTATGATCCCATTGATGCTGGGCATCGTTCGATTTTCGACCAGCCGTTTGGCGAAGGGGTCAGCTTTTTTGGGAGCGCCACGCTGGCGACAACGCTGTGCGACCTTCAGGGCTTTTACGGAGTCAAAGCCATGTACAGCACGATGCATGGTTTTGACTTGCGCTCCATCCCCGATCTTCTGCTGCCACCGGAGAGTGGCGATGTGATGTCGCAGGAAGCGCATCCCTATTATTTCGGAGTGAGCTTCCAGCAGTATTTCTTTCAGGACGCGAAGAATCCCCAATGCGGCTGGGGTTTCTTCGGGGATTTCGGCTTCTCCGATGGCAACCCGACACCCCAGCAATGGGCGGGAAGTTTTGGTGTGGGGGGCATGGGGTTGCTGCCCGGCCGTTCCGCAGATCGCTGGGGGCTGGCCGTGTTTCGGAATGCGTTAAGTTCCCATCTTATCCAAGGCTTGGAGCCGCTGTTCGCCTTGCGCGATGAACAAGGCATCGAGGCCTTCTACAATATTGCCATAACGCCCTGGCTGCACATCACACCCGACCTGCAAGTGGTCCAACCTTTTCAGGAGGATTATCCCACCGCAGTCTTCGCCACGCTGCGGGCCAACGTCAGGTTTTAGCGTCAAGTGTTCTAACGATTCAGCATGTTGAAAGGAAACAGACACCGCAGCCACGAAGGAGAAAATATGAAACACATAGGCGTATATCCAAAGTCAGCGTTGGCCGGCATGTTCATGGGTTGTGCCGCGCTGGTGCAGGCCGCGCAAGATGCAAACCAAGATGCAAACCAAGATGCAAACCAAGATGCAGCCTTGTCCAAGGAACTGCAAAACCCTGTGGCAGATCTGATCACGCTGCCCTTGGAAAACCGATGGGATTGGACCGCGCATCACAAGCTGCAATATACGTTGAATGTGCAGCCCGTCTGGCCGTTCGAGTTGAGTGAGAAACTGCTGCTGGTTTCGCGCACCATCGTCCCGGTGCAGCACATGGAAGCTCCCGATGCGCAAAGCCGGGATCATGGCGGCCTCGGGGACATGACACAGAGTTTCTTCTTTGCTGCCAAGGAGCCGCTGAATGGCTGGATCGTAGGCGCCGGCCCGATGCTGCGTTTGCCCACGGCTACCGATGCCGCGCTGGGACTCGGCAAGTGGGGCGCAGGCCCGACAGCGGTCGCCTTGCGCCAGGACAACGCCTGGACCTATGGCGCCTTGGCGAGTCATGTCTGGTCCTTCGCGGGATGGGGTGATGACTCGGTGAATGTTTCCTCGCTCCAGCCCTTCCTCTCCTATACGACCGATGCGCTCCTGACTATGGGCGTCGGTACGGAAGCCACCTATGATTGGGCGGGTGGCCAGTGGGTTGTGCCGTTCGATGTTTCGGTGTCGCAGTTCATGCGCATTGGGGGTGTGCCTGTTGATCTTGGCTTGGGTGTGCGCACCTACCTTGAGCGTCCCACGGGTGGTCCTGACTGGGGTGTGAAAGCCACGCTCACTTTCATGCTGCCGAAGTAAATTCACTCACGCTACAAACGCAGGGCTACAACGAGAAAAAAATGAAAACGAAACTCATACAACGCTTCCAAGTTCTTTGTCTGTTGGGTGCCTTGAACTGCGCGCCTGTTTTGGCGATGCCCGACGAGGTGCTCCCCAACGATCAGTCCGTGCTCACGCCCAAAGTGAATCAAGGCGGGCAGGAACTGCACTTCAACTGGCCCATGCTCAAGATCGGAACGGCCGAGTATACGGAAGGTCCGACTGGCGTGACGGTCTTCCGCTTTGCTCGAAAAGTATTGGCGGCCTACGATGTACGGGGCGAACCGGGAACGGCCAATACCGAGTACATGCGCCTTGGGCGCGATAATGCGGTCATGGACGCGGTCGTACTATCCGGCGGTTCCCTGTATGGGTTGGAATCAACGACCGCCGTGGCCTCGGCCATGAAGGATGACCAGTTGCGTACCGGTCTGTTTCATGATGTGGCCAATGCCACCGGGGCGATTATTTATGATCTTGGCGACCGACGCTTGAACGAGATCTATCCCGACAAGCGCCTCGCACAAGCCGCGTACCGTGCCGCCAAAGAAGGTGTGTTCCGCTACGGTTCCGCCGGAGCCGGGCGCTCTGCCAAGACGGGCTATTTCTTTGGACTCAACGCCTATTCCGGACAGGGCGGTGCCTATTACGAGAAGGACAATCTCAAGATCGCGGCCTTCACCGTGGTCAACGCCTTGGGCGTGGTGACCGATCGCGAGGGACACATCAAGGCGGGTTATCCCGATTCCCAGTGGCCCGCCAACTATGACGTCAACAGCCTGCTCAAGTTGATGCGCGAGAAATATACCAGCGGTCCCGCGGAGACCAAGCCCACCCAGAACACCACCATCAGCCTGGTCGTGGTCAATCAGAAACTCTCGTTCGGCGATCTGCAGCGACTGGCCATCCAGGTCCACACCTCAATGTCGCGTGGCTTGCAGCCCTATGCCACCCAGTGGGACGGCGATGTGTTGTTTGCGATCTCGACGGGCGAGGTGGAACTGCCGCAGGACGAGAAGGCGCGCACGACGACCATCGCGCTCATCCCGGCTATCGCCTCCGAGGTCATGTGGGATGCGATTTTGTCCTCCGTCCCTGAACAGCCCAAGCTGCCGCAGCCGGTCGCCGTCAATTCGCCTCTGCCCGAAAAGTATGCCGGGAAATACAGATTCAGCCGCTTTGTCACGGTGGAAATCACTGCCAAGGAAGGCAAGCTGTTTGCGCAAGCCACCGGCGAGCGCGACGCCTATGCCATCGGTCGCGACAAGCCGGTTGAACTGGTGCCCGTCGCAACCGCGTTCGATAAGTTCACCGTCGTGCCGGCCTCACGCTATCCGCTCGTGCTGGATTTTTCGACGGGCACGCTGGTGATCAACCCCGGGCCATGGGCGCAGAACGGGAAGAAAATTTAACGCCAGCATCTGCTGAGCTCCGCACACTTCAATCGCGGACGCGCCTCTTCGTTCATAAGCGCGACGGCCTTGGGCTGCCGCTTGTTGGTTTATACGCGCTATGTGTTGTGCCGCTTGCCAGTTCGTCATATTTGGTCGCTTCTAATGGCTCGCCATAATATATCTTCCCGCACGCCGGAAGGCTGGTTAATCTGACGGCTGACCTGCGGTGGTGTCCGTGGCGTCTTTGCGTGCGAAATAAATCGAAAACAATAATTCACGGGATGGTTGGCAAGGTGGGGGCGAGCCCCGCCGGGAGCTTGCTGATGGGCGCCCGACCGTTCCTGTGTGTGATGAGAAAATGGCGATCATGAATCCGATTGGAACTCCCCTCAAAGCGAACGCTGTCCGCGCCTTGCTGCTGGGCTCTGGCGAGCTGGGCAAGGAAGTCATCATCGAGTTGCAGCGGCTCGGCGTCGAGACCATTGCGTGCGACGCCTATGAAAACGCGCCGGCGATGCAGGTGGCGCACCGGTCGCACGTCTTTTCCATGCTCGATGGCGCGGCGTTGCGCCGCGTGGTGGAGTTGGAAAAGCCGCACTACATCATTCCCGAAGTGGAGGCGATTGCCACGGCGACGCTCGTGGAACTCGAGGCCGAGGGCTATCACGTGGTGCCGACCGCGCGCGCGGCGCGGCTCACGATGAATCGCGAAGGCATCCGTCGTCTGGTGGCGGAAGAGCTGAAGCTGCCGACGTCGCGTTACCTTTTTGCCGCCAACGAGGCCGAGTTCCGCGCGGCGGTGGCGAGCATCGGTTATCCGTGCGTGATCAAGCCGATCATGTCGTCATCCGGCAAAGGGCAGAGCGTCGCCCGCAGCGCCGATGACCTCGCGAAGTCGTGGAAATATTCGCAGGAGGGCGGACGCGCCGGCGGCGGCAAGGTTATCGTGGAAGGCTTCATCGAGTTCGATTATGAAATCACGCTGCTGACGGTCCGTCATGCGCAGGGCACGAGCTTCTGCGCACCGATCGGGCACATCCAGATCAACGGCGATTATCGCGAATCGTGGCAGCCGCATCCGATGAAGCCCGCGGTGCTCGCCGAGGCCGAGCGCATGGCGGGGCTCGTCACGAACGCGCTGGGCGGACGCGGAATTTTCGGCGTCGAATTGTTCATCAAGGATGACCAGGTGATTTTCTCCGAGGTATCGCCGCGTCCGCACGACACAGGCATGGTCACGCTGCTCTCGCAGGATCTCTCGGAGTTCGCGTTGCACGTGCGCGCGATTCTGGGGCTGCCGGTGCCGAACATCGCGCAGCACGGGCCGAGCGCATCGGCGGTGATTTTGCCGGTGGGAAATTCTTCCCTGGTCAGCTACGACAATCTGCCGGCCGCGCTCGCACAACCGGATACGGCGCTGCGCCTGTTCGGCAAGCCGGGCGTGTCGGGCCATCGCCGCATGGGCGTGGCGCTGGCGCGCGCGGCCACCATCGAGGAAGCCCGCACGAAGGCGAAGGCCGTGGCTGCTGCGGTGGTCGTCAATCTTTGACGACGTCTCGTCATAGCTGAAAACTTCGGACACACAGGAAAACTGAAGATGAAATTTTTCATTTGGGCAACTCTGCTTGCTGGTTGCGCCGCGAGCGCGCTCGCCTCGGCGGCCGATCTCGGCAAGGACTTCGATCTGCAAGGCTTCGTTGACGGCGCGCTCAAGGCGGGGCAGAAAAACATCGTAGTGCCGGCGGGCCGCTATCGCGTCACGCCGCAGCACAACACGCATCTCTCGTTCAAGAATCTCGACGGCGTCACCATCGTGGCCACCGACGTGGAGCTGATTTGTACGAAGACCTGCCGCGCCATCGGCTTCGAGAGCTGCACGAACGTCACGTTCAAGGGACTGACGATTGACTACGATCCGTTGCCGATCGCCGAGGGACGTATCACCGCGCTGGCGCCGGACAAGAGCTGGGCGGAATTCGAAATCATCGAAGGCTATCCCGATCACAAGCTGGTGCAGCGGATCGAAATCTACGACCCAACCACTGGCGAATTGCGCCGCACCGATCCGGGCTATCAGGATGAAATCGTTGCGCTCGGGCAGCATCGCTATCGCATCGCCAAGCACAAAGGCTTTCGCTTCCGCCCAGAGTGGGACACCGAGCAGGTCGGCGATATTCTGGTGACGATCAACCAATCTCCCGACGGCGCGGGCGGTCATGCGATCACGTCGGATCGCTGCGTCGGGCTGCGGCTGGAAGACATCACGCTCTATAGCTCGCCGTGTTTCGGTTTCGTGGAGCATCGCTGCGACGGCAACACCTATCTGCGCTGCAAGATCGATCGCCGGCCGGCGCAGACCGATCTGGTCAAGCGCGGGTTCCCGCGCATGCGCTCGCTGACGGCTGACGCGTTCCATAGCACCGAGGCGCTCAAGGGGCCGGCGATTGTGGATTGCACCGCCAAGTTTCAAGGTGATGACTGCGTGAATATTCACGGCACCTATCATTTCGTGACCGCGAGCACCGGCAACGTGCTGCGCATCGGCGTCACGGGGCGGCTCACCATCGAGCCCGGCGATGCGGTGGAATTTTTGCCGTACGCGGGTGCGCGTCCGCCCGACGCAGTCGCCAAGTCGCTGGAGCCCGATGGCCAGATCACCGAGGCGGAGCAGGCGTTTCTTCGGAAGTTGAATCTCAATCCGCACAACAAGGAACGCTATCTGGGCGGGCAGGCGAAATTTTATAAGCTGACGCTGGACCGCGCGATGGATGTGCCGATCGGCACGATGGTGTGCGCGGCGAACCGGATGGGGAATGGATTTCTGGTGAAGGGCTGCGACTTCGGTTTCAATCGCTCGCGCGGCATTCTCATCAAGGCCAGCCACGGGCAGGTGATCGGCAACAAGATCACGCACGGCTGGATGGCGGCGGTGTTGGTCTCGCCGGAATACTGGTGGTCGGAGTCGGGCAGCTCGTGCGACGTTACGGTGCGCGACAACGAAATCGTCGGCTGCCGGAT
>TBL_comb47_HYPODRAFT_10005275_pt1 | contig 14475 bp, 21 predicted proteins | sample TroBogypolimnion_40_FD_10682 | JGI IMG/M metagenome (IMG submission 10682)
GTATATATCGTCAAGAACATAAGGCAGAAATATATGAAAAGAAAAAAGAATATATGGAAGCTAATAAGGAACATATGCAAGCAAAGAAAAAAGAATGGGCTGAAGCTAATAAAGAACGGTTGAAAGCAAACCGTAAAATTTATGAAGCAAAAAAGAAAGCAAAATTATTAGAAGAAAAGGCAAAGCTTCTAGAAGAAAAAGCAATATAATCTTATTGATAATAATATAAATATAAGAATACAAATAATATAATGTGTGAAACAGAAGAACAAATTAAATCTTATGAAGCTGATGTTGCTAAGGTAGATTCAATGTTTCCAGGAGCTAAATTTGTTGTAGCAATAGGTTTAGAAGAATTAGATGAAGTTGTAACAAATGCTAAATCTATTGTAATTAAAAATACATATAATTGTTATTGTTATGATAATTTTAAAAAACCTACTGATTATTTTGTAATAACTGGTGAAAAAATGACAAATAAATTTATAATTTCTAAACTGATAGAAGGCGGATTAGAGTTAGATTGTAATCATTGTTTTTTAGAAGGATTTAATAGGTATCCAAAAAATAGTGAATGTCAGTTTGAAATTTGTACTGGGTCTTAATATACTTTTTTACAATGAAATAAAAAAAGTATATTAAATTCTATTTTTATAATAAAATGTATATGTATAATGGAAAAAGGCCGAATGATGGTATTACATTCTGTAATAATTGGTATTTTATTATACCTTTTTATGATTTTTGTACTCGGACAAACACAAAGTGTCGCTGAAAACAGAAGTATTTTATTGGCTGCATTGATATTGATATATATGATTTTATTTGGTCATAAATTGCCAACTTCAATGAATAATATATAATATTAATATAAAAAATTGATTTATATTTATTAGTATTAACTAATAAATATAACTATTAAAAATGACTACTTCTGAAGATGTATTTTGGCTTTATGAGAGAAATAAAAATAAAGAATATAATGACTGTATAAAATTATGTAAGCCTTGCCCGAATTTATTTGGTACAGATTGTTGTTGCGAATCTTTAGACCCTGTTTTACCAATTACAATAGGTAACCAAGATGACCCGTGTAGATTAAAAGTTAAAACATATATTAAGTTTGGCGAAGAATGTCCTATTTGTTTTGACCCAATAGAGCACAAAAAAAACGCATATTTAACTGGATGCGGGCACTCTTTTCACAGAAAATGTTTATTTAATACTATTCAGGCAAAATGGGAAACAAAACCATTTAGCACTATAAGATGTCCAATGTGTAGAGCTAGTTTAGGATATCCTGAAATGTTTGAAAGATATATTTATAGCTATGATAAAAATAATTCACTTGATAAACTAGAAGATTATTGGTTATCTAAAGAATTCAGAATGCCTGAGTTTTGCGGTTCAGGTAGACATTATTTGGGAATGAAAAATAATTGTAATCAATGTATTAATTACAGAAATAATGGAATCAACCTTTTATAACGAAGTAAAGAAAGGTTGAATCAAATATTATATAAATATTAATTTTGTTTTTGCTTTACTAAAATTCTTTAACTCCATTTTTTCTAAAAATGGATTTTTTTAAAGTGGATATATATATATAAATGTCAAATGGAAGTTTTTGGTATGGAAGGTCTACAGGATTTCCTGGTTTTTTATATAAAAAAAATAATGGTGTAGGAGCCAGAAGAAGCACTAAAATGGGCCCTGGAGGAAATATTACGTGTAATAATTCAACTTATCTGTATAATAAATATAAGCCTGGACAAGGAGGTGTAGGTGCCTCTAGTACTTCAAATCGACGTGCTAAAAATCGTCTAGCTACTGTGTGTGATGCTCAAAAATGTTTTCCTTGTTATACAACACTAGGACAATATAGCAATTATACACATAATCCTAATGGATATATTCCTTGTCCTTCTATATAGGCACTGAATAAGGTCTGTAATAATGATTTCGGTATTTTTGATTCGCATCAAAATATTGTACGTTACCTGTGGGAATATATGTGTAATTATTATTTGTCGTTGGTCTAAATCCTGATGGTACTGGGGTTGATGCTGAATTTATATTTAAGAATACCATATTATCATAACTTTTCTTAACTGCGTCTGCTTTTTGATTACATTGGGTTTGATAATTATACCAATAATTTCTAGTTACTCCTATACTTGGACTCGTTCCCATTTTCATTGGTCCAGAAAATGTATTATTATCAATATGATTTATATATGATTGTTTACATCTTACAACTCTTGGTCTGCCTGCCATTTATATATATCCACTTTTTATAATAAAATAAAAAAAGTATAATTATTTTTCTAAATGTTTTTATTTTATTACGTATATATTTATCTACTAGATACTAACTATCTATAATTCTGTTTCTTCTACTTCTGATGCTTTTTCTAATTTTAAATTTCTAAAAACCTGTGCTATTTCGGATTGTGCTTGTAATTTTAGGCCAGCTCTTTTTATTTTTTCTTCTGTCAATTTTGGTTTTGGCGATATATTTTTACAATTACATATTAATTTGTTAAATATTGTTTGTTTTTGTTCTTCATTTATCTCGCTATTTTTGAATGATTCGTTAATATCTAATTCTTCAAGTAGATTACAGCAACACATTTTATCTTCTGATTTTTTTGTGAAAGGAGAATTTACTCTACTGTATTCATTCAAACATTCTAAGAGCATTTCACTGTATTCATCTTTTTCTAAGTCTCCAACAAAACAAGATTTATTATCACGAGTAAAATCAGAAACATACCTAGCTCCTAATATTCCAATAATATTTCCAGTTACAAAGTCTGTTATGCTGAAATTATCTGTTTTATAATATTTTGTACTATAATGTTCCCATCTTTCATAAAGATGAAATATTTTTTTTGATTTATTACAAACTTTTATCATCTTACACATATTTGTGTAATCATTTATCTGGACGAATCCTGAGTCCACATATTTACCTTCTTCATTGAATATATAAATTGCTTGTCTGAAATATTTTTCGCATGTTACTCTTTCTCTTGGAGGTCCACAAATATTTTTACTTCGCATTATTCCAATACTAATACTTGGTAAATCTATTGTTAATCCATCACTCACTTTAAATTTAGTATTCATTGTTAAACTTGAGTTCATTGTGATTAGTTCGCTTTTAATATTTAATTATATCTTTTATAATATTTATATGAAGTATTTCAATTTTTTTTATAATTAAAATAGGTTTTATACTACAATGTGACCTATATTTTTTTCGAAAAATTTTATATCGATATGTTGTCCGTATCTTAAATCATCATATGTTTCTTGTGTAAAAACATTTTCATAAGTGCGCTTACCTAAAATAGATGATAAATCAGTATCAGGTGGAATATTTCGTCGTATTATTTTTACTTTATATTTTTTATTAGTTTTATTTTTACTATATTTATTTTGATATTTTGAAATCATAATTGAGTACATAGTTGTATTCATTTTATTATTATTGTTTTTATTATAATAATTTAAAATAAAAGTAATTCAATTTTATTATTTACACGTTTTTTATAATTAAGTATTTTCAAATAATTAATTATAAATATTAGCTCCATTTGGGAATCGAACCCAAGATCTTTTTCTTACAAGGAAAATGCTATACCACTAAGCCAATGGAGCTTACAAAAGGGGGAAAATAAACATATAATTTACTTACACAACCAACACCAAAATCTTTCTCAAATAATAAGTAAATATTCTAACTGATAATAGAACTCATCCAGGAAAATCCTAATGATATAAATAATAATATATATATATTAAACTTTTCGTTATTTTACTAACATACTAAGTAATAATATATTAAACTTTTCGTTATTTTACTAACATACTAAGTAATAATATATTAAACTTTTCGTTATTTTACTAACATACTAAGTAATATATTAAACTTTTCGTTATAAAACTTTTCGTTATTTTACTAACATACTAAGTAATAATATATTAAACTTTTCGTTATTTTACTAACATACTAAGTAATAATATATTAAACTTTTCGTTATTTTACTAACATACTAAGTTATATTAAATACTTAAACCAATGAATGCTTTGAATTTATTCTCCCCATATTACAATATATTATTGTCTTTAAGTTGTTTTATTTAAAATACTTATTATAATTTATATTTGCTATATTTTGCTATATTTTGCTATATTTTGCTATATTTTTTCTAAAAGTATACTAAAGTATTTCTTTTAATGATTTTATTTGTTCTTCCGTTAATTTTTCTGGAAATTCTACGTGAAAATGTATTAATAAATTACCTGTATGTTCCTGGCGAGTTAATCCCATATTTGGGATAATTTTTATATATTCTGGAGGAATTATACTACCACTATTATTATTCAATGTATAAACCTTTCCATTTATATATTTCAATTCAAAACTAAATCCACAAAGCGCATCCTTGAGAGAAATCTTTTTGTTCATTATTAAGTCTATACCTTTTCTCTCAAATTGAGTTGTATTTTCTATCTTAATAAATATTTTAAGATCACCTTTAATTTCATCATTTAGTATATTTCCCTTTTCTCTTAATAATATTATTTCATTATCGTCTATTCCTTTTGGAATTGTTACGTAAACAGTCTCGTTTTCAAATACCTTATTTTCACCTTCTATTAACCAACGTTCAATATCAACTGGAATTGTACCACCAGCTAAAACCTGTTCCATATTTATTGTTACTGTCTTGATAATTGGTGTTGGCTTTTGTAATTGAGGAGGAGGACCTCCTCTAAATACGTGAATTTTTGGCATACCTTGTGGCATACCTGGTATTGAGCCTAAAGCACCACTAAATAAAGCACTAAAAATATCATCCATATCTTGAAAAGGCATACCCATATTTTGACCACCACCGCTGTGACTTGCCATTCTAAAAAATGGATTTTTATTCATCATATCATACTCCTCCTTTTTTTGTTCGTCTCCTAAAGTTTCGTATGCTTCATTTATTTTCTGAAATTTACTGACAGCTTCTAAATTATTTGGGTTTCTATCTGGGTGTAGTTTGAGAGAAAGAGATCTGTATGCCTTTTTTATATCATCTTTACTTGCGGTTTCTGGAACACCTAAAATATTATAAAAAGATTCAGACATTTAATATTATTAAATGAGATATACTTAAATAATAAATAACTTATAATTATTATGGAATTAGAACAAAAATTATTTATTGATAAATTTCAACCTATTTATTTTAAAGATTTTGAAATAGATAATAAAATTATTGATATTTTAAAAACATTAATTAATATGGATAACTTAAATATTTTATTTATTGGTGATATGGCTTCAGGCAAGACGTCTCTCTTAAATGCTATAATTAAAGAATATTATACTGGTAGTAGCCAAAAACAATATGAAGAAAATGTCCTATATATTAATAGTCTTAAAGAACAAGGCATTAATTATTATCGTAGTGATGTTAAAACATTTTGTCAAACTTGTTCGTCTATTAAAAATAAAAAGAAGATTGTTGTATTAGATGATATTGATATTATTAACGAACAAAGTCAACAAGTATTTCGTAACTGCATTGATAAATTTAGCCATAACGTTCATTTTATATCTTCTTGTAGTAATACACAAAAGGTTATTGAAAGTCTTCAATCTAGATTTATTATAATCAAAATTAACCCATTAAAGAGAGAAAATTTACATAAAATTCTTTTAAAAATTAAAAATAGTGAAAATATTGAAATCGATGCTGCTGCTGAAGAATTTATTCTTGATATATCTAATAGCGCAGCTAAAATCCTATTAAATTATATGGAAAAATTTCAAATTATTAAATCAAAAAATTACATATGAACTTGCCGTACAATTATGCACTAATATTAGTTTTTTAACATTTGAAGAATATAATTTATTACTTAAAAATAATAAATTAGATGACGCAATAAAACTTATTTATCGAATTTATGATAAAGGCTATTCTGTTATGGATATTTTAGATAGTTATTTTTTATTTATTAAAAATACCAAAAATATTACAGAAGACCAAAAATACAATATTATTCCTTTTATTTGTAAATATATTACTATTTTTCATAATATACACGAAGATGAGATTGAATTAGCTTTATTTACAAATAATTTAATTAAGCTTTTCAAATAATTTAAACATATAATTATTATTATATAATAATTATATAATTATGTCTACACAAATTTTTAAAAATAAAATTCCATCTGAAAAAATATTTCATTTATTAGATTTATTATGTATTAAAAATAATAAACATTATGTTTTCGATTTAAATTCTTTTAAAAAAGGCGTTTTTACACAGGATATTAATATTTTTTTAGAAGAATGTAAACCATATTATCATATCTCTAAACAAAAATATTTAGAAAATAAAATTACTTATAACAGTTTTACTACTGTATTAAGACAAATTTGTAATTTTAATAAAGTAATATTTACATCTCAGATTAAATATGATAAATCTAATTATGAGACTATTTATTATATATTTTTTTAAAAAATTGATTTACTTTTTTATTATATTATTATTATTATTAAATTTAAACCATATTCACATTTAAAAATGACAACTCTTCAAGAAGCTACAAATTTAATACAATTATTACCAATTCCTCCTGATTTACAAAACAAAATATTAATATTATTTCTAGGATTAGGAACTCCTAGTGCGACTCAAATAAAAAAACTAATTACACAAATGAATAATAGAAAAATATTTACTGATTTTAATATTGATATTAATAATAAATCCTTATGGAGATTCAAAATATTTATGAACTTTAATAGCATACTATCAGAATATAATTATACTTCATATGAACACGCTGAATTATTATGTGACCTTAAAATAGCATATTTGGATATTATTAATTATCAAAATAAGATAAATTATAATTTACAGGAATATAAAAGATCATTATATGCGATGTCTAGAGGAAGATTACTTGAAATGGTAAATAATATGGATAGGTTTAGATATGGAGAATATGGTACACCAACAGCTAATATTATTCGTAATATTCCTATAAAAGATGATGATGATGATGCGGATTATGATTTAGAATATGATTCATATTAATATTATTAGTATGAATATTTTATTGTAAAAATAATTAAGTATTTCAAATTTTATAAACAGAAAAATTATTTAATATTTTTTTCTTGTTCCTCCATTTTTTTTAGAATTTCTTTTAGTTCCTCCATTTTTTTTCTCTTTTGGTTTATAATCATCATAATCTAATTCTTCTAAATCAGATGAAGCATTAGAAGAAGTTTCTGAAGCAGTCTCCGAATTATCATCATTATTATAATCATCATCAATATTATCGTCTAATTCTGACTCTTCTGATTTATACATATATAATCCTAAACCTCCAATAGCCAAAACTGTTGTAGCAATTAATAGGGATTTTACGTCGTTCATAATTATATATTTCTATTCTACAAAATTAATAGTAATTATACACATTTCTTAATATTCTCAACATTCTCTTCAAAGTCTTTTTATTGTACGTTTGATAATCATAACCAGTAATTTCATTTTCCTTTCTTACACTATTCTCCAATGTGCCAAATGTAATATCATCTGAATCAAAAGGCAAATTATCACAATTATAAAGACTATAACTCCACAAATTTTGTTTACAAATTACTGTTTTTACGAAATCCATCGTGTCATGCATAGTATCACAAATAAAAGAATATGTTTCCCAAGCATTAGGACGCTTACCTCTAATAACATACACCTCTTCATTCACATCATAAAAAACATACATTGAAGTATCTAGCTTAAATGTATCGCTATCAAACTCATCAATTCTAAGCACTAAACAATCAGTAGGGTAATTTTCGTATGACATCTTATTACAGTAATTATTGTATTATATTTAAGCTGATTTATTAAATATATTACTAAACTAATTTAGAGCAATATGTATTTACATAATAATAATTTAAAAATATCTTATTATTTAAATAATATGGAATATTTTGCGCCTTTGGAAACTGGATTCACCATTTATAGTAAAAGCGGTTGCCTTAATTGTACTAAAGTCAAAAAATTATTATGTGATAAAGAGATTTTTTTCTTAGAGGTAGATTGTGATGAATTCTTGATTGAAGACAAAAAAGGATTTTTATTATTTATTAAAGAGAGAGCTAATAAAGAATATAAAACTTTTCCTATGGTGTTTAAGGATGGTAATTTTATTGGGGGATTTGATGAAACACAAACATTTGTTGATAAGCTTTTATGTTTTACTAATGTAAATTTTTAACGACCAGTATAAGGCACCCTAGGCACATTATCTCCGAGCATATTAGGTTTCAAAGAATATAGTCCCGGGTACAGGGGTGTCTTAAAAAATCCCACCCAATCAGGTTTAACTTGTAGCGGTTCCAAAATGTTGGCACCTTCATCTCCCAAATTGACTAAGAAATAGTTACCTAATATGGTGTCGCTTTCTAACACTTGTTTTTGGCTTAGACGGGCAAACCATTCATACTTTCTTCTGCTTAAAATTTGTTCCGCAGGAATCCATATTCCGTACGTCTGAGGATAAATATTCAAATAATTATTCGACATAAGGTCTTCCAATTTTATAGGAGTATCATCAACCGTTTTTATTCCTACATCTATTCCAGGTATCATATTTATTTTTCCATTTTGAATTTTTTTATTCGCAAATCTATCAAAATCACCTAAAAATTGACTTTGTGCGGTAAAATCGCGAGACATAACACGTTGCATAAAATCAATGAATTCTTTTACGACTTCGTTATTTTTAGGAGCGCCACAAAAGTTTAAATCAGGATAAAAATCAAATGTAGCAGATGTCACATTTTTATCATTATTTTCACATAGAAACATTTTCTCTCCTCTTATACCTTTTTGATACAAACCAGTCAAGTCTTTCATACATAGAAATGAAATTGGACAGTTAATACCTCCATATTTATATATTAATTTCATTAATCCTAATTTTCTCATATTATCTGAAATTGGACTAGAAATCTTTTTCATATCAACAGACCAACCTGGTAACAATTTTTCAAATGAATTATCATCAATAATACAAATTGTAAAAGATTGGTCGCAATGTTTCATTATGCTTCTAACCGTTAAATATAAGTATGGCTGATTTAGTTCAAAAGAACTTCGCGAGCCAAAACTTAACCATTTTCTAGAATTATAGTCATATGGAACGTGAATCCATAATATTGGTTTTTTACTCTTACCTAAAGTTACATCATCCAATAAATAATTTTGAATAGCCTCAGAATTATCTTTATTTTCTTCACGTATACGTTTATCTTCAAACCTTTTATGTAATATACCTAGAACAATAAGAATAAAAAAAAGTATAAAATAATTGGTTATTGACATATATTATACTATTATATTTTATTTGCCTATATACAGATTATTTTTTGTTTAGTTTTTATTATTTTTGAATTTATATAATTTTATTGTTTTTGTTTTTGTTTTTATTAATTTTTTATTTTCATTATAGAACCCCAAAAATTTGATTGATTTTTATTAGTTTCTTCTAGTTGTTTTGCTAATTTATATGCTCTTTCAGTTGTTTGTATTTCTTCTTGTTTATTTTTATTATTTAGATATTCTGCTGCTTGAATTTCTGATAATGGAACATTATTTTGTGAATTTCTATAAATATTATATTCATTTAAATTATTAAATTTTTTCACATTATTATAGTCTTCCATTGTGACAGGAATAACTGATTCCACGTGTGCCTTTTTTAAATCCTCATATTGTAAACTACTAAATAAATCAGAACTAAAACATTCTGGGCTATCACCTGTTAAATTACTCGCACCACTAAAATTTGAATATAATTCATCTATTCCTTTGTGTACTACTAATGAACGAACATGTTGTTTCTTTTTTTCAATTTCTTCGCCTAATTGTGTATATGATATTTTTTTTTCATCATCTATATCTTCATTTGATTTAAGCCAATCACCATATCCATTTTTTTCTTCATCATTATGTATTTTATTCTTTTCAAACTGAGTATTAAACCATTTGTTAAAGTTTTCTCCTTTATCAATTTTGTTTGTAGAGAGAAATTCCTTTAAAGTACCCTTTTTATGTTCGCTTAAATACGGCGCTTTATCCTTATCATTATATTCTTCTACAACTTCATCATAAGGTTTTTCATTCGATGATACTGATTTAAATTTCCAAATAAAATATAATTTTTTATACGCCTTCGAATAAAAACGAAAATAATCCGGATGTAGTCCGGATTTATCTGGATGTGTTTTCAAAACTATTTTTTTAGCCTTTTTTACATCTTCTTCTACAAAATCCTTCGGAATTCCAAAAAGATTAAAAATATCATCTAAATTATAATTATCAATATTTAAATCCATATTTGTTGTCATTAATTAATATATATATTATCTAATTGCCAAATTTTTAAATATATATTTTATTTATTTATAATATTTAAATACCCTTATATTATTTATAAACCTACTTAAAGCCGCAACGCATAAAATAATATATTAAACCTGCTTAAAGAAATTGACAATATTATAAAATATATAATGGATGTTGAATCAGAATATAACGCAAAATTCGAACAATTATGTAATGGAATACCTAACAACAAATATATTTTGGAAGTTACTAAGTTATGTGGATATGGTGAATTTAATACAATTTATAAGAAACAAACTTTATTAGATTTATATGCTATTGTGGCATTACAATTTGATAGAGAAATTATTCAAATCTTTTTTTTAAATGATATTACTAAGGAAAAAATTAAAATTCCAATTTCAAATAGTATTACAATTCAAGATTTTATTTTCAAATACAATTCAGGTCATGAACTAATTATTAAACCAATTTATCCTGTTCCGTGTAAAATTGTTTACAGACTTTATTATGATGATGGACATTCACATAATGGTACAATTTGTGAACTATCTAATATTTTGTAAAAAAGGTATTAGAAATAAAATTGAATAAAAATTCTTTATTATTAAATATATTATAATAAAGAACTACATAATGTTATCTCAAAGATATAAACCAACTGATATTAATGGTATTATTGGAAATAAAAAAAATATTGATGGTATTATTCAATGGATTAACGAATTCTCGCCGCAAAATAAAAAAAAATGCCTACTTATTTCTGGTAACAGTGGAATTGGTAAAACTCTTTCTATTGAACTTGTTTTAAAGAATTTGAAATATAATATTGTTGACCTAAACTCAGATGATGAACGAGATAAAGATTATATTAAAAGTACAATTAAACCTATATTACAAGTAGTTAAAACTGTTTTTGGTAAGAAAAATGCGCTTGTTGTTAATGATTTAGATTGCCTTAGCGATCATGGGTTTATTTCGGCTTTAATCGATTGTATAAAAGAAACCAAAATACCAATCATTTGTACTTGTAATGACAGGTATAACCAAGCATTCAAAACATTTGCGACCTATTGTGAAGACATTAAATTTAGAAATCCTAGCGCGAATGAAATATATAATTTTATTAATCCGATTTATAAAAAAGAAAAAATATTAATATCAGAAATCAATGCTAGAAAGCTTATTGAAAATTCAAATAATGATGTTAGAAATACATTAAATAATTTACAATTATACAATCACAAATCTGAAATCATATTAGACAAAGATAGTACTCAAATAGGTATATTTGATATGGCAAATATTTTACTTTCACAAACGAGTGAATTTGATAAAAAATATAAAACATTTTGGCTTGATTCAGATTTGCCCCCTTTAATGATTCACGAAAACTACATTAGTAATGGCATAAAAAGTAAAAATAATGATGAATCAAGTAAATTAAAAGATTTAGATAATTTATTCGATGCTGCTAATTGTCTAAGTAATATTGACCTTTTTGAAAGTGATATTGAAGCTATAAATTGGGATTTAATGCCTTATATTGCGGTAAACTGTATTAATGCTTCCACAAATTGTCATACTAAAGCACAAATTAAATTTCCAGTATTCTTATCAAAAACATCTACTAAAGGAAAAAATAAAAGAAATATTCAAGAGCTTTCAAATAAGTTTGGACGAATTTTAAGAATCAGTTATATAACATTTAAACTCGAATACTTGAATTATATTTTAATAATATTATTTGAAAGCCTATTTAATGACAAAACAAAGGGTAAAATCACTAAATTTGTGGTTAAGTGTTTGGACTTTGGCTTTACAAAAGAAGATATACAAGAAAATCTATTTAATTTAATTATTAGATGTGAAGCTTATGATAAATACAATTATAAATCAATAGAAACTAAAACTAAAACTGCTATTGTAAAAGGGTTTGCTAAAATTGAATAAAATATTTATTATTTTATGTTTTATGTTTATTATTTTTATTATTTTTATTATTTTTTTTTATTTTTTTTATTTTTATTATTTTTATTATTTTTTTATTTGTGTTGGAATTGGATTCACTTTGCTTACTTCCATTAGATGTTTACCACATCTTTTAAAAAATTCGTCTAATGCGCGTGGTTCAGATCCTGTAACCATATCATCTGGAATATATGTGCTATTTCCTTTTTTATAACAAAGTAAAACTGGAATACCATTTACCATTTTTTTACTCTTTAAAAGAGCATAAAAATCAAAACTCACATCTACATCAATATCACCGCATACAACATTGGCAGGTGAGCTCGCAAAAAAAGCGTGAACTATATGTTCAATTTGTTTGCACGGACCACACCAAGTTGCTCCGAGTTTTAAAATAATTAATCCTGGATTATGTCCAAGTAAATGAAAAAAAGCATCTCTATTTGCGATTTCACTAATTATTTTTTTACTCATTTATATTACTTATTTATATTTAAGTTTTTATATTATAATATTTAAATACTTTTAATATTTATTTAAAATACTTTTAATATATGTTTTTATAAAATAAAAAATTGAATCATAATACTTAAATACAAATATAAGTATTATAATATACAAATGACAGAACCACAAGTTAAAAAAATGAAACTACAAGTTAAAAAAATGAAACTTATTATTGAAGAAGATAATGAAGAATATATAATGAAAACAAATAAATCAATAAAAATACAAAAATGGGTTAGAGGTTGTATGTTTAGACTAAAACAATTGCCTTTGATTATGCTTAAAATTCAAAAATATTTAAAATCACAAAGCATTTAGTTTTCAGACCAAAATGAAGATGGTAGAATTAATAGTTGTATGGATGAAGATGTAATTATTCAATTACTTATTGAAATGTTTGGTAATAAAATAAAAAAACCAAAAATTAGAATGTGGTATGATTTATTAGCGTTTGATTATATGTATGGATGGATTCCAATCAATATAAAAACAACTACTACAATAACAAGCGACAATACAGGTAATTTAGCGATGTGTGTGTATGCTTACACAGATGAAATGCTTGATATTCATAGGGATAAGTCTTATGAAAATGGTAAAATGAGCGAAATACTTTTCAATAAATTAAAAAATAAAAAATATAATACCAATAACAAAAAGGATTATTATTTCATAGTGTTAAATAAAACAGATGCGAGTGATATAATTGTTAATAGTGTAAAAGGTTTGACAATATTAACACCAAATATAAATAATTTACCATTTCAAGTGAATTGGAGCAAAAATAGGTTGTTTAAATATGAAAATATAAACAAAAAAATAGAACTATTTATTGATTGCTTACAAAAACCCAAGCCGTCATGGAAAGAAACATTTATGTCAAATATACGGACATTAGATTTATAGATATTCACTTGGAATAAATGAATTTGACAGAGAACGATGTCCTATTTTAAATCTTCCAGAAAACATAAAATTATCCTTAAATTTATCACTATTCATATACGATACTATATTATTTAAATTACACTCTTTTTTTGGTTTAAGCATTATTAAACCGCCACCAAAATACTGAACTTTACTTAAAAACGCTACATTTGGTTTTCTTGTTATATTATTAACATATATACAATCTTTACCAAGATTTGTATGGATTGTAGTAATATTTCTTGGTGCTCCCCATTCAAACCAATTTTTTTCATTAAATTTTCGTATCCCTCTTTCAATAAGTTCTTTTTTATATTGTAATAAATGTTTATTGATTTTTTCATTTTCACAAGGGTAATTTTCAATATAAATATATTTATCAACTTTATTCTCGCCATTTAATACTTCAATATTACCAAGTTCTTCATTTTTATAAACATCTTCTTTTCCGCTAACAAGACCAACATAAATATCAAAATAGTCTTGAAACAATACACTATTATTATTTTCTTCTTCTCCAAAAGTAATTAATCCGTTGCTGTTTGTAATATAGAGTAATTTGTCGTTATATAATACTTTTTTATCAATTAAACTATTTTTACAATATCTAAAAACAATAA
>TBL_comb47_HYPODRAFT_10005276_pt1 | contig 14472 bp, 12 predicted proteins | sample TroBogypolimnion_40_FD_10682 | JGI IMG/M metagenome (IMG submission 10682)
CCAACCGGTATGGGTTGCAATAACCAAGAGCGCCAACGATTGGCAATCAAGTCATGGCATTTAAAGACGCTAAGACCTGTAGTAAAGAACCAGGCTAAGTAGCGATTGCGCGCAGCAGAATCCGATAGATTCATAACCTTTTGTAAATCAGGGCCCAGTAAGCGCCAGGCCAAGGTCATAAGAACGCTGGTAGCTGGCACATCTTCATTAGCGTCTTGTTTTCCATGCATTACTGGACTATCTAATTGCCGAATTAGATCCAAAGAGATAGCGCTTGCTAGGCGATGCTCTTGCATACCCATCAAGTAAAACCAGGCAGCTAGTAGACTGGTATCAGCCATACCGTTTGAGGAAAACTTCTGAATCACATCAGGACGCCAGCCCAAGACCAAACGCATCATGCGTGGTATGGAAACCTGGGCACCCTCAATACTTAAATTACCAACAGATTCTTGTAGCCAATTCATTTGTGCCGAATTAAGGTCATCCCAATCAGGATATTCACAGCGGCCATTGACTAACCACCACTGCGCAAAACGCTCCGTTGGTTTATCAGAAGACTTAAGGTCTTGCCGTACATCAGAGCGAAGCAACCAAGCAAAATGCTTGGCTAAAGATAGATCAAGCATTAGAAGCTGACATAGCTTATAGGTTTCGCTGGATAAGGAATGTATTGGAAAGCATTAAACTCTCATCACCCACCATACCATCTTCCCGAATTTCTAAACACGTGCAATCTGCATCGGCAATGATTTTAAAAACTTCGTGCTGAGGCAAAAAATGCATTTCTAAAGTGTTTGGCTGAACTGTTTGCAAATAACGCTCAGCTTCAAACAAATAGCCATTGCGATAGGTCGGAATTTGAAGATACGCCACACCACCAGGATTTAAGCAAGTGAGTAGATTTCTTAACATCCATACGATCACAGGAGGTGGATTGTGTTGCAAAGTGATGACAGACAAAATAGCATCTACATTAGGCAACTGATACAGAGCGCGTGGATCATCCCAATGAATGAACTCCGCATTACCAAATCCCAAACTCTCTACCTGAGCTTTAGCAATCAACATATGCGGCTTAGAGATATCAGTAGCAATTAATTTAGGAAAAGTCTGCAACAAAAATTGAGAAACGCGCCCTAACTCCGCAACCCACTTCAAGGCAGGTTTGAATATGGCTCGGATTGACATTATTACGACGCAGTGCTGCTAAGAAGATATCAAGGACATACTTACCAGAGTCATAAAATTGCTGACGGTTTGCTTCAAAATGATCTAAGTGATATTGGGGCTGAGTAATGGTTGACCAATATGGCTCTACCTCGCCAAGATGAGTCCATTCAAACTTAATGCGATCAAACATTTTCTTGAGCAAATCATCTGAAATTTCTGCCTCTACCGGAATATGGGGCAGATGAAAGGGATGGCGCAATTGCACATCTTGATGTTTGTCTAAAATTTCACCCATGCGACTGCGAAACTCTGGTGAGCGCATAAAACTCTCACGCAAAGCGGGAATACTGTGCACAGTTTGGCAAAGGTTATTGACGATATCGGAGCTCTCGGGATCGCGCCCTAAGAGTAGCTGATATGCCAAAGTGACTTGTTCAGAAGTGATCAAAATGAAACCTATAGATTATCTAATGCTTTATTTTACCGAGCTTTGGCCAGCCAAAATCGAAACCTATGAATATAGCCAGAAAACACATAATTCATAGGCATTAGAGGCCTTAGTAGGGAGAACCTAAAATCGATTTACGGTCTTTTCATCAATCACAAAATGGGTGATTACTACTGCTTGGCCAGCCCCAATATAGAGACCGCTCTCTGCTTTAGTACGGAAAGTAACAGTGAAAATATTGTCCATACCAGAAAGCAATATTGGGTCGATGATTCCAACATTGATGTGGCGATCCGCCCCTAGGGTAAAGGTTTTTTGCTGAATATCATGCACTGAAATACTCACCTCCAAACGATCAGTAGAGGCATCGTTCAGCTTTCGCCCACAGACGTAGAAGTTTTGAATACTAGAGACATCTTTCAGAGTTACCTCAATTTCATCGTCAACGAGATAGCCAAGTAGAGCATTGCTATAACGCACCCCACGAACTGATATTTGTTTGCCGATACCGAAATTCAAATCCTTGTCATCCAGCTCACGAGACCAACGATGCTCTTCTCGAGCCAAGACATTCTCCGAGATAGTTCTTGCAGCAGCACTCGGGGCAGCCAAAAATCGGGGATTTAAGTTTCCATCCAAGTTCTGACTGTAAGTAATATCAGATGAGAGCAAGGGTTGCCAAACCTTACTTAATTCATTCTTGATTTCTGGGCGCCACTTCTGAAAGAGAAGGCGACTGTTTTTTTCATTCTGAGGACTCTTTAAGTCACGAGATAGAGCGACATGATGCTTAATTTGGCTTTCATGGGAGACGTAAATGGATTTACCAAGGGCGGCAACCTTATAGCAGAGGTCAACATCCTCCCCTCCATTCAGAAAGCCCTCATCAAAACCACCCACAGCCTCGTAATCAGACCTACGGATTGCTAAACAGGCTCCAGTCACTGCAGGAACCTTGGAGTAACTAATAGAAGAATCTGGGAGTTGTCGCTTATGGACAAACTTGCCTTGAGGTGTTAACTCAAAACCAACGTGGTCAATCGAATCATCGGAAATGCGGCGCTGAACATTACCTACAATGCCGGCATTAAGAGTTGGTGATTCAAGAATCGATAACATTGGCTCTAGCCACTCGGTGTCAAACTCAAGATCGTTATTAAGCAATATAAGAATATCACCCGAGGCTTGCCTGACGCCTATGTTATTTGACTTGGCATATCCAAGGTTGGTCTTATTGTTTATTACCTTAACCTGGACGCCGGATAATGACTCAAGAGCTAAATCACTTCCATCAGTAGATGCGTCATTAACAAAAATTACATCGTAAGAAAATTTAAGCCCGAGGGTTAGCCTCAGAGACTCATACTGAATCAGCGACTCTTGCAAACGATTGTATACCGGAATAACAAAGCTAAGCCCCATTTTTACAGCCCCGAAATTAATAGCAATAAAATGTCTTATTATCACTATAGACCAATGATTAAAAATCATAAATTTTTACTACAACCCCACACAACTCAAATAAAACAATATGGCCAACACTACCGATAATTATTTATTGAATAAACCTTTAGTAATAATTGGAGCTGGTGGACATGCGTGCAGCGTTGCAAATATTGCTTTGTCCAATGGAATTAAGATCGAATATTTTGTCGATCAAACCCAGAGTGAAAATAAATTTCTTGGTTATCCTGTATTTAGCAAAATTAAAGATGCTAAAAATTTGAACGATTTTTTCTTTGCAATTGCAATTGGGGATAACTCAGCTAGAGAAATCGTCCATAAAAACTTAATTAAATTAAATGCTCAGATCCAATTTCCCACTCTGATTCATCCCTCCGCCAATGTATCATGCTTTGCAACTATAAAAGAGGGTGCTGTAGTAATGCCTAATGCTAATATTGGCCCGAACTCTCATGTGGGAAGATTTTGCATAATAAATACTAATGCATCTATTGATCACGATTGCCTTATGAATGATTTCGCTGCAATAGCGCCAGGAGCCGTCACTGGGGGAGGCGTTGAAATGGGTCTTAGATCCGCCGTATTAATTGGAGCCATAGTAAAACATAAAGTCAAAATTGGAAATGATAGTATCTTAGGAGCCGGAAGCTACTTAAACGATAATTTGCCATCCAATGTTGTGGCACATGGAACGCCAGCACGAATAATACGAAGTAGGCTGGGAACGGATTCATATCTTTAGGAATAATTTTTGAGTAAGCCAGCTTCAGCTGATTCAGGATTTCTTAATAAACTATATTTGAGTAATAAATTTTATAATTCCGGCCACCTCCTCATTTGTCAAATCTGGATAGATAGGCAGACAAAGAATTTTGGGAGCTATTTGATTAGCAATAACTAGGTTTGATTTTGAAGCTGATTCATATCCTCTATACATTGGAAAATCTGAGATTAAAGGATAAAAATATTTTCGGGTATAAATACCGGAATTCTTCAATTTATCGTATAGCTGGTCCCTGGAAATAGGAAAGTCATCCTCCACCAAAATGGGGTAGTAGGCATAATTTCTTTTGGAAATTTCAAAATCGTTCGCTACTGTAATACCCTTCACCCCCCTTAATCCTAAATTATAAAAATCATGTATTGCCTTCCTTTTCTGAAAAAGAAGATCAATGTGCTTAAGCTGAACCAAGCCTAGAGCAGCTTGAAACTCGCTCATTTTTCCATTGATGCCTGGTGCAACAACTGTTGTTTCGTCAACAAAACCGAAATTCTTTAAGTGATCAACCCTTGTTTTCACTTTAATATCATTGGTTATGATCGCCCCACCCTCAAATGTATTGAATACTTTAGTTGCATGAAAGCTTAAAACTGATATATCCCCATGATTTAAAACACTTCCACAATGACAATCTACTCCAAACGCATGTGCTGCATCATAAATAACCTTTAAACCATACCTATCCCCAAGCTCATCAATTGCATCAACATCACAAGGAATGCCATAACAATGAACTGGTAGTATCGCTGTAGTTTTTGGCGTGATGGCAGCTTCTATCCTGCGCGGGTCTAAATTAAATGTATGCGGATCTATATCTACAAATTTAGGAGTTAAGCCGTTCCAAAGCAATGCATGTGAAGTGGCTACAAACGAGTAAGGGGTTGTAATAACCTCCCCAACAACCCTTAGAGCCTGCAATGAAGTAATTAAAGCAATGGTAGCATTAGCAAATAAGGAAACATGCTTAACGCCTAAATACCTCGCTAACTCTTCCTCCAGCTGTTGATGAAATGGCCCATTATTTGTCAATATTCGCTTAGCCCAAATTTCCTCAAGATATGGAATGAACTCATCCAATGGAGGCAGATATGGTCTAGTAACAAAGATGTTATTCATATTAATACTCTCCAATAAGAAGATATTGTTGAAATTTAAGTTTGGTATTTGAGGAATGAATTGAATACACGTTTATATGCCCACTCGACGTCAGACTCATAAAGCCTGTTGGGGGGGGCCGTATGGGGTATTGTTTACATCAACTATATATATTTTTCTACTTTTCCTATCGCGAAGTATATCTAATTCACCATACTCAAGCCCAATTAATTCGCAAAAATTTTTAATCATCGACAATTCTGGATTACTAAAAACTTCATAAAGTTCAACCAACTTAGCAAAACTACTATCAGTCTGGAAGCGCATATCAATGGTTCGATACTTAATATAGGCAAACGGAATATCACCTCCTATTACTGGGATACGTAGGTCGCGTACATATCGTCCATCATCAACAGTATTATCTACAAGCAAAGAGTATGTCTTGTTTGGGCTGATATCTGAGATTGGGCCATATTCAACCTGACCATCGTGAGCTGCATTCATATCACTCTTGATTACCATCTCCCCAGAAAATTCAGATGGGTTGACAGATAAATCATATCCAAAGGCGCGCCTAAAATAAAAAAATACGTTACTTTTTGCGCTATTAAAATGGGTATTATTTATAATGTGGCAACCCCTCAATACTTCTCCTAATGCACTAGGAATTATGTATGGGTCAATTGGCTCCCACTTAATTAAAGTCGACTTTCTGGCTAGGCTAATTACTCTTTCGGGATTACTATTGTAAGCTTCGAATCCATCGATTACGCTTACACCAAATTTATTAAGAGTTTTTGAAAGCATTGAACCTAGAAAGTGGTGATAGTTTCCAAAGACTATTACACTTAAATTACTATAAACGGAAGGCCAGAGAAACTCATCCTTGGCGTATAAATAAAAATTATTATTCGGTTGGATTTCCACATACACCCCTTTATATTCAATATGAATTCTGGCATTTAGGCAACATATTCAACTAATATATCGCCCCCCATCAACTGCACCAATAGCTGGATAGCGATCATTTAGATCAGAGAAATCCCAGAGCGGAGAGTTTTTTCCCAAATATCTGACTTTGGGGTCAAGGGCGAATGCATTTGAAAATATACCAAAATAAATATGTATATGATGACCAAATGTAATAGATCGAATACCATATTTCTTATTGACATAATACGCTAACGGTATGGAATAGGAGCCGCAGGAAGCAAAAAATACCTCAATATTGTTTTTCTCAAAAAGAGAATCAATTTCTAAGGTGTATCTATTAAATGTATCAAGCCAGGAATTGTGAGGTTGATACGGCCAGATAGTCACTGTCGACTCAATTGCATGCAGTTGATTAATGCCAGCTTTAAATCCCAAAGCATTCCAGAATTGATTAAGCTCCCCGGAATTCCATCTCCGAGAAATTGAACTGGCGAATGGACTAATAATTAAAAGCTCTTTTCGGCACTCCAACTCATCAGTAAAAATTTGATCCGACCATGAAATAAAATTTGATGGATTAACGGGTAATCCAGATTGATAGTTTATATAAATATCTTGCAAATAAACATCAACCAACCTGCCTGAAGTTAAGCCCGATGTGTATAAATCAACAAAGCTAAAAATTGCCTCCGCTTCGAATCCTGGCCTAGCATACCAACCGCCTGCAGTAATAAGCCTAGACCAGCTATTTTCTACGCTCAATTCGGGCCATTTATCAATAGCAGCAAAGCTTTCCTTTTTCTCAATTGCTTGATTGGATCTACTTGTAGCATCCATGGCACCATTAAAAAAAACTGATGGATTTACAAAATAATTTCTAACGGCCCATAACTCGCCATTGCCGGCGCGAACTATCAATTTATCATCATATTTTTTTCTTGGGGTATTGCAGTAACTAAACTTAAGATTTGAGTTATTGTTTTTTCTTAAGATTATCTCAATCTTCTGTCTTATTTTTTGTGCTAATAAAGAATTCAGTAATTTAAAGCTACTTTTAACTACGCTAGAAGCTTCCCAATTTAACTCGGAATCAAACTCATACTTATTTAAAAAAATTAATAATAAATTCAGAAGGGAATCAATAATTCCCTCATTATTTAAAGTAACTTTGTTAAAAAAAGGAACATTCAAATTTATGATGAGGCAATCATTATTAAGCCTCACTAGATCAAAACTGCCATCGCAAACTATCCGATATTTAGAAATAAGAGTTCCGGTAGAAATGAAGTGATGAATTTTTTCAAGAATATCTCTAAACGCAATTACGATTGACATATCAGAGATAGAGTATTGATTTTTGATCAAAAATGAGTAAAGCCCAAATTTATCATCAGAGAAATTGCATACGTTACTAAGCAGGAGGAGATCTTGTGCCCATTTTTCTGTGAACTTCTTTTCCGCATAAAAAGTCCTGACCTCGAAAAAAAGAGTCATTAAGTCGCTACAATCTTGACCCAACTCCCTTATACAGACGTACTTGTAGGAATAATATTGCAAGTAAGTTGATCTAAGCGACTCTATATTTTCTAAGTATGAGTTAGCTAAAGTGAAATTATTTCTACCAATCTCAAATGCTGCCAACTTAAAACTTAGCCAGGGCATAAACCTCTCATCCTGACAATGGGCCTTAAGAATGTCGAGCCGGAGCTCAATATCAGGATCTGTAGCAACAAGAATCGAGGACATTACCTCTTCAATTTTCATAAATTTTTATATGACTCGGCATATTTTAGTGAAATAAATACGATATCGCCCCTGCTCAGTACAGGCAGGTTATGGGGTCATGCTTGATTTAATATACGGAATTGAACATATCCAAATTTACGAAGAAGTCCAATAAAAACTGCTGCGTCAGTATGCTCTTGATTAAAAGACGATAAGGATGCCTCAACCTGAACAAACTTGATTGATTGACTTTCCAGCATCCTCTCAAAACCAAATAGAACCTTTAGATCAAAACCCTCTGCATCAATTTTTAAATAATCAATATCAGATATTCCACTCTCTTTACAAAACTCATCTCCAGTCGCAACATCAATTGCTTCAAATGGAATTTCAGAGAATTGCTCGGCTACCTTAACGGAGGCATCAATAATGCGATTGGTTGTTACATCTGGCACAGCAGTCATTGTTAATCTTGAAGAATGAGCGCCAAGAGCTTTTTTGATTAAGTTACATCTTGGAAAAGGATTAAGCTCAGGGAATCTTGTTAGGTTTTCTACTAATTTATCGAAAATTACAGAAACGGGCTCAAAACAATAAAAATTTGCATAATCATATTGACGCAAAAACTGATATGAAAACCACCCATGATTAGCACCAACATCAAAAATGATTTTTGGCTTAAAGTTAGGCATCCTCTCCTTGAGATATAGCGCGATGTCATCCTCGAGGTCATTTTTCAATAACATAATTTTTCCTCCAAATATTCAATAAATTTTTTAGCCCCAATCTTTATGTCAGGATAGTTTGGGTGGTTAGTTAAGACTGCATCCCCTATGTAGGAATGATGCATTTGATTGGTTACTTTTGAAATCATTGAATATGCAGGCGTTCCATTTTCAGAGGCAAATACTTCAAAAATTTTTGTCCTCTCGTTGCAGAAAATAATATTAGTGAAAGCAGCGCCATGTGCACCGATAACTATATTAGCCCAACTAAATATTTTTGCCTGCTCAATCACCGTTAGATTCTCTAAAGTCTCTACTCTTATAACGTATCCCCTTGCTCTTAATTCACTAATTATTAAATCTTCATCAAGAATTTTTCTACTATGAACTCTCTTTAACCAAAGAATTTTATTTTTATCCTTCAAAAAGCCACGCTCATTGTCAAAGATACTATTGACATTACCAAAGATACTCTTGACATAATTTATTGTGGGAATATGGCACTTAAAGAATGGGTGTAAATTTCGATAACGACCATCAATAGTAAATAACCTTTTAATTGATAAATGTTGTCCCTCGTTTAAATAAATGATATTTATACCCATGTTTTTTAACGCCGCCCATGCCTCGCTTACAAAGGGCATAACTCCATCGCCAGAGACTAGCAATGTTAGGGATATACCTTCTTTTTTTGCAATTCTGTCGTAAAAATAGAGCTTGGATAGGTGATCTGCTAAAAAATGACAGTAATTATTAATATCTGAATCATCCATCATCAAGAAGGCAAACTCTATTACTAATGGAGTATTTTTAGCAAAATAATCCGATTCCATAATTAATGAAACAGGGGCATAAACCGAGCTTATAGCCTCACATATATTGCCACCTTGGGTAACAATATGGAAACCATTCCAATTTAGAACATTTACATTTTCATAGCTAGCAACAGCAAATTCAAATTTCATTCCTTCATTTACATTCGATATAAAAGGCTGAATTGCTAAAGTCGATTCTTTTTCCACTAATGTTTCATAGCCAGGATCAAATCCAAAGACAATGCCTGACTTTTCTAAACCTATGCAACGCGGTTCGGGAATCTTAAAAGTCTTACCTTTGAATATACCAACCGCCTCAGAAACCGCTCTCTCTGCAGAGCTTCCCCAAATTGCAGTTGATAATCCGTTTGATTTATTAAAGCCATGCAAAAAATTTAATACGTTAGATCTAGGCATTATTTCTCTCCCCCAGACTGGTAACTTCATTGCTTACTGCATATGGTATGCCCCTGCCTTCCCAAGAGTCAAAAACTGAACCAATGTCCAAGGCAACCCCGCCCTTTATTTTGATGTGGTGACATAAAAATTTCCCCAATACACCAGCACCAACCAAAAAAAGAGACCCAGAAAACTCCGTTAAGGCACTTATTTCCATCATTACTTTTAAGTAATAATTTGGATAATTACCCTCATTAGTTAACCCCCCCCAAGTTCCATGTGGTCTAACGCAAATAAATTTGCACCTGTCCACTCCATATACACTTTTCACACTCTCCGATAAATCCCAAGGCCCAATTAAATAAATATTTTTAGCTTTTTTTAATAGATTTAAAAATAAATTTTCATGCATTGCAGTCTGTTGAAATATATTTGTTCCAACAATTGAAAAATCTCTTGTATCCTGCGCCGCAATTCCAGAGAAAGCTAAGTTTGCAGCTGCATACCCTAAATGCCCATTATTAGGCTTATCGCGAAATCCATCAAAAAATTTAACGATTGGCAAGCCTAAAAAATCAGCTGATTCTATGGACTCAACTAACTTGGACCTTAGATCAATCAGGGCGATTTGAAGCCAATTTAGGCCCCATTTATTTCGCAATATCTCAACACTAGCTAATCCATATTGATACTGGATAACTTCTTCTAAAATCTCTAATTGGGAAAAAAATTGCGGAAAACCTAAAATCCTCCCCTCCCCATCCCCTAGCCGAATAATAGAAAACGGGGATCCAGCATCCAATGCCCGAGTGGCAAAGCCCAGCGCTTCAATATTTATTGCCTCTAAATTTTCATCAAATAATCCAAATTTCTGAGAAATACTTCTTCCCAAATCTATCAAATCTATTGACTTATTTGCTTCTTTTATAAACTCGAAGTACTCTAGATCGCTTATATTGATTGGCCCATCCATAAGCATATCCCGGGCATTCTCCGTATAAAAAGATAGGCCAATATGAATACGACCTTGATGGAGTGGGACCCTCTCTTGGATTATCCACTCGCTCGTTAAAAAGGATGAGTTAATGTTCACTACAATTCCATTTATTATTAAATCAAAGCTAATGCTTTTTTCGTAATTCTGTCGACCTGGAAGATTTAAAGAAAATCGAATCAATCCTATTTCACCGGCTGTGGAGATTTTCCTACCCGGGAAGCTAATGACAAAACTGGAGTATTGAGGTGAATATAAATTAATTGAACGCTCATTTACACTAGAGCACCCTTGTTCCACTGAATACTCAAAGTCACGCAGAGTTTTCATGTGCAAAAATTCCTTGGGCTTTAATAAGATCCAATGGGACGCCTATATCAATGAATACTCCATGAGCAATGAAGCAATCCACACCACCATATTTGGTGTGGGGTTCTAAATATTCTGCCTCAAAAGAAAATATCCTTTGGGGATGACTTGCCAAGGATGATTTAAACAATAAATAATGTCCACTATTTATTATTCCACTACCAGAAGAGCCCTTTTCATTAAATCGACCAACCTTACCCTCATTGATTGTCAAACTTCCATATCTTGAGACATCATCAACCTTAACACCAATAAGTTTTATGGTGTCCAAATCCTGGGAAAGTAATTCAAGATCGATTTCTTGCAAATCAAGGTATGTATCCCCATTAACTACCAATACTTTTTCTGTGTTGCACTTGGTTAGCGCTGCTTTTATTGCGCCGCCAGTACCGAGGGGAGCATCTTCTACCTCATACACTAGCTCGATATCGCCATAGGAATTACCAAAGTAATTCATGATGATTTCTGCTTTATAACCTACCGAAAGTACGACCCTCTTTACGCCTTTTTTCTCCAGGGATTTCAGAAGAATTTCTAGAAATGGTCTCCCATTAATGGGTGCCATGGGCTTAGGTACATCTGAGACAACAGACTGTAGCCTCGTACCAAATCCACCAGCGAGAATAATGGCATCCATCATTTTTGTGGGCTGAAAAGAGATTGCTCAACGATGCCGCATAAAATGTGACCCAAGACTAGATGCCCTTCCTGAATTTTAGGGGTATCTGGTGATGGTACTGCGAGTACGTGAGTACATAATTCATGCATAGGACCACCACGATTACCGGTAAATCCGATACTAATCATATTTAACGTATTTGCAGCTTTCAACGCTTCTAATATGTTGGGAGATTTTCCGGATGTTGAGTATGCAATCAGCACGTCCCCTTTGCGACCAAGTGCTTGCACTTGTCTTGCGAATAATCTTTCATATCCATAATCATTTCCTATTGCTGTCAAGATAGATGTATCGGTTGTTAGCGCAATGGCACTTAATCCAGGGCGGTCAAACATAAAGCGACTTACAAATTCCCCAGCAATGTGTTGAGCGTCTGCTGCACTTCCCCCATTGCCTGCAAGCAAGATTTTGCCGCCACCTCTAAGGGCATCTATGCATGCATTTGCCGCTACAGAAACTGTAGCCAGCAATTCTTTATCGATAAGCATTTCACCCATCACCTTTTGAGCTTGGACTATTTGACCCTCAATATAAGAGATCATTCCATATCCTTTTTGAGAACCATAGTTAGGAGAACCATGACATCACTCCACCATTTGAAAAATTGACATCTGTTATTAAGTTGCCTCTTTTGACCAGAGCATTTTTGAGTGCAAAGCGCTTATTGGGGTTTACGCAGAACATCATAAATCCACCACCGCCTGCACCACTCACTTTTCCTGCACTAGCGCCATTGGCTTTGGCAAACTCATACAAATCGTCAATCTCAGGATTGGTAATTAGGCCAGCCATCTTTTTCTTGTTAGACCAAGACTGGTCAATAATTTCCGCAATCTTCGAAAGACGCCCTGTCAAAATAGCTTCTTTCATCGTGTAGGCATCTCTTTTAACATCGTCCATTGCTGCCAATGCATCCACATCCCGATTTGCGGCATTTTGTGTTTGTACATCGATAATATTGGCACTCTCTCTAGATCTGCCAGTAAAGCAGAGTAATAAAGAAAGTTGCAACTCATTTAGGATGTTTTCTTTGATGCGTAGTGGATTGACGATCGTACGATCCGCATAAAACTCCATGAAATTAAAGCCGCCGAAAGTTGCTGCGTATTGATCTTGTCTGCCGCCTTTTAAACCTGCATCATTACGCTCGATATCATAAGCTAGGCTTGCAATGTCATATTCCCCCAAAGGAAGCCTCCACCACTCGGCAAATGATTTAATAATCGCAACCACTAAGGTTGAGCTACCACCCAAACCACTACCATATGGTGCATCTGAATAAGTTAGCAATTCAAAGGCTTCCATTTTTGGTTTGAACTCTCGCACCAAGCGGTTATAGATATGCTTTATTAAATCCAGAGTTCCATCCATTGGCAGAGCTTCAGCCAAGGTATATTCGGCAGTTTTTTCATAATCAAAAGAACTAATTTTGATAGTACTATTTTTGGTTGGCTTAATAAAGCAGTAAGCATACATACCTAAAGTGGCATTAAGAATAGCGCCACCATACTGATCGCAATAAGGCGATACATCAGTTCCCCCACCAGCAAGACCTAGCCGTAAGGGAGCTTTTGAGCGAATGCTAAATTCTTTAATCATTCTTTAAATAATAACCATCTATGAAGTAAAACTCTTGCCATACATGCTCAATGGATATCTTGGCTTTGCGGGAACATCCATACCTAAGTATTGAACAATATTAGCAATCGAGCCATAGGACGCTTCGGGGCCGAAGTTATTGCTTGCAAATTCAATTCCCCCGGCACTTAACTTATTCCATAACTGCTCATTAATATAGGCATCACACAGATATTGAGCTAGCTCATTGGCGTTATTTCCAATAAGGGCATTTTTTTCATGGGTCAAACCCATGCCCTCAGCAGCAATCTCTGTCAGGATTGAGGGCAGTCCTGCAGCTAAAGCTGTACCGACCTTCCCTTTTACGCCTGATCCAAAACGCAATGGCGCAACAGATAGGCGCATTTGATCTAAAAGACCGCCTAAGTCCTCAACAAACCCGTGAACCACTATGTCTTCACAAGCCATTGATGTAATTTCATCTGGGGTTTTATTGCCGACAATATGAAAGCGCACACCTGGCATTTTTTTCCGCACCAATGGCATCACTTCATTAACAAAATATATAACTGCATCTAAATTGGGCGGATGCTGAAAACTACCGAAGAAGACAAAATCAGATCTATCACCATACTTCTTTTGAGTCCCGGGAATATCCAACAACAGTGGGAGCGTCTCGAAGTGAGAATTTGGCAACTGCGGCTTGAGAATTTCTAATTCGGCAGGACTAACAATAATGGTCGAATCCATAGACTCAATCGCCTTAAATTCTCGCTTTTGCATCGCTTGAGCCTCATTGAGCTTGATCTCGTCTCCGAGTAACTGAGCTTCACGCGTCATTCTTAAATAATGGATGTCGTGTGTATAAAACAGTGTTTTTGCCTTGCCGCAATACTTACGTACACTTTCAGCGTGCTTTTCAACAACGCCAGGCCTAAATAGCAAAACAAGGTCGTATCGATTGCCAAATTGCTTTAAGTGTGTTTCCACTGAATTTGTAAATGGCGCATGTTCCACTTCGATTCCTGCTTTTTGCAGTAGGGAAGTGTTTTCAGGCTCATATAAATAGTTATCTTCAGGGATAAAAGTGACCTGAAAATCCATCTCTCGCAGCAAGAGCAAGATATTAAATACACTCACCGAGCCAGCATCGCGATTTGGGGTGATGGTCGTGTGCTCTATTGCTAGCACTCTCTTGTTAGCCCTTCTATCCTTCTCCTCCTCAGAAGAAGATCCATTGGGTCGGTGCGTAGCTAGAAGTTCGCGCCACTTTTCAAACATAAACTGTGAA
>TBL_comb47_HYPODRAFT_10005277_pt1 | contig 14463 bp, 14 predicted proteins | sample TroBogypolimnion_40_FD_10682 | JGI IMG/M metagenome (IMG submission 10682)
AGATTGCNAAGATTTTGAGAATTGGTTCGTATTCTGAGAGGCTGCCGATACCGGGGTATCGAAGGCCTCGAAGAGTGCGAATCCAAACTCAAAAGATCGCAATCCCGCAGACGCGGGACTAGTGTCTTGCGGTTGTATTTTTCCGTTCCTCCTTCGGGCGATATTCATATCGCCAATCAGTCGGATCGAAAAAATCCAATCCACAATCCTGCTCGTCTATTTTTAAAATTTCAGCCGTGCAGAGTATAATATGCCACACTCCTGCAAAAATAAAAGTACGGAAGCACAATTCAGGCCAGTGTGATAGTGCGGCTTGGACATTGGACACTTAAAAAAATGTCATTAGAGGTAATTGCAAAAGTAGTCAGAATTCAGTAGTCAGTAGTCAGAATAAATCCGGATTTGAATTAGAATTTCATTCTGAATTCTGAATTCTGGATTCTGGATTCTGAATTCCTGCAAAACTCAAGTTTTGCAATTGGCTCATTATTCGCCAAATTTCTGTAATGCTTTCTGTGCGTTGATATTACCTTGTTCCGCAGCTTTGCGATACCATTTGACGGCTTCGGCCTCGTTTTTCTCGATCCCTTTTCCTTTGGCATAGCAAACTCCCAGGTTGAACTGGGCGGGAGCAAAGCCGAGTTCGGCAGCTTTGCGATACCATTTGGCGGCCTCGTCGTCGTCTTTGCCGATCCCCCGTCCTTTGGCATAACAAACTCCGAGATTAAACTGCGCGTTGGCATTGCCCTGTTCGGCAACCTCACGGAAATATTTGACTGCCTCGTCGTCGCGTCCGAATTTCAGCGCAAGCAGGCCTTTAAGGTAAAGTTTATAAAGCCGCAATTTGTCCAGCTCGCCTGACGACATCCAGGGATCATCCTGAATCGCATCCAGGTATTGGTCGGCCTGGAGATAATTGTCGCGAGCATACTCGTCCGCCGCCAGGTTGATTAAAGCAAGAGGGTTTGGCTGTTCCGTATTGCATGCCGCGGTCAGCAGGGTACGCATATCTTTCCAGCATTCCATGTAGATTGCCGCATAGACCGCAATCCACAGCAGATAGAACGCGCCGGCCGCAATGATTATTTTCCTGAACTTGGGGCCGCAGTTTGCCGCTGTCGCCCGCACGAAAAATGCGGCGGCGATCAGCAGAAAAGCCGACGGTATATAGCTGTAGCGGTCGGCAAAATGAGATATTCCCACCCGGAAAAATCCGACCACCGGAACCAGCGAGATCAGGAAACACAGGCTGAACGGCAAGAAATCATGCCATAAAATGTCTTTCTTTTTCAAATAATAGAGCAGTGAGCCGAGGCCGGCGAGAATCAGCACGAACAGCACAATGCCCGCGATTACTGCCGGGGTTACCTCCAGATACGGATAAATCGGGTTCAGACTGTATGGAAAAAAGACCTTGGCCGCATACCGGGCATAGTTGGCGGCGGTACAACTCAGCGTTTGCTGCCAGTTCTTTCCGACACCGGCAAAGTCGGAATAAATACTAACGACAAGGGAGAACCGGAAGACAATATAGGCGGCGGCCAGCAGTAGATGCGGCCAGACATTTCGGCAGATGTATTTCAGGTCGTAACGCCGCCGCTCATGAATCAGCAGGCAGACCATGACCACCGGCAGGCTTATCGCCATCGGTTTGGCGAGCAGTGACAACAGCATTGCGACAAGCGATGCAATACTCATCCGGTTGTGTTTGACGGCGCGGATGAACAGCAGCAGCGCCAGAAAATAAAACGCCCCGCACAGCACGTCCTTGCGTTCGGAAATCCAGATGACCGACTCGATCCGTTGCGGACTGAGCGCGAACAGCAGCGCCATAAACATCGCAGCAAGGCGGCTGAAACTGAGTTCAAGCAACAAGTAGTAGAGAATGACCGCCGCCGCCGCATGCAGCAGGATGCTGTGCGCGTGATAACCGGCCATATGCTCCGTTCCAAACAGCGTATAATCGAACATATAGGAAAACATTTGCAGTGGAGTGTAGAGATCAAGGCAGGGGGTTTCCAGCCAGTAGATGAAGTTGCTCCAACTCCACGCCAGATGCTGGTTCTGCAGCACATAATACGCGTCGTCCAGCTCGCGGTAAGGCTGGAATGCCATTCCGCGCGCGAAAAACAATACCGTGACTAAGCCGATAAGCCAAGGGTAGAAACGGGTAAAATCGCGTCGTTTGCCGGTGGTGCAGTTGTTGCTGTCATGCTTCTTCACGTCTTAAACAAATTAACCCTGTAAATTTTTTTATGATTATGCTTAATATAAAGTAAGCCGGATTTGTAAAAAATTACATGGCAAACCGTAAAAACAATTAAAAATTATCATCCATGCGACAGGATTAATTTGCGGTAATATGTTAAAACGGAGTGAAAGGCTGTAGAGATTTAAAACCCCGCGGAGATAAACCCGCGGGGTATTCGTCGATAAACTGTCAGGGTTTCTTATTTCTTGGTTGCTAATTCTTTTTCCAATTCAGCTTTGGCATCCCCGAGATGCTTGTTGATTCCATCGTATATCTTCAAGCTGAGCGCCTGATCGCCGAAAGTGCCGATACGAATAGAAACAGAACTTTCGTCGTTTCCTTCATTTTTGACAATGACTGAGACATTCGAGTCTTCTGTCGAGCGACCGATGATTTCCGCCTTTATCGAGGAACTGGTGGACGAAACCTTGCGGATGTTCAGGTCTTCAAACGCTTTCCAAGTTGCCTTCTCGATCGCGCGCGGATCTGCTCTCATGCGTGTCTTCAGATTGCCTTCGATGTAAGCGGTGGTGCCAACTGCTATCCCGGCGCCCACGACGGCGCCCGCGCCAAGCCCCCACGCAAACATACACCCTGTCGTCATCAGTCCGATAGCCAGGACCATGACCAGCACCATGCAATTGCTGATAATAGAACGCTTAACACTGTTAGTACCGGTTTTACCGTTTATAACCATTTTCCCTCTCCTTTTTTATTTTTGCGGACGCGTTAGTTTCCACATCCAGAAACTCAGACTACCTAAAATAATGAAAGCCAGCGCACTTGGCCATAATGGCACTGCATGACCATCCACCAGCACTTCGAGGCGGATCAAAAACCGCACCAATTGCGCTAAAGCAGCTAATCCGAATACGATGCTTGCGACTCGCAATCCTAAAATTTGGGAATTCATGATTTCATTGCCTCCTCTGTTTTGGGACAATTTATTCCATACGCAATTTCTCTGATAATTTAATTATAGTGTTCTTAAAGCAATAATGCAATCCGGTTTTAAGCCGGATCAATAAAAATTTATGCAAAATCAACAGACTCCGGTTAGTCCGGCCGGATAATATCATTCAGCAATTGGCTGCGATAAACCTGTTTGCCCCATGACATATCCTCGGAAAACAGCACCGAACCGCCGCCGCACCAGAGCGCCCCGTTCTTGATATATTGCAGCACCGCCCGCTGCAGCGCCGTATTCGCCTTAGCGCTTTGCAGATCAATAAGCGGCGACCCGAAAGCCTGGCCAACCACCCCTTCATTCCGCCCCCGGACGGGGTGCAGATACATTTCCTGTTGAAAACGAACGATGTTGGAATCCGGCGGCATGTATTCCTGAAAGTGAGGATCCAATAACCAGGAATCGCAGGTACAGGCCCGGACGGGACGTTCCGGAAAATGTTTCGGAAAAAATGTGAACGCCTCCCGCAAGGAATCGCCGCACTGGGCGTAATCCATTTTTCCGCCGGCCGGAATGTGCAGGCTGAGTGTGGGATCGCCGGGGGATAAAATCTGAACCCATTCCGCCCACGACAGATGAACCGCCTGGCGGAGAACCCGCCCGGCGGGCGTAACCGGATTGCCCCTGACGGGCATTACCCTGAAGTCCAGCGTGGTGGTAAATGTCTGCGAGTCGTAAATCCCGTTCACGCCGTCAAACTGGCCGTCGGCGCGGAAGTTGATTCCGCCTTCAGCGAGAAAAAGCACCCGGCGGTCACGAATGTTGCGAAACGCACGGAAATCCTGTCGAAATGTATCGAACAGGAATTGAAGCCGGCCGAGCCGGTAAATCCGCCCGGTGAAGTGACGGCAAATCCATCCTATATTGTTTAATCCCCACCGGCCTGCGCTTTTCCGGTAGTTGTTCATCTGCAGCGCCAGATCGGCAAGGGTATCCGACTGCACGTTCTCCGGAATCTGCCGCTGCCGGTAAATCTCCTGAACGTGCGGTAGCCCGGATAACATGATGACTGCGTAGAACATATCGGCGGCGATTTCCAGATTCGCCGGCAGCATGGGCCAGGCTTGAAATTCCGGTTCCCGGTAATGGGAGAAGAAAAGCACGTGAACATGCCAGGCCAGGCGCTCCAGCGCCGGGTTGGCCCGAATCCGTTGCGCCGCCGACAGCAACGCCTCGCCGAGCGACGTCTCCAGCTTCAAGGCGGAACAGGCGTTCCGGATAAAATCGTCTGCCAGAAAAAACAGTTTGCCCGGACGAAAATCGCGTTCGGATATATTCCAGGTATTGCTCCAGTGCAAAGGCGGTGTAATGCTCAAAGTTTCGAACACAGTTTGGGATGACATCATAGTATCCTTTCCTTATAGAGTCTGAGTACTTCTTAATTTAAGGGTAACAGAATTGAAATTCAATCCCGATCATTTAAGTCATTATCTGAAATTTCTATTGATTTATGTTTATAAAGCAGTAATTTTATCATATAATTGTGAAATAGGCGCTTCCCATAACTGTAATGGAATGGAGGAAATGAAAATGTCAACCACGCCGCATAAAAGTACTGGTTCCATAATAGAAATGGAATGTTCAGCTTGTAGAAAGAAGACCGGGCATAAGGTATTGGCGGCCTTCGAAAGCTCTAAAGGCGATGAAATTCTATGGATAGAAAACATCTTTCAGATAATTCAATGCCAGAACTGTGAAGAAATTTCCTTTCGCAGCGAGTCCTTTCTCTCGGAAGGTACTGAGCCTGAAATCCAGCTCTATCCGCCCAGAGAATCAGTTTAACCGGTTTCCTCCTGGGAGCGCCGGTCGTCTGACCGGCTTTAATAAGTTCATCGTATAGAAATTTGTATTTTAGTCTCTCTTTGGGGTTACCCGGAAATTATCCTGCTGTAATTTCGCCGGAAGCAGATTTCCAGATACTAATAATGCGCCGCCTTGAAGCAGTTGCTTTACATCAAGGTCGGGCTTAATCAAGTGATTCGACAAGGTTAGTTTTATATGGGCGTCCGCGACAATTTTTGAAAAAACAAGCGGAAGCAGATTATCTCTTGCCGCCAGATATTCGGGGTATCCTTGAAGTAATTGCTCTGTATCCTTGTCGAGGCAGAAATGGGATGCCGCTATAAATTTATCAATTGCGTTAACGAGCGCCAGATTGCCATTCTTAGTTGCTTCTTTGATAAACGGCTCAAGCCCGTTTCTGGCGGTCAGCCACGACTGATATGACGACTTAGCCTTAGCTGCATTGCCCGTGTTGATAGCGACAATAATAGCGTGAAACGATTTGTCCAGAGCCCTGACTCTTAGATAGTTCTTCATAATTACCTCCTCTTGTATCAGCATCAAACGTCGGCAGGCATTAAGTCATGATAAGACTCAATATAAAATCTGGAATGTGAATGACCCGCCAATTCTCCCTCTTGAAATAATCTAATAGAGCTTTGTCAAAAATTCAAATTATAATATTCAGGGCTATGTTAAGGTTATGTTAAATTTCAACGATGTCTTAGGCATTCCCAGGCAAAAAAAATCCGCCGCGGAGTTTATCCGGCGGCGGATTTTTTGTATGACTTGGAATTACTTTTTGCCTAAGACGTCGTCGCAGGCTTCTTCGAAGACTTGCAGCGATTCACGCAGGGCATCTTCGGTGATGGTCAGCGGCGGAGCAATCTTCAGACATTCGCCGCCAATACCGACCGGGGCAAACATCAACAGCCCGCGCTGGAGACATTTCAGGTTGATGGCTACCGCAGTGTCTGGATCCGGAGTTTTGGTGCCGGGTTTGACGCACTGGATGCCGGCGACCAGGCCGAGGCCGTGGAAACAGCCGAGGCGGTCGGGATATTTCTGCTGGATGCGCTGGAGTTCCGGGTTCATGATTTTGCCCATTTTCTCGGCGTTTTCCACCAGATGCTCTTCCTGGATGATCTTCAGGTTGGCAATCGCGGCGGCCGTGCAGAGCGGGGAGCCGGAGTGAGTGGAGGTCATTGAGCCGGGAGCATAGATGCCCATGATGTCGGCGCGTCCGATGACGGCGGACAGCGGCAGCGAAGAACTGATGCCTTTGCCGCAGGCGATCAGGTCCGGCTTGATGCCGTAATGCTGGAAGGTGAACATTTTGCCGGAACGGCCGAATCCGGCCTGCACTTCATCCATAATCAGGACGATGTCATTGTCGCGGCAGAACTTTTCCAGTTTCTGAGCGTATTCAACCGGCAGGAAGTCCGGGCCGACGCCCTGATAGGACTCGGCCATGACGCCGGCGATTTCTTCCGGTTTCACGCCTTTTTCCGCAATGGTCTTGAGGAACAGGTCGAACGAGGTGTCGGTATTTTTGTAACCGTCGGGGAAGGGAACCTGAATAAAGGTTCTGTCGCCGTCAACGATCCAGGTTTTCAGTTTGTCCATGCCGCCGGCCATCTGGGCGCCGAGGGTGCGTCCGTGGAAAGCATTGTTGAAAGAAACGAAATATTTCTTCTTGTTGCCGTGCTTGGTGATCGCATAGGTCTTGGCCAGCTTGATGCAGTTTTCAGTGGCTTCGGTGCCGGAACTGAGCAGGAATACATGATATTTCGCGGGCTCCGGGGCGAGCTGCTGAAGCATGGTGGTGAGTTCGGCGCGGCCTTCATGGATAAATACGTAAGTGGCCAGGAGTTCCTGGTCAATAACTTTTTTCAGGGCGTCGCGGATTTCTTTGCGTCCATGTCCGGCGTTGGCGATCAGCACGCAGGAAGACCAGTCAATCCAGCGGTTGCCCCATTTGTCGGAAACGGTGAAATTGTCGGCGCTGTTCCAGATGATCGGCGGCTGTCCCATCATGGAACGAGGTTCGCTGGCTTTCAGTTTTTCGAAGATCGGCAGCGATTCCGGAACGGGAATAGCTGTCTGGATCGAACGATATTTGGTTTTGATTTTCGGAACGTTTACGGGAACTAATGAATACTCAGCCATTTTAAAAAATCTCCTGATTAATGGTTTTAAATGTATAAATCCGGAAGTCAGAAGTCAGGATTCAGGAGTCAGAATGGAAGGCATAAAATCAGAAACCAGAAGACATGAAACAGGAGTCAGAATGGAATATATATAAGCTTCCATGCTAAAATCCTGAAATATCTTTGCTGCTGTTTTCATTTACTCTGCCTTCACTTTTCTGTTCTCTGCTTTTGCCTTATTCTGACTTCTATCTTCTATCTTCTGTTTTTATTCAGTCATCTTCAGTTTTCAGTGTCTTATTCTGACTACTGGCTTCTGACTTCTTGTTTTCTGTTTTTATTCAGTTTTCAGTGTTCTATTCTGACTTCTCTCTTCAGTTTTCTGTCTTATTCTGACTCCTGAATTCTGACTTCTGAATTCTTTCTTGCGTTACTTAAGTTTAATGACCGGTTTGGCGCCGCTGCAATCAATTAACGCGACATCGCCGCCGTTAAGGATGGAGAGCCGCGCGGCTTCCTGAACCAGTTCATTGTAAGACGAATTTTTCGGAGTGGCGATCAGGCCCTTTTCGTCAGCTTCGAGGATAGCCTGCTGACGGATGGCCAGGGCGTCGCCGCCGGCGTCTACTTTCGCTTCGATGCGGCTGGCCGTGGTAATGGTGGCCGCCACCGATTCGAAACCGTAACCGATGGGTTTCAAGCCGTTGCCTTCCCACGGCACCACGCGGTAGAAGTCCGGATTGATGTACTGGAAGCGTTTTTTCTGGTTGGCGGCAAAACCGTATTCGACGCCGCGCATATGGTCGTCATGTGCAAGCAGTCCGGAACAGTCTTTGCCTTCAAAATACATAACCAGGCCCTGATCGTTGCCGCCGGCGCTGTCGTCCGGATAGCCGAGGCCGTTGTTGACGGACAGGATGCCGCCGTTTTCAAAGATCACGCGGCCGTTGGTCCACATGTAGCCTTCCTTGCCGTTCGGGAAAATGCCCTTGCGTCCGGAGACGGAAACGGCGGCGGGTTTAAGTCCGGTGATGAAGCAGACCAGGTCCACATAATGGCAGCCGACGTAAACAAAGGGGTCGGTGTTTTCGCAGGTGAACCAGTTCTGGAAATTTGAGTGGCGGTAGTAGTAGGGCTCAATCAGTTTGGATTCGCCCAGCGCGAAATCGCCGAGGTCGCCGGCGCGGTAGTGTTTTCTGGCCAGCAGGGCGCGGCGGTCGAAACGCTTGTGGTATTCAACCCCGACAAAACAGCCGCGGCGGAAAGCCTCTTCTTCCAGTTCAATCGCCTGCTCGTATTTCAGTACCAGCGGCTTGACGCAAAGGATGTGCTGGTTGTACTGCAAAACGTCTTTTACGACGCGATAGTGCAGTTGATCGGGCAGGGCGACGACGACAATGCCGTGAGGTGCTTTCTTTTCGAGGATGCGGCGGTATACCGCCGGGTCGGTGGAATCGCCTTCGCTGAGTTCAGGACAGGTTTTGAAGCTCTGTCCGGGAAACGCTTCCAGGATATCTTTACATTCTTTAAGTGCGCGCAGAGCGCCGACGCGCATATCGCAGACGGTGATTTCGCCTACCGCGCCCAGCCGTTGCAGATGCAGCGCCGACGGCAGCAGCAGGTCGGTTACGATCATGCCCGCGCCGATGATCGTCAATTCCAACGGTTTTTGTGTCTGAACCATTCATTACCTCCAAATTAGTGTCTTTATTTCATCGTTCTATAGTTTTTAACGTTTATACCCAAAATCCAGAATTCAGAATTCAGAATAAATCAAGACCCAAGACTTTTTAACCACAAAGGCACAGAGACACAAAGAAAACGTTTTCCGGTTTAACGGTTCCACGGTTTTCCGGTTTGACTGTAATACCGTTAAACTGTCATGCCGTAATACCGTTTTATCCTGACTACTGAATTCTGACTTCTCTCTTTGCTGACACCGCCCGCTTCATATCTTAAAATTCATGACCATATCAAGCACTACCGCCGCGCCGCCGACGGCTACGCCCAGTCTGCCGCACGCGGAATACCTCACCTCGGTTTTGCTGCTGGCATCGCTGCCGGCGAAACCCGATTCAAAAAACTTTTTAAAGCTGGCGAAGTATTTTTCGCCCAGTTCCAGCGCGCGCCCGCCAAGAATGATTGCTTCCGGATTAAGGAGCTTGGCCACCAGTTGCGCCGCGTAAGCCATATATTCGGCGTTCTTGTCAATGATGGCAATGATTTCCGGGTCCCCGTCCTGATAGGCCTGAAGCACTTCCTGATAAGTTATTTTCCGGTGCTTTACTTGGGCAGCGGCCTCGCAGATCGCTTTTGTCCGGGTCATTTCCTGGAGAAAACACTTTCCGGCAACGGCGTTGCCCGATGGTTCCGGCACCAGCATTTCCCCGATTTCCCCCGCGGTGCCGAAGCTGCCCCGGAAGATTTTTCCGTCAATGACGATACCGGCCCCGACGCCGCGCCCACTGGTAATATAAACCAGGTTGCGGAAGTTTTTACCTGCGCCGAACTCCGTTTCAGCCAGCGCCGCGGCATTCGGACGGTTTTCAAGGATAATCTTGAATGAGCAGCGTCCGGCCAGTTTTTTTGCCAGTTTTTTGTTTTCTATATCAAATGTTTTACTGCTGATTACCTCATTGGTTTCCGTGTCCACAATCCCGGAAATCGCAATGCCGACTCCCTTGATTTTTTCCGGCTCAGTTCCGGCAGTCAGTTTTTCAATAAGCTTGACCAGCACCTCAAGGATGCATTCAAACCGGTTCTCATATTCCAGTTCTTCGCGTTTCACGACATTGCCGTGCAAATCGCAGAGCACTCCGCGTATCTGAAAGTCGTCACCGAGGTCGATCCCGACCGCGTAAAAAGATTTTTTATTCAATTCCAGCATAATCGGACGCTTGCCGCCGCAAGACTCCCCTTTGCCGGTTTCATTAATCAAGCCCAGCACATCAAGTTCATTGATGATCGCCGATACCGTAGGCCGGGTCAGGCCGGTCAACTTAGCCAGTTCCGCCCTGGATATCTGCCCGGAATCCTTGATTAATTTCAAGATTTGCCTGCGGCTTTTCTGATTGGATTTTGTTTTATCCATAAAATTATTTTCGGCGTCCATACTTTGTTAATTCATTTTACAAAGTAATTATACTGCATCATTGAGCGAAATCAATACGTCAATATCCCTCTGTTGATATTTTTTCGTAAAATTTATGAAATTTATGAAATTGCCACTTGCGAAAACCGACCGGTCGGTATATAATGATATTATTATGACAAAAGGCAGTGAGACAAAAGAGCGGCTGTTGCAAATGGCAACGAACCTGATGTGGCAGAAAGGCTTCGGTGCAACCTCGGTCAATGACCTGTTGCAGGCTACCGGCATTAAAAAAGGTACGCTCTATTATTATTTTCCCGGCAAGGAGGATCTGGGACTGGCAGTGCTGGAGCGGGTGCAGACAATGTTTTTCACTGCGGTTGATGCAGCTTTTGCCAATACCAATCCGTTTCAAGGATTATGTAATTTTTTCGACTTTGCTTTGGAATTGCAGCGTAGTAAATGTTTTGTCGGTGGCTGCCTATTCGGCAACATTGCGCTGGAGATGAGCGACAATGATTCCGGCTACATGACATTAACGAAAGAGATTTTTCAAGATTGGAGCGGCAGGATTGAAGAAGTTGTTCGCCGCGGACAGCAGACCGGAGAAATCAGAACAGACATTGCCGCCGCCATCCAGGCTCAGATGATCGTGGCTACGCTTGAAGGCGGAATCATGTTGTCCCGGCTTGGAAAAAATGAGCAACCATTGCGAAATTGTCTGGAATTACTCAGGATGTTCGTCAGAGGAAATTAGCGCGCTAAAATACATTCTGTCTGTCCGGCGTATCTACCAGTCTTATGTTGGAGAGAGTATCATTCGTATTTTTTGCTTAGCGTTTGTAAAGCTTTCAGAATATTAAAGGTTTGTTTATCAGAGCATAAGGAGATTCCTGATAAAAAAATACAAGAAGGTTATTATTGAAAATATATTTGGAAGTCATATTACTTCCTTTATATAAAACAACAAATTATCAACATAAGGAGAGACGATTATGTCTAAAGTATTGATTGTCTATTGTACGATGACCGGAAATACCCGTGCGGCGGCGGATGCGATTGCGGACGGGGTCAAATCTGCCGGCTGGGAAGCGATAGTGAAAGATGGCTTCAAGGCTGTTCCTGAAGATTTGTTGAATTGCGATGCCGTTGCGTTCGGCTCATATGACGCGTTCAGCTATATGGGAGGCGGATTAAAAGACTTTTTCGACCGCGCATTCTATCCTACCCAGAATGCCATTACTGGAAAACCCTATGGTGCGTTCATTACTCACGGCGGCGGCGGCAAAGCTGTTCAGAGCATAGAATCGGTTGCGCAATCGTTCAAATTGAACAAGGCGGTGGATTCTGTCCTGGTCAAAGGCTGTCCGGACAAGCAGGCTGTTGCTGAATTGCGGGAACTGGGTACGAAATTAGTGGCCGCCGGGAGCAGCAAAGCGTAAATGAAACGGAAGGATTTGCCATGAAATTTATGGAATTCGCTACACGGCAACTGCTCGAAACCGCCGGCGCCAGCCAATGTCTGTCGGAACGCGAAAAACATCTGATAGGACTGGCGGTTACCACTACGCGCGGTTGTGTGTACTGTACCGGCAGCCGCCTGAAAAAAGCTTTGGGCGCGGAAGTCCCTTATGAAGCATTGATCGCTGCCATTGACTTGGCGGCGGCAGTCAATGCCGGAGTCACCGTGTCCATTGCCGTTCAGGGAGCGGAGTTAAACGGGATTACTGCGCCGGATTGCAAAGCTTGCGGCTGCGGAATAAAATAACAGGAAATAATTAAAAAGGAAAACCACCATGAAAGTATTGGGCATATCAGGAAGTCCGCGGCGCGACCACACTACCGATAAACTGGTTAAAGAGATATTGAGCAAAATTGATGGCGAAACTGAATTTGTTTCGCTGGCCGGCAAGCGGATCGGGCCATGCATCGGCTGTCTGGCTTGCGTTGAAGATAATATCTGTAAAATCAACGACGACATGAAAGAGCTCCGTCAAAAAATCGTGGAGGCGGATGCTTACGTCATCGGCTCCGCAAATTATTTCTCTATGCTGAATGGGCTTACCCACTGCTTTCTGGAACGATTCTATCAGTTCCGGCACAATGAGGGCAAAGCAGTGGCGGGAAAGCCGGGCATTGCGGTCGGCGTTGGCGGATCTGGAGGCAGCGCCGGCGATTTTCCGGTTAAAAACATCAAGACGTTTTTCCAATACAGTCAAATCGAGTGTATCGGCGAAATCTCCGCGCAAGGCGCTGCCTGTTGCTTCAGTTGCGGTTACGGTGAAACCTGCAAAGCAGGAGCAATCCACATGTTCTTCGGCCCTGGCACAAAAATTACAGAAGATATAATTCCTGACCTTTCCAAACAGCCTGACAAAATCGTGGAAGCGCATGAGCTCGGCCGGAAATTGAGCGGCCGGTTGAAAGCGCTTGTCGTCGCCACCTGAAAGCAGGCCAGATGATTCAAGGGAGGATATTTCATGTCCTCCCTGCTTACAGCAACAGCAAATAATCCGGTATTTTTTATGAAGATACCGCAAATGCTGTTGCAAATTTTCAGAAATCACATTATTATGTTATATAGGCGTTGTAGAAGCCGGACTAATAATGTTGAAGGAGAAGGAGCATTAAAATGAAACTACTATTCGCGTTAACACTGTTTTGTTTACTATCAATTCCGGTTTTTGCGGCGGACGACGGCTGGCTGAATAATCTTGATGCCGCCCAAAAAATAGCAGCCAAAGAGAACAAGGTCATCCTGATGGATTTTGCCGGTTCGGACTGGTGCGGCTGGTGCATAAAGCTGGACAAAGAAGTATTTTCGCAACAGGCGTTCAAAGATTATGCCAAAGACAATCTGGTAATGGTGCTGGTGGATTTTCCCAGAGAAAAACAGCTTCCGGACGCAGTTAAGGCGGCCAATGACAAGCTGGCGGCAAAGTATGAAGTTGAAGGATTCCCGACAGTTATCCTGGTGGACAGCAAGGGAAAGGTAATCGCTAAAACCGGCTATAAGGAAGGCGGAGCCGCGGCGTATGTGGATCACATTAAGAAACTGCTCGCAAAAGGCAAAAAATAATATAGATGCCCGATAATCGGAGCCGGAGGTAAATTTTGAAGTATTTTTTGCTGCTGACAACAATTATCTGTTTTGTATTTAATACCTTGGAGGCAGCAAGCCCGTTCAAGTGGGCATCGGAGAAGAAAGGCGGCAAGCTTGAAATCTCCGTGAATATTCCGCCGGCTCATTATCTCTATCAGAACCAGACTCAAATCGAAGTAAAGGATTCTTCCGGGAAAATAGTGCCTCCGTATTCGTTGCCTCCCGTCGTAACCCATGAAGATCCTTTTTCCGGCAACGTAAAAGTTTTTCCGGCCGGCGTGAAAACGGTTTGGACTTTTCTGGCTCCGGACCCGGGGGCATATATAATAACGATAAACGCCCTGGGTTGCAAAGCCAAAACCCCGGACTCGCCGGCGCTCTGTTTCCCTCCTGAAACTCAAAGAATCGTTGTCAGCGGCGAAGTTGTCGATGATATTCAAAAGACACATGTTGCAGAGCCAATGCCGGAACAACTGAGCAAACTGCTTTCAACATTTAAGATTGAACGGGCGGCCAGTGGTTATCTGTCTCCGGATGAATTTGAATCATTTCTTTCAGAAGATGATATTTCACCCAAGTCCATTTTTTCCGATAAAAGCATGCTGATGATAATTCTGCTGATTTTGCTCGGCGGGCTGGGATTGAATTTAACTCCATGCGTGTTGCCGATGGTTCCGGTCAATCTTGCGATTATCGGGGCCGGCAGCCAGGCCGGGTCGAAGAAGAAAGGTTTCCTGCTGGGCGCAATATACGGCGCGGGAATCGCCCTGGCTTACGGCGGACTGGGAATTGTTGCGGTATTGACCGGAGCAAAGTTCGGCATGCTCAACTCTCAAGCATGGTTTAATTTTGCGGTGGCGGCGGTTTTTATTGCGCTGGCGCTGGCTATGTTTGATGTTTTCAGTATTGATTTTTCCCGCTTTGGCGCAAAATTTTCGCCGAAAGATTCTCAAAGAGGCCGGCTGATTACGGCGTTCATGATGGGCATAATCGCGGCGCTGCTGGCGGGGGCGTGCGTTGCGCCGGTGGTTATCGCCGTGCTGCTGTATTCCGCCAGGGTGTATTCGGAAGGCAATCCGGCAGGGCTTTTGCTGCCGCTGCTGCTGGGCGCCGGGATGG
>TBL_comb47_HYPODRAFT_10005280_pt1 | contig 14459 bp, 11 predicted proteins | sample TroBogypolimnion_40_FD_10682 | JGI IMG/M metagenome (IMG submission 10682)
CAAATCACAGGCAAACTTCTGCCAGATGACCTTCTGGGTAAGATTTTTAGCCAATTCTGTATCGGCAAATAACTTACCCCGGCTTTGGGGGGATGGGCATACAAATATGTCCGAAATGTTAAAATCATTGGATTAAAAATTACTTCTTTCCAAGGGATCTTATGACCACAACCACAAATGGCGCAATCAAAGCACATGCACCAGATTATGTAAAAAATAATCATTTAATTCAATGGGTTACAGATATTGCCGCATTAACTAAACCCGACAGCATCCACTGGTGTGACGGCTCTCAAGCTGAATACGACAAGCTTTGTGAGTTATTGGTAAGTGCCGGGGTGTTTAAGCGCCTAAATCCAGCAAAGCGTAAAAACTCTTTTTTAGCGCTTTCGGATCCAGAGGATGTGGCGCGTGTCGAAGACCGCACGTTTATCTGCTCCGCAAAAAAAGAAGATGCGGGTCCAACAAATAATTGGGTAGAGCCAAGTGAAATGCGTGCAACTTTAGGGCCCCTATTTGATGGTTGTATGCGCGGTCGAACAATGTATGTGGTTCCTTTTTCAATGGGTCCAATCGGCTCCCCAATCGCCCATATCGGTGTTGAGCTCTCAGACAGCCCATACGTTGCTATCAATATGCGCCTGATGACCCGTATGGGCAAGGCTGTGATTGATCAGTTAGGCGCAGACGGCGAATTCGTACCCTGCATCCACACGGTTGGTAAACCGCTGGCCGCCGGGGAAAAAGATGTTGCATGGCCAAACAATAAAACTAAGTACATCGTTCACTATCCAGAGACGCGTGAAATTTGGTCTTTTGGATCCGGTTACGGCGGCAATGCATTGCTAGGTAAAAAATGTTTTGCATTGCGGATTGCCTCTAACATGGGTCGCGACGAGGGCTGGTTGGCTGAGCATATGTTGATTTTGGGTGTTACTTCACCTGAGGGCAAAAAATATCATATCGCTGCAGCATTCCCATCTGCGTGTGGAAAAACAAACTTCTCTATGATGATTCCCCCAAAGGGCTTCGAGGGCTGGAAGGTCACGACCATTGGTGATGATATTGCTTGGATTAAGCCACGAAAAGATGCTGTTACTGGCAAGACTCGTTTATTTGCGATCAATCCAGAATCAGGCTACTTCGGTGTGGCCCCTGGCACTAATCGTCAAACCAATCAAAACTGTATTGACTCTTTAAACCAAGATGTGATTTTTACTAATGTTGGTTTAACTGATGATGGTGACGTTTGGTGGGAAGGCTTAACTGAAACCCCACCGGCCCATTTAATTGACTGGCAAGGTAAAGACTGGACCCCAGCAGATGGTGCCGCAGGACGCAAGGCTGCACATCCAAACTCACGTTTTACTGTTGCGGCCACCAATAATCCTGCGGTTGATCCTAATTGGAATAACCCCGAGGGTGTTGCAATTGATGCGTTCTTATTTGGCGGACGCCGTTCAAACACAGTCCCATTGGTTAGTGAGGCACGTGATTGGGTTGAAGGTGTTTATATGGCAGCAACACTGGGATCTGAAACTACTGCGGCGATAACGGGTCAGGTAGGCGTAGTACGCCGTGACCCATTTGCAATGATTGCTTTTGCTGGTTACAACATGAGTGATTATTTCCAACATTGGCTCAATGTTGGAAATAAGCTTGCAAAAGAAGGCGCGGTATTGCCAAAAATCTATTGCGTGAATTGGTTCCGCAAAGATGAAAACGGTAAGTTTGTATGGCCAGGTTTCGGAGAAAACATGCGTGTCCTTTCCTGGATTCTTGGTCGTGCAGAGGGAACAGCAAAGGGTCTGGAGACTCCATTCGGTATTTGTCCGGAACACGCTGACATGCATTGGGGCGGATTGGATTACTCCGCTGAGAAGTTTGAAAAAGCCATTGCTGTTGGTGTTGCCGATTGGAAAAATGAACTCAAATTGCATACCGAGTTATTTGAACATCTCGGCGAGCGCTTACCAAAAGAGCTATTAGAAACCCGCGCAAAAATTGAAAAGCGCTTAAACGCCTAATCACTTAAGATCGAAAGTGATGACACCCCAACACCATGAAATAGTGGTGATTGGGGCCGGTATCTCGGGTGCCGCAATTGCAAACGAGCTGCTTGGCCGCGGACAATCTGTTTGCATTGTTGATAAAGCATCTGGACCAGCAAGCGCTTGTTCAAGCCATGCATACGCAATAGCACACCCACATATAGGTAAGGGCTCCCCACGACTGTTGAGGCTCACACGCATTGCTTTTCTATTGGCCGAAGCTCGCTGGGGAAAACTCTGGAATCAACACGGGATATTTCAGCCAAGTAAAAAAGATAAAATATTTAATCGCGAGGAGCTTAAACGCTACCTGGAATCTATAGATCTCGATGACAAGATTGCTCAGCCTTTAGATGCAAGAGAGGCGCAAGCACTCTTGGGCATAGAGCAAAGTGGCGTATGGTTGCCGCGAGGCGCATCTCTCAGTTTGGCCGAGGCAGCAAATGATTTGCTACAAGCCCAGGAAAAATTAACTTGCCTTTGGAAAACACACATTAGTCGTCTTGAAGAGTCTGACGGTAAATGGTTCTTATTTGATGATGTAGGGTGCCCGATATTAACTTCTGACAAAGTCATTGTTGCTGCGGCCATGGAAACTAAATCTTTAATGGCCAGTATTGATATTCGCTTGCCACTAAAGCCGGTACGGGGCCAATTAAGTATTTTCTCAATCTCAAAAAATGATGCCTGGGTGCCGCGCTTACCAAGAGTGGCCCTTTCCGGCGAAGGGTATTGCCTTCCCGCAGAAGAGTTTGCAGATGGCAGCTATCGCTGGATTGTAGGTTCAAGTTTTGATGAGGGAGAGGATGATCTGCAGGCGCGCAAAAGTAGTGATGAATTTAATCGTGAGCAGGCTCGGGGATTGTTGGATTACGTGGACGGCGATATTGCCTCGCTCAGGGCGAATGATAGATTTATTGGCGTCCGCTGTGTTTCAGGGGACCGCCTTCCTATCATTGGCGCGCTTGCCCAGTGCCCAGGGATTTTTCTGGCGACTGCCCTGGGATCTAGAGGGGTTCTATGGTCTGCATTAGCGGCCAAGCTTATTACTGCTCAAGTGCTGGAGGATGATTTTGCTTTACTTGCGCGCTTTGGTTTTGCTGCTGACTTAGTTGCTGCGCTAGCGCCAGCACGCTTTTTCGCCGGCGCCTTAGCGACGCCGTCAGCTTTAGGTGCCTTGGCTTCAAATTCAAAACCAATCTTACCCTCGGCGCCGAGGGCTAAGTAAGCCTTAAAGCCACGACCTGTTCTGTTTGATTTGAAGTTGGTTAAGAGGTCTGTTTTTCCCTCCTTCAGCAACTTTTGCACCTGTTCAGCAGAAATTTCTTGTTGGAGCACAACTTTGCCTGTTTTGAAATCACAGGACTTACTTGGGCCGGTATTGTTTTCACATAAATACCGCATACCATCTTCATATACAGCACCAGAACATTTAGGGCACACGCCTAGAGTTTGTCTACCTGTGAAATCAATCGCCTCAGTCTCATCATCCTGCGTGTTACCAAAATCAAACTCAAGCTTAAAGCCAGCATTTGGATAATCAGCATCGTCTTCTGGTATTTCGCTAAGTTTGATAATGGCAGCAAACGGACGCCCTATTTTGCTGCGGAAGCCTTGTAGGGGCCCAATAGTTTTTTCGCGCAAAAGCTCTTCTACTTCAGGATACTCAAAGGCGCGCCCACCAGGAGTTTTGCTAATGGTAAAGCCACATTTTTCACATGCAAAGCGACGATAGTTTTCCTTAACATGCCCCTTGCAGTGTGGGCATGGGGTTGACATTGTTGCGTAATCGCCGGGTATGGTGTCACTGTCGTACTCTTTAGCGCGCTTGACAATACGTTGCGTCATTTGTGCAATTTCTTGCATAAATGTATCGCGGTTCATCTTCCCTTGCTCAATTAAAGACAGCTTATTTTCCCAACTGCCGGTGAGATCTGGGCGTGTTAATTCTTCTACATCTAAGCCGCGCAAGAGCGTCATTAATTGAAACGCCTTCGCTGTTGGAATGAGTTCGCGCGCTTCACGCACCATATATCTTTCGGCAAGTAGGCCTTCGATGATCGCCGCACGTGTCGCCGGAGTACCCAAACCTTTTTCTGCCATAGCTTCACGCATTTCATCGTCATCAACCCATTTGCCTGCACTTTCCATCGCAGAGAGTAAGGTTGCTTCAGTGTAGCGAGCGGGCGGCTTTGTTTTGAGAGGGACAGCTGCGATAGATTCGTTTTGAACGGTCTCACCCTCTTGAACCGCAACTAATTCATCCTCAGCTTGATTGGATCGCCCATAGACGGTTAGCCAACCTGGATTAACGAGCACTCGGCCCTCAGTTTTGAAATGATGACCGGAGGCCTCTGTAATGCGGGTAGTGACTCTAAATTCGGCTGCAGGATAAAAAACCGCCAAGAAGCGACGCACTACTAAGTCATATAACTTGAGCTCAGGCTCACTCAATGTTTTGGGCGCCTCTAATGTTGGAATGATGGCAAAGTGATCAGAAATTTTGGAGTTATCAAAAATTCTCTTATTTGGTTTAATCCAGCCAGAACCAATTTTTGCTTTTGAATCCTTGGGGTCGCCCTGCAAAATTTGTTCAGCAAATGGACGGTATTCTTGAGAATGCTTTGCTAAATTTTCCATGGTTTGCTTGACGGTATCCAAATAGTCTTCCGGCAACGCTTTTGCATCTGTTCGGGGATAGGTCAGCACTTTATGACGCTCATAAAGTGCTTGTGCTAAGCCTAGAGTATTTTTGGCAGAAAAACCAAAGCGCGCATTAGCTTCGCGTTGCAAGCTTGTTAAGTCAAACAGTTGGGGCGCAAGCTGTGTGGCTGGTTTTGCCTCTTCGGTAACGCTGGCTTTTTTGTCGCGACACGCAGCCACAATACTTTGGGCAGCCGCTTCGCTCCACAGCCGGTTTTCGCGTGCATCTGGAGCTGTGGGGTCTTTTTTGAACCTGGGGTCAAACCAGCGACCCTCATAAATACCGGCCGCAGCTATAAATTCCGCTTTAACTTCCCAATAGTCTTTGGAAATAAATTTACGAATTAATTCCTCACGCTCAACAACGATGGAGAGGGTTGGTGTTTGCACGCGCCCAACAGTTGTTAGAAAAAAACCACCGCTCTTGCTATTGAATGCGGTCATAGCTCTAGTGCCATTGATGCCAACAAGCCAGTCTGCCTCAGAGCGGCAACGAGCTGCATCTGCTAGCGGCTTCATATCATCATCGGAGCGCAGTGATACAAAGCCCTCGCGAATGGCGTTGGGCGTCATTGACTGCAGCCAAAGTCTTTTAATAGATTGTTGCGCTTTAGCGTGCTGTGCAATTAAACGGAAAATCAGCTCACCTTCGCGCCCTGCGTCACAAGCATTAATGAGGGCATTAATGTCTTTGCGCTTGATCAGTTTTTGCAAAACCTTCAAGCGAGATTCTGTTTTTGCGATTGGGCGAAGATCAAAATAAGGGGGCACTACTGGCAAGTTGGCAAATGACCATTTGCCGCGCTTAACGTCATATTCCTCGGGTGCCGCTATTTCTAAAAGGTGCCCAACAGCAGATGAGATGACATAGTCATCGCTTTCAAAATAATCCTCGTACTTTGTAAAACCGCCCAGCGCTTTGGCAATGTCGTTCGCTACCGAAGGTTTCTCAGCAATGATGAGCGCCTTTGGGTGGTCCACGGTTGAGGTTTTAGAACTGCTTTTGGTAGATGCTTTAGCCACGCGTTTGCCTAAATTTGAGCCTGAATTAAGTATTTAATGAGGGAAAAGGATGATCAATTTAAACCAAATCAGGTTTTGGCTGATCATTTACCCCTTTTTTATTATTAACCGATAAATTGCTAAAAGTCCAAAGTCCTTAGGTTTTTGTCCTTGGTTACCCCTAAAAACTGCCTTTAAATGCCTTTAAATAGGGTTTTTTGCTAAATCAATAAATCTTCAAGTACTTCGTTTGGAGAGCGCACAAGCTTAGCCCCCTCCTGAATAAGGCGATTGCACCCTCCATAAAGGGGGTTGTCGATCGGCCCGGGCAAGGCAAAAACCTCCCGCCCAAGTTCTGCGGCAATCCGCGCAGTAATTAATGAGCCAGATTTATCTGCGGCCTCAATGACCACGACGCCCAGCGAAAGGGCCGCAATGATACGGTTTCGCCTAGGAAAATGAAAGGGTTTTGGTCCCGTCCCAGGTGAGAATTCAGAGATAAGAAGCCCTTTTTGACCAATAACCCTGGCAAGCTGGGCATGCTCCCGCGGGTAGGTAATATCAAGCCCAGTGCCACAAACGGCTAAAGTAGCCCCCTTTCCCCTTGCAATAGTGGCACGATGTGATGCTCCATCAATGCCGCGCGCCAAGCCAGATACCACCACTAAGCCAGCCGAGGATAGGGCTTTTGCAAATTCTGCGGCAGCATTTAAACCCCTCGAACTGGCACCACGCGCACCCACAATCGCAACCATTGGCCGCTTGAGTAGCTCGATATCACCATATATATAGAGGGTTTTTGGCGGGTCGTATAAATCATTTAACCTCAGTGGATAGTTTTTATCCCGTTGATCTATGGGTTTGATGTTGTGTGCGGCTTTGACTTTATGCATTAAATGATTTTGAGCTTGGCGCTATTTTTAACAATCGGCACAGTCTGATTACTCTGTTGGATAATTCCGATATGGCTTTATTACACGTCCTTTGCTATCCAGACCCACGGCTTCATAAGGTTGCTAAACCCGTGGCCGTTGTAGACGCTCGCATTAAAAAAATCGTAGCCGATATGGCCGACACTATGTATGAGGCTCCCGGAGTTGGTTTAGCTGCAACCCAGGTGGACATCCATGAGCGTATCGTTGTCATCGACGTTTCCGATAATCAAGATGAATTGATGGTATTTATCAATCCTGAGTTGGTATGGGCGAGTCCGGAAAAAAAATCTTGGCGCGAAGGCTGCCTCTCCGTTCCTGAGTATTACGATGAAGTTGAAAGACCCGATACGATCAGGGTTAGGGCGTTAGACCTTAATGGCAAAGAATTCGAGCTAGAGGCAGATGGTTTACTGTCGGTATGTTTACAGCATGAGATGGACCATTTGCAGGGCAAAGTATTTGTGGAATATTTATCTTTGCTTAAGCGCAATCGTATTTCGCTAAAAATGAAAAAGCGCCTTAAAGATTTAGCGGGGCAGCGCTAAGCGCCATCGATGAAAATTGTTTTTGCTGGTACACCTGAGTTTGCTGCGCAGGCAATGCGCGCGATTGATGCTGCTGGACATCAAATTGTTTTAGCCCTAACGCAACCAGATCGTCGTGCCGGCAGAGGGATGCATTTTCAGGCGAGCCCCGTAAAAGAATTTGCGTTAGCAAAAGATATTCCCGTACTACAGCCGAGCTCTCTGAGACGAATGAGCGCTGACCCTGAAAAACAAGCGCAGGCAGAGAACGCTTATCAGCAATTGTCCAAAACAGAGTTTGATGTCATGGTGGTAGTTGCCTATGGACTCATTCTTCCTCAGGATATTTTGGATATTGCCGAACGTGATCGGCGCTATGGTTGCTTTAATATCCACGCCTCAATCTTGCCGCGGTGGCGCGGCGCCGCACCGATACAGCGGGCCATCGAATCTGGCGATGCCACAACTGGCGTTAGCATTATGAAGATGGACGCAGGTCTTGATACTGGAGATACCGTTTTAGTTCACGAAATTGATATTACCAGCGAGGAAACTAGCGCTTCGTTGCATGATCGTTTGGCGAAGATTGGCGCTGAATTAATTGTAGAGACTTTGAGTGCAATAGAAAATGCAAAAGCCTTAACAAGAACACCTCAAGCTATGACGGGTATAACGTATGCAGAGAAGATCTTAAAAGACGAAGCAGAGGTTGATTGGCGGCATAGTGCGATTGATATCGATCGTAGCATTCGTGCTTTCAACCCATTTCCCGGGGCAGTGAGCCACTGTGATGGCATGCAATTTAAGTTTTGGAATTCGCGAGTGTCCAACTCGATGAGCTTGCGTCAGTCTGGGCAAGTCGGCGAGGTATTGGGGTTTGGCGCAGAAAGCGTATTCATTCAATGCGGGCAGGGTGTGATCGAAGTTCTGGAGATGCAAAAGCCAGGCGGCAAAAAAATGAGTGCGCGCGCATGTTTGCAGGCGCAAGGCGCATCATCGAAAGCATTACGCTTTCATAAGGAATAATTTGTCCGATCAAAAAACACCACGCAGCCTTCCTCTTTCAGAGGCGATTACCATCTCAGCACAAGCAATTGGTGAGGTAATGGATGGGCGCTCCTTGACAGAGGTTTTAGATCAATTGGATGCCCATGAAAGGCCCATTGTGCAAAGCCTCACATTTGACGCGTTGCGCAAGTGGGTTCGTTCACACGAATTGATTGTTCAATTTGTTCCTAAGGCTCCACCTGCACCGGTTGAGTATGTATTAAGTGTTGCCATTGCCCTTTTTTTGCAAGGCAATCAGGATGGCAAGGGATACGCTGCGCATACTATTGTCGATCAGGCTGTGAAGGCGTGTAGCGAGTATGAGCCGACCATGTATGCTAAGGGTCTAGTAAATGCCGTTTTGCGCAAGGTTAGCTTGACTGTGCAGCCCCCAGAGGGCGAGAAGCGCTACCCGCCCGATCCCATTCCAATGTTTGTGCCGCCTTGGTGGCGCGCAAACCTGAAGAAAAATTATTCCAAGATTTGGCAAGCACTATTGATACAGCAAGCTCAACGAGCCCCTTTGATTTTGCGTGTAAATGCAAAACAATACAATCGCAGTCAATACCAAGAGTTATTGACGCAAGCAGGTATTACTTCGGTGCCAATATTGGGGGTGGGTGGAGTTAATTTGGACTCAGCGCTTTTATTAAGAGAGCCAGTCCCCGTATCTGATTTACCTGGTTTTTATAGTGGCGCAGTATCCGTGCAAGATGCTGGCGCACAATTAGCCGCCGTGTTACTTGATCCAAAACCAGGTGAGCTGATTTTGGATGCCTGTGCTGCACCAGGGGGCAAGACGGCCCATCTATTAGAGATTGCCGACTGCGAGTTAGTTGCTCTAGAGCTAGATGGCGAGCGCCTTAGAAAAATTGACGGTAATCTCGACCGCTTGCGCTTACAGTCGGGTAGAGTCAGAATCATTCGCGGTGACGCATCTAAGGCTGCATGGTGGGATGGTCTGCCTTTTGACAAAATTTTGCTTGATGCCCCCTGTTCTGCTTCTGGAATCGTATCTCGCCATCCAGATATTCCATTTCTAAGACGTGAAGCAGACGTAGAGTCTTTGCGGCATAGGCAGCGAAATATTTTGACCCAAGCTTGGAAGATGCTTAAACCCGGTGGATTACTCTTATATGTCACCTGCTCGGTATTCCCGGAAGAGGGCGAAACCCAGNCCGTCTGGTTTGGAGCTGAACACGGCAATGCGTTACGATTAAGTGCTCCCGGGCAGATTTTGCCCTCCGAAACAAACGATGGTTTTTTCTATGCCTTGTTTAAGAAAACTGGACAATGATCCAAAGCATTAAACAGCTCATCTTTTGCTGCTTTCTTGCGCTGAGTTTTTTTTCGGTTGCAGCTGGCGCAGAGGGGATCAAGATTACTTCCGTAGAGTTAGAGCGGGCGGATAACGATTGGCTGCTGAATGCCACTTTTAAGATTGAGCTTTCCCCGGGCCTAGAAGATGCGGTGCAAAAAGGCGTGGTGCTTTATTTTCAGACGGAGTTTGATTTAACGCGGTCGCGCTGGTACTGGTTTGATGAAAAGCCTGCTATTGCACAAAGACAAACACGGCTTTCTTATCAGCCCCTAACGCAGCAGTATCGGATTGCTTCAGAAGGTTTTACTTTTTCTGCGAAAACAATTTCAGAAGCTTTGCAAGCGGTTGGCACGATCGGTGGGTGGCGAGTCATTGACAATTATCAAATTGATCCCACGAAGCCCTATACCGCTGGGCTGCGTATGACCTTGGACCTTAGTAAGCTGCCAAAACCATTCCAAGTAAACGCTTTGAATAATCGAGACTGGAATGTTTCAAGTGATTGGTTACATTTCCCGTTTTTGCCGAATGGGCCAAACCTCTTTAAAAGATGATGAATCCTAAGGCAATAATTCAATCTCGCTTTTTCCGTATTTCTTTTTGGAAAAAACGAGCTCTGCCTTTTGCGGCCATCGCGATTGGTGCGTTTGCACTATTCCTGCTGATGATGTTGTCTATCGCCTCCTCTAATACAAAGTTTTTTGACAGCTACTTTATTTGGCTTTACGCAGCCAATGTGGTGATTGGTATCTGTTTGGCGCTAGTCATCTTGACTTTGGTTATTGTGATCGCAGTTCGTTGGTATCAGGGGCGCTTTGGTACGCGTTTGATTGCAAAATTAGCGATGATTTTTGCCTTGGTAGGAGTCGTTCCCGGGCTGATTTTGTATGGCGTATCTTTACAGTTTGTTTCTAGAAGTATTGAGACGTGGTTTGATGTTCAGGTGGAATCAGCCCTGGAGGCAGGCTTAGAACTGGGGCGCGCTACCTTGGGAGCTTCCCTACAAGAATTGCAGGATGAGGGTCGCATCGTTGCAAACCAGGTTCAATCAATGCCAAATCATGCCAGTCCTGCTGAGCTAACGCTTTTATTGTCACGCCTACGAGACCAGTTTGGTATTCAAGAGATCACTATTTTTGACGGCCGACAAATGGTTGTGGCTACCGCTGCATCCGGTGCTTTGCTTACTCCTTCATCCCCGCCAAACTCAGAGGTGATGGTTCAGGCTTCAAAAGTAAATGGCGCTGGGTTTATTGATGAGCCACTAAATGCAACCGGCCCGCAGCAATATCGTTTGCGAGCTGTTATACCCTTGGCGAAAGAGCGCTCACTAGCAAGTCGCGGTTTTGGTCTTAGTATCCAATACCAAAAAGAGCTTTGGTATTTACAGCTTATTAAATCGGTACCCGAGGGCATTACGAAAAATACCTTGGCAGTTCAAGCGGCTTATAGTGATTATCAAGAAAAATCATTAGGCCGTTCTGGTTTGCGAAAAATGTTCGTGGGCACTCTTACCCTGACCCTCTTTTTTGCATTATTTGTTGCGGTCACTTTAGCCTTAATGTTGGGGCGTCAATTAGCGCGCCCTTTGTTGATGCTATTAAAAGGAACTCAGGCTGTGGCACAAGGGGATCTATCGCCCAAGCCAGAATTGGATACTGGCGATGAGCTAGGTATGCTGACGCGCCAATTCAATGTCATGACACGACAATTAGCCGATACCCGTACCTCCTTGCAGGAATCCAAAACCTTTTTAGAAACCGTGCTAGGCAACCTCACCGCCGGAGTTTGTATTTTTGATAAAGCGTTTAATGTGGTTTCTAGCAACGCTGGTGCAGATCGTATCTTTGCCCAAGATCTGACAAAGCTTGATGGTCAGCCCCTCAGTAATATTCCTGCATTAATTGAGTTTGAGCAGGCACTAAAGGAAGGTTTTGCCACTATGAAACTTGCGGTTGTGGAGGGCGGAGAGAAAGAACAAGCTAAGCGGGCGCCAGTTTGGCAAAAGCAAATCCAACTACACACCACCAACGAGTTTGAAAATGAATTAGGCGTGACTTTATTTGTAAGGGGTACTGAGTTGACCCCAGATCTACAGATGGTTGTATTTGACGATATTTCCGATGTAGTGAGCGCTCAGCGTTCTATTGCTTGGAGTGAGGTAGCAAGGCGCTTGGCGCACGAGATTAAGAATCCCTTGACCCCTATTCAGCTATCCGCCGAAAGATTGCAACATAAGCTTGCTGGCAAGTTGAGTCCAGAACAAGAAGAAATGATCAATCGAAGCACGGATACTATTATTGGCCAAGTGCAAGCTATGAAGGAGATGGTGAATGACTTTAGGGACTTCGCTAAAACACCGAGCCCTCAATTAAAACCCATCTCCATCAATGTTTTGACAAAAGAAATCTTAGGTTTATACGAGGGCAGTCCCTTGCGCGCCCAATTAGACCCTGATTGTCCCGACATCATGGGGGATCCTACCCAATTGCGGCAAGTAATACACAACTTATTACAGAATGCGCAAGACGCTACTTTAGAGGGCAAGCATCAAGGCGAATCTGTCGAGGTTAAAACGGAGTTGGTGCCTTACGGCGAGCTTAATGGCACCCAACAAAATGCCGTGCGATTAACAATAAGTGACTCGGGATCCGGATTTCCAGCTAAGATATTGGCAAGAGCTTTCGAGCCGTATGTAACAACCAAGAGCAAAGGTACCGGTTTAGGTTTGGCGGTAGTGAAAAAAATTATTGATGATCACTCTGCCAAAATAGAAATTCGGAATCGTATGCAGGGAGAAGAAGTGATCGGCGCACAAGTATCAATTTTGTTTATGAACTTAGCAAAAGAGGCAGCGTAGGCATGGCTAGTATTTTGGTGGTTGATGACGAGATGGGCATCCGCGAGTTGCTTCATGAGATTCTCACGGATGAGGGCCATACTGTGTACGCCGCTGAAAGCGCGGCCCAAGCCAGAACTATTCGCGAGCAAATGCGACCAGACTTGGTTCTACTGGATATTTGGATGCCTGAAATTGATGGCATTACCTTATTAAAAGAGTGGTCTAAAACTGGTCAGCTCACTATGCCTGTGGTCATGATGTCTGGGCATGCGACGATTGATACGGCTGTTGAGGCAACCCGTATTGGAGCATTGAATTTTTTAGAAAAACCGATTGCCTTACAAAAACTGCTCAAAACTGTTAGCAAGGCTCTTGAAAGCTCTCCAAAATATTTAGATCCTGAGGAGGGGGTAATAGCGCAAGTCTCTGCGGGTAATAGCGCCGCCTCTAAGCCTGTAACTACAGAGCAGGTGGCAGCAATTCAGGAGGGCGAATACATTAGCGGAATAGCGAAGACTTACTATGATCTCCCCCTTAGAGAGGCCAGAGACCTTTTTGAGAAAGCTTATTTTGAGCACCAGATGCAAATTATGGGCGGCAGTATGACCAAGATTTCTGAATATACCGGCCTTGAAAGAACCCACCTTTATCGTAAGTTGAAGGCTTTGGGTATTGATACTTCTCGCAATAAGGGTGAAAGTTAATTCTTCAGCGCGTTTTGTTGGTCGCCCTTACTTGTGGGAAGTTTTGGATAACTCATCCCGCTTGAAATAAAAGCTATAGGTATATCTTTCAGCTGGGTGGATCGAATTTCCTACCCCGAATACTTTGCCGTTTTTATTGGTATAGCGCCTAGTTACCGTTAATGCAGGGATGCCCTTTTTAACCTTGAGTTGACTAGCTTCCGCAGAAGAGAGAATAGCGGCAACAATATCAATTTGTGTAGTGTCAGAGCTTTCGCCGTACATTTCAAAAATTTGATCCGCTACTGGGATGAGGTCATGTTTTTTATGTTTTATTACGCCCGCATAGATGGGCAAGATATAAATATCAGTCAAGCAAATGGGCATGCTTGACCCTTTTGGATACCGCAGAGATTGAATATGAAACCAAGATTCTCCGGGCGCGCATTTTAATAAATTCGCCAATTGGTGATCAGCCATGACATACTGCGTAGCAATAATGACTCTGCTTGTCTCGCCGGGATAATTTAAGAGTTGCTGAATAGACCCCACAGACTGAACAAGTTGGGGGGTTGTACTAGCGGCTATGACTAGCGACCCTGCCCGAGGTTTTCTGGTGATCAGGCCAATATTCGAAAGGTAACCTAGGGCCTCCCTTACGCTGTGACGACTTGCCTCAAATAGCTCGCACAACTTCTCTTCAGTGGGTAGCAGACCTCCTACGGGGTAAATACCATTTTTAATATCTTTTTCTAGGATTGCTGCGATCTCCCAGTGGCGCAGTGAAGATGCTCTTTTATCGCGCATAGCGTTAAATGCTTTATAAAGTTGTTGACATTAATTATCCGAACAATTAAATTTAATCTCTGATAAATTTAATTTAAGCTAACAAATACATAGTAAGCATCAGTTTTTTTTATTCTATTTGTTCGAAACAATTAAATCAACCACTAATCTCACGCCTAAATTTAGGTTTGAGCTGGCCTGGTAAATCAGACTTATAAATACATTTTTCGGGATAAAAATTGAAAAATAATCAGGATTTAAAGAGCTTGGAAGCCCCTAAAGGCAAGGTAATCATTACTTGCGCAGTCACGGGCGCAATTCATACCCCTTCAATGTCGCCCCATTTGCCGATAACGCCCGAGGAAATAGTGGAGGCTGCAGTTGGTGCGGCAGAGGCTGGTGCGGCAATTATTCACCTTCACGCCCGAGACCCTCAAACTGGAAAACCAGATCAGTCCCCCGAGGCGTTTCAGAAATTCTTGCCGCAAATTAAGGCGAGGACGAATGCAGTGCTGAATTTGACTAGTGGCGGGTCTCCCACTATGACTATCGAGGAAAGAATACA
>TBL_comb47_HYPODRAFT_10005281_pt1 | contig 14458 bp, 16 predicted proteins | sample TroBogypolimnion_40_FD_10682 | JGI IMG/M metagenome (IMG submission 10682)
CGAAAATACCACTTCAATGATCATCGAACAGCTCAAGCACCTGGGAATCACATTGTCACTAAACCTGGACAAGCAATTACCGCAAATAGTCGGCAATACGTATAAACTTGAGCAGGTTATCGTTAATCTGCTGACCAATGCCAAAGATGCCTTAACTGAAAAGAAAAAAAAGGATATTGGCTTTAATGACATGAAGATTAATATTTTAACGTATCAGGAAAACCAAAAACTGATCATTGAAATTATTGACAATGGAACCGGGGTTGAAAACGAGGATCTTCACAATATTATGCTCCCGTTTTACACTACCAAGGAAGAAGGAAAAGGAACAGGTCTCGGATTATCAATCTGCTACCAAATCATTAAAGATATGAACGGGACCATCGAAATAATAAGTAATAAACCGTTTGGAACGAGTATCAAACTAATTCTGGATATTCAAAAGGGAAATTAGCCATGGGAAAAAAAGAGAGGATAAAAATCCTGATTCTTGATGATGAAAAGCAATTTACAGAAGAATTGAGTGGTTTTTTTCTGGATTCAGAATTCGAGCCGTTTGAGGCAAATACAGCGTCGGAAGGGAAAAAAATATTGAGCAGTCATGAAATCGACCTGTTAATCCTCGACGTGCGGTTACCCGGGGTCAATGGGCTTGATATCCTGAAGGAGGTGAAAGTACAGTATCCCTCAATGGAGGTGATCATTATCTCAGCGCATGGCGATATGGACACGGTAATCAAAGCGATGAGGCTTGGAGCTTTCGATTATCTGCGGAAACCATTCCGGTTCATTGATATTCAGATTGCGATTGAACGTACCCAGAAATACCTTCAGTTGCAACGAAAGCTTAAATTGATGGAGGAAAAGAACTCCCTGATCTCAAAAACGCTGGAGGAAAAAATCGACCGGCAATTTATCGGTGTCAGTCCTCAGATCCTCGAGGTACTGGAGCAGGCTGTTACGGCCGCCAATTATCCGGAAGCCAATGTATTAATTACCGGAGAAAGTGGTACAGGAAAAGAGAACATTGCCAGGATTATCCATTATTCGAGCTCAAGAAAGGACCATGTTTTTTGTGCGGTTAATAGTAGCGCCATAACAGATACACTTTTAGAAAGTGAATTCTTCGGTCATAAAAAAGGGTCTTTTACCGGTGCAATTACCGATAAGATGGGTTATTTTGAGGTGTGTCACCAGGGCACCCTGTTCCTTGATGAAATAGCCGATATGCCTCTTAACCTGCAGGCAAAGATTTTACGGGCTACTGAAGAGAAAGTAATAACCCGGGTTGGTGATACAAACCAGATCCGAACCGATTTCCGGATTATCTCTGCCACAAATTTTGATATTGAGGATTGTGTGGAGAAGAAGAGATTTAGGCTAGACCTGCTTCACCGGCTCAATACCCTTCATATCCACATACCCTCGCTACGCGAAAGACCTGAAGATATCAAACCTCTGGTGAACCATTTTGTAGAGGTTTTTTCAACAAAATTCAATAAACCAAAACTTCAGGTCACAAGAGAAGCTTTTGAAGAGCTCGAAAAATACAAATTTCCAGGGAATGTAAGAGAATTGCGAAATATGACTGAGCGGGCAATTATTCTTTCCAAAGGGCTCTCCCTGGGTATTGAAGACTTCAGGGTTAAGCCGCACAAACCCACCGTTACATCCACCAAGGAGGAGTTTGGCAATCTGAAAATGCACGAGATTAAGATGATCCGAAAAGCGCTCCAAAGTTGCGGGTATAATCAGCAGGCAACTGCCGATATCCTTGGAATTACCCGGGATGCCTTAATCCGAAAGATGAAAAAATACGAAATATCAGTCACAAAAAACGGGGAGTAGCCCACCAGCAGCCCTTTGACCAGCGGCAAATTCCCGAAGTAATTAATAGAGTTAGATTATTTGGCTCTAATACCCTTGGTGCGGGTAGTATAAATTTGCTCCTATTGTCCCGATGCATCGGGAGCAACTGGCCGCTGGCAGATTTTCATCAGAAGAAAGTTGCACTTTTCATGACAAGTAAAAGAATAATAGTCAATTAGTTACAATCATTCAAGCCAGTCACCAGTGGCTAAAAGCAAGCTTCGAATTATTAACCTACCTGCAGAAACAGAAGCATTTTTACCTACACCCATTTCCGCACAAGTGTGCGATTATTTTCAAGAAATACCATTGAATTTTCATACCAAGTCATTCTATTTACTTCTACAGGGAAATATTTTCATTTTTTTTTGTTCTTATCCTTAGGCTTTTAAACTCCCCCTACTTGCTCAGTTTCTTTTCCTTTTTATTTTTGGCACATTCATTGCATTAACCAGTTTACAAGAGAATAAACGGTTAGTACGATGAATCCGGCACATTCAGGGTTTCGCAGCTGATTGTTTAACTCAGATAAAAAGAGGTAAGCCGTCCCTCTAATGTTAAGCACGGTATTTAATGAATTAATAATAGGAGATTAAAATCATGGCAGTAGAAAAAACTATCGGTTCTTCAAGCCTCGTAGAGGTTATCGACCGTATTTTGGACAAGGGTGTTGTTGTTGACGCATGGGTAAGAGTATCATTGGTAGGTATTGAACTACTTGCAATTGAAGCCAGAATCGTTGTCGCTTCCGTTGAAACTTATCTGAAATATGCTGAAGCTATTGGCTTAACCGCAAAAGCAGCATAATTTGTTTGAAACATTGAATTTATCACCGGAGGTAAGCCGTCCCTCTAATATCAAGCACGGTATTTAATAAATTAATAATAGGAGATTAAAATTATGGCAGTAGAAAAAACTATCGGTTCTTCAAGCCTCGTAGAGGTTATCGACCGTATTTTGGACAAAGGTGTTGTTGTTGATGCATGGGTAAGAGTATCTTTAGTAGGTATCGAACTACTTGCAATTGAAGCCAGAATCGTTGTCGCTTCTGTTGAGACTTATTTGAAATATGCTGAAGCGATTGGATTAACTGCTAAAGCCGCATAAGGCATCTTGCAGTGAAGTAGTTATTCTTGCTAAAACATCCTTGCAGGCAATTCCCTGAAAGCATGGTTACCAGGAATTACTTTTTCACCTCTTCCAAATCAGAATCAGTTCAACCGAAACATTTTGAGAAACCTGACAATTCCAATAACCTCTAAAACCTATCAACCACAAATGACGACCATTTCGGAAATTAATATTGATGGTTTTTTTGACAATATCATCAGTTCCTATGAAAGCCGGATTCACAAAATCCAGGCGGCTTTCCAATCATCCGAAAATATTACAGAATCATCGCACTCACTGTTCGATAATGTCCACAGCTCTTTAAATGATCTCAGAAGGGAGCGGGACCTTCTAAATTCGAAGCTTTGCGAAACAGTTGCCAAAAATGGTTCATTGCGCAAAAAAGATTATCACACGATGATGTCCGGTATAATAAATGCCCTCGACGAAAAAGAACATGAAGCAGAAAGCCAGTTTCTCATTTTTATTGAAGCTCAAAAGGAGACTGCCCAGTCTTTGAAAAATAGTCTGCTTGACATTAGAGACGTTGCCGCACAGGATGCCGGAGAAAAAATTACAGAGATCAAAAATCAACTTTCCCAAATTTTAAAACTTCAGGAGATGAGAAAGGAAACAGCCATGAAGACATTCATCGATTTTCAGCAAATGCACAATAAAATGATGGAATGTCTTGAAGAACTACTGAACAAAGGAGATCAGCTGCTGATCACGGATATAAAAAAAGTAAAAAATCAACTCATTAAAGAAATAAATCCCATCTAAGAATCAACAAGATGGGCAATCCAGCCGATAAAACTAATTCATCATTAATCAAAAAGGAGATAACAAAATGGGACTAGCATCAGAAATGAAAAATTTGAGCGAGGAGTTACTCGCCTCTTTCAAACAACGGATCGTGGAAAATGAAGAGCTTGTCAGTGAAGTTCAAAAAACCCTTGATGGATTTCGCAAGGATCACCAGGAGATGGCCGCTGTTTTAAACGCCAACGCGATGGCTCTGAGAAAAGATCTCGCAGCCGGAGAAAAAGCACGGATCAGCTCGTTTAACGAATTGATGAGCAATATCCATCATACGATTGCATCCATCCAGAAGGAAGTCGTTGGAATTCAAACCTCCACTTTTAATATGATCAATGAATTTGCGGTAGAAAGAACCCAGATGGCCGGAGAGTTGAATGATTTCTTTGCTGCTGGCAGAGCCGACAGAGCAGAAGATGAAAAGATCCGGATAAATGAGTTTAATGCCTTGATGAAAAACATCAACGACGATATTAAAAGTATCAATGATGAGGTCGCAGCGATCTTCAAAAACACCAACGCCATGCTTGAGAACTTTGAGAAAGAGCATGCTGAAATGTCCGCAGAATTGCGAGCTGAACTTGGTAAAAACCTGGCTGAAAGGATCGAGTATACCAGGGTATTACTGAACGGTTTTCAGAAAAGATTGTCTGAAATCAGCAAAGAAAACCAAAAAATGGCTCAAACGCTCCGCAAAGACCTTGCTAACGGAGAGACATCCAGACTGAACAACTATAAAGGGTTAATGAAGGATATTCATGCCTCAATCAAAGGGATACGCAAAGAGGTAAAAGATATCGAAAAAGCGAGTGCCGAAATGGTTGGAGGATACGCCAGTGAAAGGACTCAGGGTGCCGCTGAATGGAATAAAATGCAGGATACCATTGCACAGTTAAGAAAAACCGGAGTAGTGAAACCAGCCAAAGCGGAAAAAAAAAAGCAAACAGTAAGTGAAGCCCCTGTTGAAAAGGTAAAAAAAGCAGAAATCAAGCAAGAAACGGCTAAAGTTACTGCACCAGTTACCCCCCCGGTTGAAGCCGAACCGGTAAAGGATATCATTATACAGGAGGAACCATCGCCGATGCTCTTGCAAATGGAACCTGAAGTTGCGGTTGAAAAGGAAGATCAGGTTGCAGCACCTCCAAAAGTGAAATCAAAAGCAGTAGCTCCTATGACCCTTCAAGAGAAAGTACTTGATTATATCAACAGACATCCAATGGGAGTCAAGATCTCCGAAATGGAACAACCGCTTGGCGAAACACGGATGAAACTGGGATTTACTGCCAAAAAATTGCTGGATGAAGGTAAGGTACAAAAAATTGACAATATTTACTTTCCAATGAAACGATAAAATACTGATAATAAAACGAGTCGAAATGATTTACTTCTTCCGATAGTGGTAATATCGTTTCGACTCTATAATAAAAATACAAAACTCTGCTACGCCATGTCAAAAACTATTAAATGCGCATTTTGCAGTGGAAAAGGAAAAGATCCTTTCGATTTACTCTCTCCAATTTCGGATTGTCTTGTTTGTAGCGGCACCGGAAGTGTTGAGGTTACAGAACCTCAGAGAAAATGTTTGTTTTGTTCCGGAACAGGGAAAAATCCGCTTGGCGCAAGAGTTCCATGTATAGTCTGCGGAGGAAAGGGGCACAATCATATTCAAAGTCATACTAAATGTACCCAATGCAATGGAAACGGACGGTCAGGCGACGGACTCCCCTGCACCCGTTGCGGAGGCAAAGGATTTAAGTGAAAAATGAAAAACGTAGGGGAAAGTATCATAAAGTGTTTGCAGAAGAACCAGGAAGCTTTACACCGGTTTCAAGCAAGGAAAGCAGCCTTTCTGGCAACAAGGGAACAAATTACCAGAGACATTGAAGAAGCTCGTAGTATCTGGATAGAAACCCTGGAACAATTACCCCGTCAGGAATTTAGTGAAAAGAAGGAAAAAATTAACAAGCAGCAGGCAACGGGGATGAGGAATGTCATCAACCCTCTAACCTATAAACGGATCAACCCTTTAGCCCATAAACGCACCAATCCATAAACGCATTAACCCATCAACCATCATGAGCAATAACAATGAAATGAACACTGTATTGGAACTAAGGCCAATGTCCAATTTCGTAGAAACCGATTACATCAAAGACATTACCGACCGTGGCCTTACCTATATTAAAGCAGGATTTCCCGTCCATTTCAGAGGTCCCTCAGGCACGGGGAAAACAACGGTAGCTATGCACCTGGCAAGCAAAATCGGCAGACCGGTAGTCATCATTCATGGTGACGCCGAATACAAAACTTCGGATCTTATCGGCAGCGAACAGGGATATAAATATAAAAAACTGGACGACAAGTTTATCCATTCGGTTCATAAATACGAAGAGGATATGAGCAAACAATGGGTAAACAATCGTTTAACCATTGCGGTAAAAAACGGGTTCACACTGATTTACGACGAATTTACCCGTTCGCGGCCTGAAGCAAACAATATCCTGCTCCCCATTCTACAGGAGAGAATGCTTAGCACTTCGGCAGCAAAAGAAGAGGATTACTATATGAAAGTTCACCCGGAGTTCCGTGCCATCTTCACCTCAAATCCCGAAGAATATGCCGGGGTGAACCGTACCCAGGACGCCCTGCGCGACCGGATGGTAACCATGGACCTCGACCATTTCGACTATGAAACTGAGCTGAAGATCACCATGGCTAAATCCGAACTTTTACTTAAAGACACTGAAACAATTGTTAAAATTGTCAGAGGTTTGCGCGAATCCGGCAAGACAGAATTCGACCCTACGATCCGCGGCTCAATAATGATCGCAAAAACTCTTGCAACCTTAAATACGACACCAACGGCTTCAAGGGAAATGTTCAGAAAAATCTGCCAGGATATCCTCACCTCCGAAACCAGCCGGATTGGCTCCAAAACCAATCAGGAAAAGGTGAAAACCATCGTTGACGAACTGATTGAGAGGTACATTTAGTGGAAAAGCTGACAGGTTTAGTTGGTTGAAAGGTTTATAGGTTGAAAGGTTGAAAGGTTTATAGGTTGAAAGGTTTATAGGTTGAAAGGTTTATAGGTTGAAAAATTATAAGAAAATGAAATATTCATCTGAAACCAGGAAGGTTGGACAAAAGATAAGAGATCTGGCAATGGATCGTTATCACAATCAACCCATCAACCCATCAACCCATCAACCCATCAACTCATCAACCCATCAACTCATCAACTCATCAACTCATCAACCCATCAACTCATCAACTCATCAACTCATCAACCCATCAACTCATCAACCCATCAACCCATCAACCTGTTATAAATACTTACATATTACTCATAACCCATAATTCATAACGCCATGCCAATATCGAGCGCCATCAAAGGACTTCAAAGCATTAAATCGATGCAGAATGTCAGTAAATCAGGCATTCCCAACAAGGAAGAATCGGATTTCATAAAATTGTATATGTTCGAAAAAGAGAGAACCCGGTTGAAAAGCGAAGAGATCAGGATTTTACTCAGGCTAGAGTTCATTCAGGGCAGACTGAAAGAGATCCAGAAATATAATGATGAGAAGGCAGGCGAGATGCATACTGCAGAACCGCAGGAGTTGAAGAAAAAGAAAACTGCCGAAGCCAAATCAGATTTTAAAACAATGTCAATCGACTATTAAAAAATAACTTATCATGGCAGAACCTACACACTCCATCAATGCAACCGGCCTTGCCGATATTCTCGAGAGAGTTCTCGATAAAGGGATCGTCATTGCGGGTGATATCAAAATCCAGATCGCAGATATTGATCTATTAACCATTAAAATCAGGTTGCTTGTAGCTTCAGTTGACAAGGCCATGGAGATGGGGATCAACTGGTGGCAGGAGGATACTTATCTTTCCACAAAAGCCAGAGAGAAAGAGTTGATGCAACAACAGGAAACGCTCGAGGCTCGTCTGGAAAAACTTGAATCCATCAATAAAATAGTGTAACTTTAAAGACCATTAATAACAGAAAAAATGGAAAAAGATGACGATAAGGGGAAAAAAATCGAAGCCGATTTTAACCTTTTTGGTCTGGGAGGATTGTTCAAAGGGATCGAAAAATTAGTCGATCTGGCCGGAAAACTTGAGGGAAAAGGGGGAATCAGCAAAGAAGGGGAGATTAATTTTGATCATCTCCGAAAAGGGATGAAGGGGGTTTATGGTTTTACTGTGAATACCGCAGGCGGAGGTTCGCCAAAGGTGGAAACTTTCGGAAACATCCGAAAAACGCCTGAAGGGCCCAAAGTGGATGAGGAACGGGAACCGATAACCGATGTTTTTGATGAAGAAAATGAGATTATGGTTATCGCTGAGATGCCTGGAATTGAGCAGGAGGATATTAAGATTGACCTCAAGGAGGATATTCTTGAAATTTCTGCTGCCGGTAAAAACAGAACCTACCGCAAAGAGTTACTTCTTCCGGTTAAAGCCGTTATTGAGGATCTTAGTCACAAATTCACCAATGGTATCCTTGAAATCAGGATTAAAAAATAAATGTCATGGCACTAACCGGCTTAGAAAACAACGACCTGAAACTCATCATTTTTGGTGGGAAAGGTGGAGTTGGAAAAACCAGTTGTGCCATTGCCACTGCCCTGGCCTTATCGGAGAATTTTAAAACGCTCCTTATTTCCACCGATCCTGCTCACTCCTTGTCAGATTGTCTGGAACAGCAAATAGGCTTTAAAGAAACTAAAATCAGTGGAGTCCATAATTTGTCTGCTATCGAAGTGATTGCGGAAGAGGCACTTTTCAAATTTAAAACTGAGCATGAAGGGCAACTGAAAAAACTTTTGGAGACCTCCACCAATTTGGACAATGAGGATATTGATCAGATGCTCTCCCTTTCAATACCGGGTATTGACGAAGTCATGAGTTTTAAAACAATTATTGACTTTATCGAGGTAGGTGAATACGAAAAATATGTCGTTGACACAGCACCAACTGGTCATGCCTTGCGGTTGATTTCATCACCGAAATTACTTGATCAGTGGATCAAGGTTGCAGCTAAAATGAGATGGAAATACCGGTTTATGATCACCAGTTTTTCAGGATCTTACCAGCCTGATCCTGTGGATACCTTTCTGATTAATCTGAAAAAAACGGTTAAAAGAATCGAGAATCTCCTGCGCAATAAAACCCAATGTCAGTTTATCCCGGTTTGCATTCCGGAGGCAATGGCGATTATGGAGACGAAAAGATTACTTACCGATTTGGGCAAATCAGAAATAATTCCAAAACAGATCATCGTAAACAATGTAATGATTGCTGACGGCAGTGAATTCTGCGAACGCAGAAAGGCTGGACAATTGCCCTACTTGCAAGAAATCAGCAATTCATTCAGCCATTTAAACAAAGTGGAGGTACCTATGTTTGCAGAGGAGATTAAAGGTCTAAGAACTTTGAACGAGCTAAAAAGAAGCCTGCTGGGTTGACCAATAAACACATAAACTTTTAAACCTATCAACCAGAATGAAAGACGAAATCACATTACGCGTAAAAGAGGCCCTGGTTAAGGATGTTGGAAGAGCGATCGCAAGGATAGATCCAAAAGACATGAAGTCACTTGGGCTCGAAAGTGGCGATGTAATCATCATCGAAGGGAAAAGGGCGACACCCGTTAAAATCATGCCATGCTTTCCCGAAGACCGGGATAAGAGCATTATTCAGGTGGATGGAATTACGCGTGAGAATGCCCAGGCAGGTATTGATGAGAAAGTAAAGATCATCGTAACAGCCTGTCGGCAGGCTTCAAAAATAAAACTCAAACCTTATTCAAAATCGGGCTCTTCATTCAAAGGTGACGATGCTAAATATATCGGCTCCCTGATCAATGGTTTACCGGTTATGAAAGGAGATAAGGTTAGAGCAAACCTGTTCGGTTCCCGTTCAGTTGACTACACCGTCACGGGTACCAGTCCCGAAGGTTTGGTGCTGATAAATCCCAATACGACTTTTCAGCTAGAGCTGGTCAAACAGGATGGGGAAAGTAAGAATAAAGTTTCGTATGAAGATATCGGAGGACTTGGAAACCAGGTTCAGCGGATACGCGAGATGATTGAATTGCCATTGAAATATCCCGAGATATTCGAACGGCTTGGTGTCCAACCACCTAAGGGTGTATTCCTGTATGGACCTCCGGGGACTGGCAAGACGCTTATTGTCAGGGCTGTAGCGCACGAAACAGATGCCTACTTCATCAATATCTCAGGGCCTGAGATTATGGGAAAATTTTACGGTGAGAGTGAAGGGCGGATTCGAAAACTTTTTGAGGAGGCCCAGGCACACGCTCCATCGATCATATTCATCGATGAAATCGATGCTATCGCACCCAAAAGAGAAGATATGGGTGGAGAAAAGCAGGTTGAAAAAAGGGTTGTGGCGCAATTATTGTCCCTGATGGATGGCCTGGAATCGAGAGGAAAAGTCATTGTAATCGGGGCCACCAATATCCCCAATTCCATCGATCCTGCCCTTCGGAGACCCGGACGATTTGACCGCGAAATCTCTATTTCCATCCCCGATAAAAAAGGGAGACTCGAAATTCTTCATATTCATACCCGGGGAATTCCCTTGTCGATGGATGTCGATATGGAGAAACTGGCAGAAATTACCCATGGGTTCGTCGGAGCTGATCTCGAAGCATTAGCCCGTGAGGCGGCCATGACTGCCTTGCGAAAGATCCTACCTCAAATCGATTTCGAAATGTCGGAAATTCCTTACGAAGTGCTGATGTTACTTGAAGTAACGATGGATAACTTTCTGGATGCCATGAAAGAGGTGGAACCTTCCGCCATCAGGGAAGTTTTCGTGGAAGTTCCGGATGTAAAATGGGATGACGTTGGCGGGCTGGATGAAATTAAGGAGGCGCTTAAAGAGACCGTTGAGTGGCCGCTGCAATATGCCGATCTGTTTAAAAGAGCAGATACCAAACCACCGAAAGGGATTATTCTGCACGGCAGACCGGGAACTGGCAAAACCTATCTGGCCAAAGCACTGGCAAGCGAAAGCGGGGTTAATTTTATTTCAGTAAAAGGGCCCCAGATCTTAAGCCGTTACATCGGAGAATCAGAAAAGGGGGTAAGGGAATTATTCCGGATGGCCAAACAGGCCTCCCCTTGCATCCTGTTTCTGGATGAAATCGACAGTCTGACACCAAGGCGTACCAACGACGGTTCAGGTTCGGGAGTGATCGAACGGGTCATCGGGCAGTTCCTCACAGAGATGGATGGAATTGAAGATCTCAAAGGGGTAATTGTCCTGGCGGCAACTAACCGGATAGACTTAATTGACCCCGCATTGCTCAGAAGCGGACGTTTTGACCTGATTTTCGAATTACCATCTCCCGACTTAAAGACCAGAGAAAAAATATTCGAAATCCATACCCGCAATAAACCCCTTGGTAAAAAAGTGCTTCTGAACAAACTGGCGCTTCAAACAGATGGACTTACAGGATCGGATATCGAATTTATCTGTCGGAAGGCAGCCATGCTCGCGATTCGCAATCTGATCGATCAGAACCGGGGAAAACCGGACGAAATCACCGGTGAAATCACTATCCTGGAAAACCATTTTGAAGAGGCCATTACACTGGTTTTAAAACAAAATTCGACGAAAAAACAATAGAAACAATAGAAACAAATAGAAACTCCTACACCCTCAAACAAATTAAAATGACAACAAAAGGAATATACATCTACGGGATTATCCCCAACTTTTACAGTGCAGAGATGTTCAGGTCACTTGATGATTTGGGGGTTTATGCCATCCCCTATCAAAATATATCGGCCATAGTTTCTAACAGGGAGAGTACGTTGCTGGATTACACAGACAGGGAGTCCCTTGGACATCTGCTTGTCCATCACCAGAAAACAATTGAGGCACTGACCGGGAAAGGTTTTACACTTATTATCCCCATGCGGCTTGGCACAATTTTAAACTCAAAGGAACAGGTCGTCAGAATCATGACAAACGGGTATACTTTAATAATGGATGCCCTAAAGAAAATACAATTTCTGACAGAAATCGATGTTGCAGTTACCTGGGCAGATTTTTCAGCTACCTTGCAGGAAGTTGCCAATCATCCCGACATCCTGGCGATGAAGGATGAACTTTTAACAAAGACAAACGCACTTTCACAAGTGGACCAGGTCAAGGTGGGGATGCTGATTCAGATGCAATTAAAAGAGAAAAATTCACAGGTTGAGTTGAATATTCTCGAATCGCTATCCCAGGTCAGCATGGATATCAAGAACCATGAGGTGATGAATGACCAGATGATTACCAATTCAGCCTTTCTGATCAACCGGAACAATAAAGAGAAATTTGAACAGGCTATCGACCAGATTGACCAGAAATATGAGGGGATGTTAAACTTTAAATTGGTAGGACCTTTACCTTGCTATAGTTTTTACACCATCGAAGTAAAAGAGCTTAGCCCTGAATTGGTGGAACATGCAAAAAAAGAGCTCGGATTAAACGGCGAAACTTCGGAAACTGAAATTAAAAGGGTATACCTGGAAAAAGCACGCCTCCATCATCCCGATTCGCAAAATGAAAGCGGCAATGAGGGAGACTTTGCAAAGATCAATAAGGCTTACCATACGATACTTGAATATGCTGAGGCAGTCAGACAATCATCGAAAGATGGAATAATCTCCCTGGCCGACGAAAATGTAAAGAAAAATTTGATTTTGGTAAAAATAAAGGAGTAATATGCAACGCGACGGAAAATATATTTATTGCATTATTGCATCGGACTACGATGTCAATCTGGGACCAATAGGAGTAGGTGGACGGGGCGATTTGGTCTCTGCCATAGGATTCGATGGCTTGTGCATGGTGGTAAGTGACCATCCCCTCAGCCGGTTTGTTGTCAATCCGGAAAATATGATGGCCCACCAAAAAGTTATTGAGGCAGTAATGAAGGAATTCAGAAGCGTACTTCCAATCAGGTTTGGCACCATTGCTGCCACACCAGATGAAATACGCAACCTTCTAAACCGCAGATACAGCGAATTTATGGAACTGCTTAAACAGTTCGAAAATAAAATGGAGCTCAATGTAAGGGGGACCTGGAAAGATATGGGTATGATATACAAAGAGATTGACAAAGAACATATTGAATTACAAAAGATCAGATCTGAAATTGACCATCTCGATGACAAAGAGCTAAGAAATCAAAAAATTGAAGCAGCAGGTGACCTGGTTAAAAAGGCACTTATTCTGAAAAAGGAAGAGGAAACCGGAGAAATTATCGATGCTTTCCGCAAATCAGTATTTGAGTATAAACACAATAAAACCACAGGGGATGCAATGTTCATGAATACTGCATTTTTGATGAACAGTGGCAGGGAGCTTGAGTTCGACCATATTATGGCCGATCTTGGCCACCGGTATGAGAACAGAAGCGATTTTGTCTATACAGCACCATTACCAATTTTTAATTTCATAGATCTTAAAATTTTTCCTGAAAAATGGGAATTATGATGAACCCACTATTAAAGAAGCTGTTACACTTGTAATTTCGAAATAAATATCATGAGCAATCAATTGGAAGTAGTCAAAGAAGGGAAATACATTTACTGTATTATCCGAAATTCCGCACCCCTGAGCTATGGCCCAATCGGAATGGGAAAACGGGCCGACGAGGTCTATGCGATCAATTACAAAGGAATCAGTGCTATCGTAAGCAAGTCGCCTGTGATTATCTATGAAGCCCGACGGGTAAATATGATCACTCATGAAAAGGTGCTCGAAGAGGTAATGAAACAATTTACTGTCCTTCCGGTCCGTTTTTCGACCATCTCAGAACATGACGATGATGCCGGAATCCTGAGAATCCTTGAAAAAGATTATCAAAAATTCGATGAGATGCTTACCCGGATGGAAGGGAAGAAAGAACTGGGCCTTAAGGTGCTTGCGCACGAAACTCCAATCTACGAAAGTATCCTCGAAAAATACGACAATATCCGGGCACTCAGAGATAAGCTGATTAATCTGCCCGTTGACAAAACCCATTACCAGCGTATGAAAATCGGGGAAATGGTTGCAGAAGCTCTTAAAAAAGAGACTGCAAACTATAAAAATATCATTCAGGATGCACTGAGTCCGTTGGCTGAGGAGATAAAACTCAACGACAACTATGGCGAAATGATGATACTCAACGCTGCCTTCCTCATTAAAAACTCTGTCGAACCCGCATTTGATCAGGCCGTTAACTTGCTGGATGAAAAATACGGGAATTTTATGACGTTTAAATACGTAGGCACCTTACCTCCTTATAACTTTGTAAATCTGGTAATTAACACGAAAGGGATCTAACATGTTTTTAATCGACGATTTGCTTCTGGCTCCTTTAAAAGGGGTTATATTTATAGCCGAGAAAATAAATGAGGTAATTGAGAAAGAAACCTCAGATGAAGGATCTATCAAAGAGAGGTTGATGTCCCTTCAGCTGAAGTTTGAGATGGATGAAATTAGTGAAGAAGAATACGACCAAAGAGAAGATGAGCTTTTAAATTTACTGGCAAACATCAGGGAAGAGAAAGCGAATAAATAGCGGATGGGTTGAAAGGTTGAAGGGTTGAAGGGTTGAAGGGTTGAAAGGTTG
>TBL_comb47_HYPODRAFT_10005282_pt1 | contig 14458 bp, 13 predicted proteins | sample TroBogypolimnion_40_FD_10682 | JGI IMG/M metagenome (IMG submission 10682)
AGGGGTTATAAGGGGTTATAAGGGGTTATAAGGGGTTATAAGGGGTTATAAGGGGTTATAAGGGGCGATGGATTGGAGCCCCCCCCCCTGGGGTCCAACCCCACCGGGTCCCATGCGCTCTTTAGCTCATCAAAAAACCATGCATTCGGGCGAAGTGCAAGGTTTGCGTGCGGCTTTTGACACCCAGGCGTCTAAAGAGACGCCACAGGTGCACCTTCACGGTGTGCTCACTGATGCTCAACTCCGCGGCAATGTCACGGTTGGAGAGTCCACGGTCGAGCATCAAAATCAATTGCTTTTGACGCTTGGATAATTTGGTGTCACTGCCTGGCGCAATTGGCAAATCTTCGTCATCTTCTTCGCCCGTTTTTTCTTCAACAAAGAGGCCCGCAATGGCGCTGCTGATATCGTTGGCCGCCATGGATTTTTCAATGTACAGGTCTGCCCCGGCTTCAAGGCAAGTCTCCTCTGCCTCGCCCGCGGGCATGGCCGAGATCACCACCAAGGGAACCTCGCCATAAAGGCCCTTGATGTCGGAGATGGCATTGGCGCCTTTAACACCAGGCAGGAGCAAATCCAAAACAAAGAGCTGCGGCGCGCCGTTCTTGATGATGGCCGCTTGGAGCTCGCTCAATTTCTCCAACTCCACCACTTTGGAGGCGGGTTTGATACGGCGCAACAACATGCCCAAGGCTTGGCGCACCAAGGGGTGATCATCGATGACATATAAACTCATGATTTGACTTCCTGCTTAATAATTGAGGCCCATGGCCTGACGCACGTCGTTCATGGTTTCGCGCGCCGTAATGCGGGCTCTTTCAGTGCCAGCATCAATGATATCGCGAACCAATCGAGGTTCTTCTAAGTAAGGCTGAGCGCGCTCGAGCATGGGTTGCTGCTCGAGCAAAATGGCCTCGATGATGGGCTGCTTACAGTCCAAGCAACCAATGCCAGCGCTGGTGCAGCCGTTTTGCACCCAGGCTTGGGTTTTTGCATCGGAGTAGATTTTGTGGAATTGCCACACAGTGCAGCGCTCAGGGCTGCCGGGGTCGTCACGTTTGATGCGGGCGGGGTCGGTGGGCATTTTGCGCACTTTGCTCTCAAGCGTTGCGCGGTCTTCGCGAATGGCAATGGCGTTGTTGTAGCTCTTGCTCATCTTGGCGCCATCAAGCCCTGGGAGTTTGCTCGCTTGAGTGAGCAGCACCTGAGGCTCGGGCAGGATGCTCGAGCCCGTGCCTTTGAAGTAGCCCTCGAGGCGTTCTTTGTCGGCGCTCTCGAGTCGGGGGTCGTTGTTGACAAAGCCCATGGCCCCTTCAAGCGACTTCAAGTCCCCGGTTTCTTGGAATTTTTTTCTCGATTTCTCAAAACGCTTGACCTCATCGGGGAGAAGTTTGGCAAACGTGCGGCTGAGTTTTTCTTCGAAATTGACTTCGCGACCATAGAGGTGATTGAAACGCCTGGCGGCTTCTCGGGTGAGCTCCACATGGGAGGCCTGGTCCTCACCCACGGGCACATACTTGGCTTTGTAGATCAAGATGTCGGCCGCTTGCAGCAAGGGGTAGCCTAAAAAGCCGTAGGTCGAGAGGTCTTTGTCTTTGAGCTTTTCTTGTTGGTCTTTGTACGTGGGCACGCGCTCGAGCCAGCCCAAGGGGGTACCCATGGCCAAGAGGGTGAAGAGCTCGGCGTGTTCGGGAATGCGGCTTTGTAAAAAGAGCGTGCAGTCGTTGGGGTCTAGGCCGGCGGCCAGCCAGTCGATCACCATCTCATAGACGTTTTTTTCAATGACCTCGCGGCTCTCGTAATGGGTGGTGAGGGCGTGCCAGTCGGCCACAAAGAAGTAGCAATCCATGCTCGACTGCAGGCGCACCCAGTTCTTCAAGGCGCCGTGGTAGTGACCCAAATGCAAGGCGCCGGTGGGGCGCATACCGGATAAAACTCGTTCTTTCATACGCTCACAAATAAAAGGTGGTCCAAGGGGCTGAGCAACCAGGAGATGGCCCCATAGGTGAGGCTCATCAAGGGTTGCATCCAGATGCGGTTGACCGCCCCCACCATGACCAAGAACATCACCACAAAAAATCCATAAGGCTCAATGCGGGAGTAGGCCATGGCTTGGCGCATGGGCAACAAACCCACAACGATCCGCCCCCCATCCAAAGGCGGTACGGGGAACAAATTGAACACGAACATCACCACATTGACCAAGACACCGGCTTGGGCCATGCTGACAAAAAATGCCTCGCTAAAACCCACTGCGTTCATGGCGTAGAGCAGCAAGAACCAAAGGACGGCTTGTAAAAAGTTGATGGCGGGTCCTGCCAATGCGACCCATATCATGTCGCGCTTGGGGTTGCGCAAGTTTCCAAAGCGAACCGGCACCGGCTTGGCGTAGCCAAACAGCATGGCCCCATTGGTGGCGAAATAAAGCAAGAGCGGCATGACTATCGTGCCCACTGGGTCAATGTGATTCATTGGATTCAAGGTCACACGCCCCAAACTCCAAGCGGTGTTGTCGCCAAAGTATCGTGCCGCATAGCCGTGAGCAGCTTCGTGCAAAGTGATTGCAAACAAAACGGGCAGGGCGAAAATTGAGACGGTTTGAATGAGTGCGTTGATATCCACCCTTCAATTGTGACATTGAACACGCTTGTTTGTAATTAAAAGTTACGCCTAATAAGAAAAAAACAGACGAAAATTAAGCCCTTTTTACCTCATGAAGGATTAAATTTTCGTATTATGAAATTCCAAAAAGTTCCAAGGATCCCAGACCTTGCCGAATCAGGGTGGGCGCCAAGCCTTTGTCCATGGGGGTGAGATCAAGCACCGTGGTGGGCTGACTCGGTACAGCACCGGCATGAACGATCGCGCCCACCCGGTGTTCAAGCCGTTCTCGAATGTCTTGGGGATCGTTCAAAAGAACGTCACTGCCGGGCAGGCTCAAGGTGGTGCTCAACATGGCGCGACCGTGCAAGCGCAGCAGCATTTGCAGCGCCGCATGATCGGGGACTCTGAGTCCAATGGTTTTGCGCTTGGGGCTGCACACGCGCTTGGGCACCTCTTTGGTGGCCTCCAAGACAAAGGTGTAGGGTCCCGGTGTTGCCGCTTTCAAGAGGCGAAATTGTCGGTTGTCCACTCGGGCATAGAGCGAGAGTTGACTCAAATCCATGCACAGCAAGGTGAGCAGGTGGTGCTCATCAACGCCCTTGATGCGGCGCATCGATTGCACCGCCTCAGGGTCAGAGAGTTGACACACCAAAGCGTAACAAGAATCGGTGGGCATGACCAAGACTTGTCCTTTTTGCAGCAAATCACAAGCGGTTTTCAAGAGCCTTTCTTGTGGATGGGTGGGGTGCAGTTCAAGGTATTGGGCCATGGCGTCTGACTAAAGCATCCCCACGCATAAATCTGGGGGGTTTTGGAGACACGCATTCGCAGGGTATCCGGGCTCTCGCTTTGCTGCTACAACAGCCCGAGCATGACCACGAACCAATCTCGCTAGAAAATGCTTGGCCACGACCTTTAATTTGAGTGGCAGGGCGCGTGCGTTTTGCCATTGTTTTGACTGACGCATCAAATCCAAGGCTTTAAGTTCATCACCTAAAACCGCATTGAATGACCTGCAACCCGCCTCAAAACGACCGGCCATGACACTCGCTTCTTCGGGTTGCACGGCGAGCGCAAACTCCAATACAAAGGACGGCGTTGACGTTTTTTTCATGGCATGGCTTAAACGTGTTTTTGTTGCTCGATGTACTGCTTGATCACTTCAAGCGGTGCACCGCCCATGGTAGAGACAAACCACAAGATTGTCCACAACGAAGGCAACAAACGGAGGCAACAAACGAAGGCAACCGGGTGCGACACCCACTCAATTCATGGCGCAATCAACGCGAAGACGCGAAGACGCGAAGACGAGGAAGCCGACTCTTGATCGCGGTCACGATTTTTGCAATGCCAAACTGAGGCTCAATTTCGACAAGAAGGTGAACATGGTCAGGCATGATTTCCATTTCAATGATCTCTGAGCGACCTTCGGTGCTGACTTCTTGAATCGTGCCTTTTAAAAACACATCCGCACCGTCTTTGAGCACATCTCTGCGGCACTTTGGTCACAAGACAACAGGGTATTTGCAGGCGTACACCACGTTGTTGTTCGACCTGTAAGTGACGTTGTATTCTGACGTGGCTTGCTTGTACAGTGCAGTCTTCGATGACAAAATAAAACACACTTTCGCTCACCCAAAAGCCAAAGCGAGGGGCTAGCGCGAATTATTGGGTCATTTCGTGCGTGGGCAAGACGACTTTTTGAGCGGGCTGCTGAGCCGTTATAGTCTGTTGAGAATCAAAGCCCATTTTAAAAAGGAGTCTCCGATGAACTGTACGCCCCGAGGCTTCAAGTTTGGGAAATTATGTTGCTTGGTGCTCATGCTCGGTCTACTGCCCCCCTTGGCACGAGCCCAAAGTGCGGCCACGCTGGCTGGCACTGCCAGCATGGGATCGAGCCCTTGGCCGAGTTCGGCCATCCATCTGGTGGTGCCTTTTCAGGCTGGGGGATCGACCGACATGTTGGCGCGGTCCTTGGCAAGGGAACTCGCCACTCAGTTGTCACAGCCGGTGTTGGTCGATAACAAACCAGGCGCCAATGCGACGTTGGGTGCTGCATTTGTGGCCAATGCACCGCCCGATGGATTGACATGGTTGCTGGTGCAAGCGGGCTACGCCTCCAATCTCTCCCAGAGCAAGGCGCCGGGACGCGACAACTCACCCAAGCTCAGCCCTGTAAGTTTGCTCGCATCGGGCCCCTTGGTCTTGACGGTCAATGCCGATTTTCCAGTCAAAACCGTTCAAGAGTTGTTGAGTCTGGCGCGTGGGCACCCCGGGGAGATCAATTTTGGCTCGGCCGGCACGGGCTCTTTGCCCCACTTGGCCAGCGAGTTGATCAATTTGATGGCGGGCACTCGCATGACCCACATCCCTTACAAGGGTTCTGCGCAAGCGCTCAGCGATGTTTTGAGTGGACAAGTCCCCGTCTACACGATGAATTTGGTGCTGAGTTTGCCGTACCTAAAGAGTGGCCGGCTGCGTGCTTTGGCGGTGACCAGCAGCAAAAGATCGGTCATCGCGCCTGAAATTCCCACACTGGCCGAGTCGGGACTGGTGGGCTATGACATGAGCACATGGTATGGCCTCTTGGTGAGCGAGGCCACTTCCAAAGACCTGGTGCTCAAAATCAATCATGCCTTGTCGGATGCGCTCAAAAGCCCCGACATCAGCGACAAGCTGTCCTCTGAAGGCATGGCCGTGGTGGCGAGTACACCGCTTGAGTTTCAGGTTTTTTTGAGCAAAGAGAGTTTGAAGTTTGCCAAAATCATCCAGTCCGCTGGCATACGCATGACACCTTGACGAGGCCGTGCAGCGCTGGGATGTGAGAGCTTGAAGGCGTGTTGACCACGCACTGTGAGCCGGGCGATGACCGCCAAGCTGCATCAAGATGCAGCTTGATGCAGCTTGATGCATATAGCGGATTTAAGTGGCCTCACACCTGGCCTTGAATTGCAGAACTTGCGCCAAGGTGTTGTCGCCAGTTTGATCGGGAGGGAAAACGTTCCAGAGTTCTGAGTCTGGCAGCAACTCCTTGAGCGCCCAGGCCGATGAACGCGTGTGCCGCGTGTCCGCACCCGACATGATGAGGGCGGGGATGCGGATCTTCATGAGTTCCTCGCCACTCGCGCCCGATGGCATGGTGTCGTTGAAGATGGTGTCTCGGCTTTGTTCGCAAATGTGAATATAGTGCTCCACCTTCATGCCCATGAGGGTCTTGGCAAATACAGGGTCATGGACACTGGGACTGCCCCAGGGGCCAATCTCGGGGTCCATCCAAAAGTTCTCTCCTTTGGGCGCGCGCGCCACCACAGCGGCCAGGCCGTGCTCGCGAACAAATTGGATATGGCGCTCAAAAAAAGTATGACCCTTCTTTTGCCAGAGGTAGCCACCCACGGGCCAATGCAATAAAAGCCCTTTGCACGCTTGCGGATGACGTGCTGCAAACGCCGCGGCCAAAGATGCTCCCATGCAGCAACCCAGGATGTAAGCCTCCTTCTCACCGGCAAAATCCAACAGCGCTTTGGCTTCCTTCACATACAAGTCCCAATTGAGGGGCTCAACACGCCCAGATGACAAACCCGACTCGCGCCGATCGTAGGCAATGGTTTTGAAATGTTTCGACAAGGCTTGGATGCCGTCCATCTCCTTCCAGGCTTCTTTCCCTCCGGCCGCCGTCCAGCGCGACATCACCGACCTCCAGCCGCCTGGGGCAAACATCAAGAGAGCGGGTCCTGAGCCCTGGATGTCGTAGTGGACTTGAATGCCGTTGAGGCTTGCAAAAGGCATGGAAAACTCCGCTTGTTTGAGGTTAAAAAACCACATTGTATGAGGCCAGCATTTGATGATCCCAAACCAGGCCTGGTGGCCTGTGGCATGGGGCTTGGATAGGGGCTTGGATAGGGGCTCAATCGGGCCCAGGCATTTTCAAACGGCACTCTTCACAGCTTGGGCCCCAAAAGATCGACGCGGCGTGTTGTAGTCCTAGTAAAAACCCCCTCATCAATGGACTCTTTTGAGCGCTTGCCTCTGTTAGTATCTGGGGCTTAAAAAGGAGTCTTGACATGAAAACATCAACCATGGGTCACCAAAATTTCACACGCAGTGCTGTTGCGATAGCGTTGAGCGTGGTCGCCTGCACGGGCGCCCAAGCACAAAGTGCCGGTGACTGGATTTTGAATATCGGCTGGGCCTCGATCAACCCAAGCGCCTCCATCAGTCCTTTGACCTCGGTGGGACCAGCCTCACCCGCCTTTACACCGGCTCTTAAGGGCGCCACTGCTTCGATTGCCAGCACCTCGACACAGACGCTGGGCTTGCTTCACATGTTCACGGACAACCTGGGGCTAGAGGCCACCATTGGCATACCGCCCAAAATGACGGTCGATGTTCAGCTCACCTCAGGCGCACATCCAGGAGCCGCATCCGCCAAGGCCCTTTACCCTTCATTTGTCGGTAAATACTTTTTCAAAACCCCTCAAGATGGGTTGCGGCCCTACGTGGGCTTGGGGTTCACCACCGCTTCGTTCAATTCTGTTGGGGTGAACTCGTCTGATGCCTTGGTCAATGGCTTGGGTGGCACGTCCGCGTCTTTGAGCTCAAGTGTTGCGCCTTTGTACACGGTGGGTGGCATTTATCGCTTGGACGATAAGTGGTCGATCAATGGCTCAGTGAGTTATGTGCCTTTGAAGAGCAATGCCACCTTTGTTGGGACTGGCACCACCACAACGGGTACCTTGACCATCAACCCCACTGAGTACGTGATTCGCTTGGGCTATAAGTTCTAAATCTCAATCGGCCTGTTTCAAATCTTGTTTCATTCGTGAAACAAGTTTTGAAACATGGGCAAGCCTTGGCCAAGCTGAAATGCGGGGTGTCCCGCATGTTGGGCCTGCTTTATAAGCGCTCAATGAAACACGAGGCCAAAGCCCGAAACCCCTGATGGTTTTCAGTAAGGGATGTTCAATTTGCCTTTGGCCCATTCATAGTGTGGGTCTTGCGTGTCAAGCCTCCAGCCACTGAGCAGCAATCGGATCATGTATTGGCGGTTGTAGATGAAGGGGAAAATCAGCTGGGACAATCCTGCTGAGAACAGCGTGATGGCCAAGTGCAGCAAGCCCACACCCAATTCGCCGCGCACGATCGGCACAAACCAGCCAAAACACAGATAGCTCCAGCTGTAGCCCAGGTAGCCTTTTTTCACCATGCCGGATTGTTGATGGATCAAGTACACCGGCTTTTGCGCGCCAAAGATCACCAGGCCCACGATGAGAGGCATCAGCACAATGAGGCAGGCGATCCAAAATAGAGCGGAGAAGACTTCCATGGTTCAATGTTTTTAAAATGGATTGTGTTCGGGCCAAAGGATCCCATCAAGGAACAATTGCGCATCATCGAATGCCACATCCTACGCCACTTTTTTTTAAAAGAATTGACCCACCATGAATTTAGACATAGTTGACGCCCAAGTGCACATTTGGGCTGCCAGTTCACCAGAGCGACCTTGGCCTGCTCGGCATGAGCCTCACCGCCCCGAACCCATCACTGCAGACAGCTTGTGGCTGGAGATGCAAGCCGCGGGCGTCTCGCGTGCGATTTTGGTACCCCCTTCCTGGGAAGGCGAGCGCAACGATGTGGTGCTGGCCGCGGCCCAAGCCCACCCAGAGCGCTACGCGGTGATGGGTCGGCTCGACCCCCTGGACCCGCAAAGCCCCGAGCGAATCAAAACTTGGCGCAACACGCCTGGACAATTGGGCTTGCGCTTTACCTTTCACCGCCCTGCTTTTGAGCCTTTGCTCACCGAAGGTCACCTGCAGTGGCTGTGGCCATTGGCAGAAAAACACGGTGTTCCCATCATGATGACTTGCCCCTTCAAGATCATTCACAGGGTCGCAGAGATCGCACAAAAACACCCGGGCTTGAAACTCACATTGGACCATTTGGCCTTGCTCCCCGGCACCCAAGACGACTTGGCGTTCAAGGGCTTTGAGCGACTCTTGGCGCTGGCGGCCTTTGACAATGTCGCGGTCAAATGCAGCTCCCTGCCGTGCTTTACCCGAGAGCCTTGGCCGTTCAAAGCTTTGCACCCCTACATCGCCCAAGCGTTTGATGCTTTTGGACCAGAGCGCATGTTTTGGGGATCTGATTTATCGCGTTTGAGCAGCAGCTACAGTGAATGTGTTGAGCTCTTCACCACCGAACTGCCTTGGCTCAGGGGCGAGGACTTGAAAATGGTGATGGGCCTGGGTTTGCGACGTTGGTTGGGGTGGACTTGAGTCTCACGGCTCAATTGACAGGTGCTGGGTTTTGAAAAGATTGGCCCAATACTCGATTTCTCGTTTGATTTGTTCGTCAAACTCCGCCGGTGTGCTGGCGAGTGGCTCCACCCCTTGGCTGAGCAATTGGCGGTGAAAGTCCTCGCCTCGGTAAATGCGGGCGATGTCGTCTTGGAGTTGTTGGATAAGGCGCTTGGAGGTTCCCTTGGGTGCCAAGAGGCCAAACCAAGAGTTGAGCTCAAAGCCCGGCAATCCCGACTCAGACACCGTGGGGATCTCAGGCGCCATGGGGCTGCGTTGTTTGGAGGTGATGGCCAAGGCTTTGAGTTTGCCCGCTCGTACAAAGGGCAGCACCGTGGCAATGTTGGGGAACATCAAACTCACCTGTGAGCCCATCAAATCGTTGTAAGCCGGTCCATTGCCCTTGTAGGGAATGTGCACCATGTGGATGCCCGCCATGGCCATGAAGAGCTCACCACCGAGGTGTGGGGGCGAGCCGTTGCCCGAGGAGGCGAAGGACAAGGCACCCGGTTTGGCCTTGGCCAAAGCGATCAGCTCACGCACGTTTTGAGCCGGGATCTCGGGGTTGACCACGAGGAGGGCGGGGCCACTCACCAAGCAACTCACCGATTCAAAGTCTTTGACGGTGTTGTAAGGCAAATTTCGGTACAAATTGGGGTTGATGGTGTGGCTCGCGCTCACCAAAGCCCAGGTGTAGCCATCGGGCTTGGACTTGGCCACGAAGTCGCTGCCCGTCGTACCCCCTGCACCGGGTTTGTTGTCGATCAAAAAAGCCTGTCCATATTGATCTGCCAGTTTCTTGGCGGTCATTCTCGCCACATAATCGGTACCGCCCCCTGGGGCAAAGGGCACCACGATGTGAACGGGCTTGTCTGGCCAGCTTGAGCCCTCGGCTGGGCCTTTGGGTTGTGCTTGGGAAAGACCCGAGACGAGCAAAGCCCAAGCAATGAGCACAACTTGGAAGCGCATGCCCCAAGTCAGGGTAGCCCGTGATGCCTTGACCCTTGAATTGGGGCGTTCAGAGAAGGTCTTCATCCACGCTCGCGGTGAGGCTCAGGTTGGACTGGGTTTTGTGGGCTGTTTTTTGTCCCAGATAGGCCGAAGCCATGCCGCACACTGCGATGAGAGCAATGCCAGCACAGGCCCCAGCATCGGGGACGTGATCAAAAATCAACCAGCCCAGCAGTGTGGCAAATGCAATGGAGCTGTACAAATAAGGCGTGATGAAAGATGCCGGTGCACGGGCGTAGGCCAAGATCAGCAAATAGTGACCCAATGTGCCGGAAAAACCCACCAAACACAATTTGGCCCAGTCCATTGCGCTCAAGTCTGTGGTCCACCAGCCCAGCACCATGAGGCTGGCCAGCAGGGTGCCTGTCCAACCCGTGTACAAGTGCATCGTCAAGGGGTGTTCGGTCTTGGCCATGTGGCTGGTGAGTATTTGGAAGCTGGCGTAGGTGAGCACCATCGAGAGCGGGTAAAAGGTGGCGTGGGTGGGGATGCCACCCCCGGGTCGCACAATGACCAGAGCCCCCAAAAGCCCGCCCAAGATCAAGAGCCAGCGCAGGCCACTCACCGACTCATTCAATAAAAACCGTGCCAGCACCGTCACGAGCAGTGGGGTGAGCATGGCAATGGCCGTGAACTCGGCCACAGCGATGTGCTCCAAGCTTTTAAAGCCCAAAAAGCTGCAAGCAAAGAGCAAGAGGCCTCGCAGCATTTGCAAATAGGGCTGTTGGGTTTGTAATCGATTGGTGCCTTGGCTTGACAACACAAAACCAGTGGTGGCCAGGGCTTGAAAGAGGTAGCGAAACCACAAGACCATCAAAAGCGGCACGGTGTCAAAGGTCACCTTGTTGGTGGTATCCAAAACGGCAATGCAGCCCATTGCCAAAATCCCGAAGACAACGCCTTGTGCGCGTGGACTAATCATAGGACCGAGCGTGGCTCTGGCGCGCTCACAGCACCCGGTCTTCCAGCAATTCCCACACCGGTGTCAAGGCACCAGGCAGCCAAGGCAAAGCGCCCAAATCGATGCGGCTCTCGCTTGGTGAATGAAAATCGCTGCCCCGAGATGCCGCCAGGTCAAACTCTTGTGCCATGCCGGCGTATTCGACGTATTCTTCAGGCGTGTGGGAGCCCGTGACCACCTCGAGCGCCTGTCCGCCATGGGACTTGAATTCGGTGAAGAGGGCAAACTCTTCATTTGGAGAGAAATCATACCGGCCCGGGTGGGCAATCACCGCCACCCCATGCGCTTGAGTGATCCAAGTCACCGCATCGGCCAAGCTCGCCCAGCGGTGCTCCACATAGCCGGGGTTGCCGGGGGTCAAAAACCGCCGAAAGACCTCATTGGTGTCCTTGCAAACACCCGATTGCACCAAGTGGCGTGCAAAGTGGGTGCGAGAGATGAGGTCGGGGTTGCCCGCGTATTGCAAGGCACCTTGAAATGCGTGGTGTATCCCAACCCCCTCCAGCTGCTCAGACATGTCGCGCGCGCGCTCTTCGCGCCCGCCACGGGTGGCTTTGAGGCCGGCTTGAATCTGAGCGTTCTTGGGGTCAAATCCAAGACCTACAATGTGAACGGTTTTACCCGCAAAACTCACTGAAATTTCAACCCCCGTGAGGTAGGGCAGAGCGAGCGATTGGGCTGCCAAGTGCGCGGCGTGTTGACCCCCGATTTCATCGTGATCGGTCAAGGACCACAAATCCACCCCGTTGAGTTTCGCCCTTTGCGCCAGAGCCTCGGGTGTGAGGGTGCCATCCGAGACCACGGAGTGGCAGTGTAAATCGGCATTGAGGTAAGAAGATTTCACGCACCCATTCTAATCGGCTTTCTCGAAAGACCCGTTTTTTTGTCGGGTCATCTTGCGCCGGTTGTTAGGCCTCACATTGGATCATGAGTTTGAGTTTTTTTTGTCCCCTCCACTCATCGCACTCCAGTCGGTAAGCCAAACGGGCGTGGCCCCCCAAGGGCTCGGTGCGGCCAAACCAAATCCCCGAGACCTCCAATCCCGCCACATTGAGGGACAAGGACAGGTGCTTCATGCCCACAATTTTTTGCGCAAGCACGGTGAAGTCGTCGACAAAGACGGGGGGCAAAAAGCCTTGTCCCCACACGCTCACTTTGAGCAGTTCGGCCACCGACCAGTTGCAGTGTTCAGCGCTCAAGCTGCCATCGGTGAGGAGCACCATTTGTAGCGCTTGCTCGTCGAGTCGCTCGTGGGCGACTTCTTGAAAGGCGACTTCAAAAAGGGCCAAGCGATCCTCTTCGATGGTGCACCCCGCGGCCATGGCATGACCGCCAAATTGCAAGATGAGGTCAGGGTGGCGCTTGCTCATCAAATCCAAGGCGTCGCGCAAATGAAAGCCAGGGATCGATCTCCCGGAGCCCTTGAGCAGGTGTTCTTTGCCCTGACTTTGGCTTTGCGCAAAGACAAAAGTGGGCCGGTGGTGAATCTCCTTCATGCGAGAGGCCACCAGGCCGACCACGCCTTCATGAAAATCGGGGTCAAACAAACACAAGGCCTTTGGAGGAGTGTCGGCGTCGTCCAACATCGAAGTCGCGATCTCCAGGGCTTGCTCCTTCATCTCGACTTCAATGCCCTTTCTGCTTTGGTTGATGTCTTCCAAGGTTTTGGCCAAGGCGTGAGCCTTGATGGGGTCGTCTGTGATCAAGCACTCGATGCCTTGGCGCATGTCTGAAAGGCGCCCTGCCGCATTGATGCGAGGACCCAAGATAAAGCCCAAGTCTTGTACGCTGAGCGTTGAGGCGCCCTTGCCCGCCACCTCCAAGAGCGCTTTCATCCCCAAAGGCATGTGGCCTTGTCGCATGCGTTGCAAGCCTTGCTCAACGAGTCGCCGGTTATTGGCGTCGAGGACCACGACATCGGCCACCGTGCCCAAGGCCACCAGGGGCAGCAAGGCGTCCAATTTGGGCTGCTGGGTGGGTGGCTCGCCAAAGTGCCCGAGTTCACGCAAATGGGCCCTGAGGGCCACCAAGACATAAAACATGACGCCCACGCCTGCCAGATTTTTGCTTGGGAAGTTGCAGCCCATTTGGTTGGGGTTGACGATAACGTCGGCCGCTGGGGTGGTGCTGGCTGGCAGATGGTGGTCGGTGATGATCACGTCCATGCCGAGTTCCTTGGCGAGCTTAACGCCGGTGAAGCTCGCCATGCCGTTGTCCACCGTCATCAGCACATGGGCGCCCAAGTCGTGCACCCGCTGCGCAATCAAGGGGGTCAAGCCGTAGCCATCGTTGACCCGGTCTGGAACGATGTAGGAGACGAACTGGGCACCCATCAGCTTGAGACCCAAATAGGCCACAGCACAAGCGGTCGCGCCATCGCAATCGTAGTCGGCCACGATGCACACTCGCTCTTGGGACAAAATGCATTGGGCCAAACGCTCAGCGCCGGCCCGCGCGCCCTTGAGGCCTTCGGGCCCGAGCAAGTGTTTTAAGGAGGTGTTGAGTTCTGCCGCCTCCAAGACGCCTCGGGCGGCATACAGTTTGGCCAGCAAGGGGTGTGTGTCGGCCTCTTCGAGGCAGCTTGGCAATGTCGGCAGGAATAGCGCGTTCAACGATGTTCATGGTGCCCTTCAAATCAAAATGTCTTCAAGATCGGGCCCATGTTGGAGGCGTTGGGGCTTGAAACGCCCCAAGGTGAGCCAGCTCAGGAGGTTTGACCATGGCATTTGTGTCTTGGCAACTTGGTGGGCTGAGGCTGGCACCGTGCGCCAAGTTTTGGTGTAATTCAGACCGCACAAAATCACTTGAACACCCGGGCTCAGGCTGAGGTGGGCAAAGACCTCTTGGTCGATTTTCTCCAAGGCTTGACACCAAGCGGCAAGATCGAGGGTCCAGTGCGCTTGCGTCAAATCTTCGGCGAGCAGCACGGTGTGCCGGCCAGAGGCTAGCCATTGTCTTTGAAGGTGGGTGTTGGGTGGGTGCTGGTGGCGGTCGAGTTCACCCAGCGGCTTGTCGGGCCAGGGGCCTTGGACAAGCTCTGGCCAGCCTTTTACCCCTTGCCCCGTTCCACTGAACCAAATGGAGTTCAAGGGGGGCAAAGAACTGGCGTTGATGGGGTGGTGGTAGAGCAGCATCTGGACTTCACTTTGAAGTCTTCTGAGGGTGTGAACGGCCGCGCGCTGAGCGGGCCCGGCCGTTTGCCCAATCAACCAAGGGTTGACATCTTGCCCCATGACGCGCTCCAGGCTCGCCGAGGGCAGGTCTTTGAAGAGTGCCGAGCGTGCCAGCCAGCTGCCAGGTCGGTGGTCCAAGAGTTCTATGCCGTCGCCTGTGAAATAAGGCTGCAAGGTGTTTTTGATGTCCAGGGTTTCTTGCACAGTGATCTCACGGGCAGGCTGCATGATCACTTGCCCAGACGCCACATGCCAGTGTGACAAACTCACCAAGGCCAAGGCTTGGCCTTGTGGATCCTCTTGAGGCGCCACGCTTTGTGGGAGGTCTGATGCGCTGGGTGTGAAGGGTTTATGGTTGGATTGGTTGGATTGGGTGGATTGGGTGGATTGGGTGTGCCAGGCCCAGGGCACCAAGC
>TBL_comb47_HYPODRAFT_10005285_pt1 | contig 14455 bp, 20 predicted proteins | sample TroBogypolimnion_40_FD_10682 | JGI IMG/M metagenome (IMG submission 10682)
CCCCCCCTTTCTCGCCTCACACCACACACCCGCCAATATGCCCCGCATCTACTGCTCTGAGCCCTTGCGGGCGCACGCCGCCATGGACTTGCCCGCCGATGCGGCCAAGCACTGTCAAGTGCTGCGCCTCCAACCCGAGGACCTCTTGACCTTGTTTGACGGATTGGGTGGCGAGTACGAGGCAAGCATCCTCTCGATGGGCCGCCAAACCGTGCGTGTCCAGGTCCACGCCCACCACCCCATGGAGCGAGAAAACAAACACCGGGTTCATTTGATCGTGGCCATGCCCGCCAACGAGCGCATGGACTGGTTGGTGGAAAAAGCCACCGAGCTTGGCGTACACCGCATCACCCCGGTCATGAGCACCAGATCGGTGCTGCGCTTGAGTGGAGAGCGGGCGAGCAAAAAACAATCCCATTGGCGAGGGATTGCCTTGGCGGCCTGCGCGCAAAGTGCGCGCAACCGCATCCCCCACATCGATGTGCCCATCCCTCTTGAACCGTGCGTTTCTCGCTTGGGTGTGGCCGATCCAGACCCGTTTTGGAGAGACTCGCCTGTTGTCAAAAAGCTGCTCTCAACACGGCTGCTCGAGACCGAAGGCTCGCTCCAAGCACCGCCCGAACGCTTGGCCAGCACGCTCACCTTGGGTCAACCCCACCACATCCAAGTGGTGAGTGGACCCGAGGGGGGCTTTTCCTTGGATGAAGAGTTGCTGCTCCAAGGCCTAGGGTTTGAGCCCTCTTCCTTGGGGCCCAGGGTGCTCAGAGCGGAAACCGCGGCACTGGTGGCGCTCACGCTTTGGGGCAACGCCTAGCAACGCCTAGCAGCGCCTTTGCTCAGGGCGCGATCAGCGTGTCCTTTGCGCCGCGCGGTAGGGCGCCATCCAGGCCAATCCTCGGCGACTGCCCCCAGGACGAGAGCCCTCGCGCGGGCGGTACTCGCAGCCCACAAAGCCGTCCCAATCCCCGCTTAGCGTCAAACGGTCGAGCAGCTCAAACACGGCGGTGTAGTTCACCTCACCCAGATCGGGCTCATGGCGATCGGGGACACCTGCAATTTGCAAATGTGCCACACGCTTTGTGGGCAAATAGCACTCCATCATGCGGATCAAGTCCCCTTGCGCGACTTGGGCATGGTACAGGTCCATCTGCACTTTCACATTGCTGGCCCCCAAGGTTTGCACGAATGCGTGGGCTTGCTCTTGCAAATTGAGAAAATAGTGCGGCATGTCCCTGGCATTGATGGGTTCAATCAAAATGTCGATGCCCTCTTCTCGGGCCCAGTTTGCGGCCCGCTCCAAATTGCCCAAATAGGTCTGCGAGAGCACGCTCTCCACACTGGCATAGTGGTGGTGGGTGACGCCCGCGCCCAAAACGCAATCTTTTGGACGGGTGTCCAAGTACCAAAGCTCGGGGGGCACGGCGCCCGCCATCACATGGATTTGCCGACAACCGATGACTTGTGCGTACGCCAAGGCCAAGCGAACACCGGCCTCAAACTCGCGCTCCATCCCCGGCAAACAGGCCGTGCCTCTTTGGCCTAGGTCCCAAGCGCGTTGGGCCTGTTCGGGCGTGAAGCCCCCTGGCGGAGCATTGAAGAGGGCTTGAACCAGTCCATTGGCCCTGAGCGCTTGGCCCCAAACCGGGGCCTCGTGGGCATAGGGAAACAAGCACTCGACCGCTGCAAAACCATCTTCCTGCGCGGCTCGCATGCGCTCGAGCAAGTCCATTTCTGGGTACATCATGGTGAGGTTGGCAGCAAATTGGGGCACGGTGGAGCAGTCCTTTTGATGAAGAGAAAAAGCGGCAATGTGGGCTAAGCGCGCAAGGCGCGCAAGGCGCGGTTAGCGGCTTGGCACGGATTGCATCCACTGCAGCGGCTCAGGCGCATGAATGACGGCTTGCGCCCAGTCCTTGAGTTTGGAGATGTCGGTGCGTAAAATTTCTTGTTTCACGCTCAAGATTTGCGTGGGGTGCATGGAAAAACTCCTCAACCCCAAGCCCAGCAACAAACGGGTCATTTGTGCGTCCCCCGCCATCTCCCCACACACGCTCACCCCCTTGCCCGCCGCCGTGGCCGCTTGGATGGTGTTGTCAATGAGCCCCAACACCGCCGGGTGCAAGGGGTCGTACAAATGCGCCACCGACTCATCGGCGCGGTCGATGGCCAAGGTGTACTGAATCAAATCGTTGGTGCCAATCGACAAAAAATCAAAGTGCTGAAGAAATAGCGGCAAGGTGAGTGCGGCCGCTGGCACCTCAATCATGGCGCCAAGTTTCATCGGCCCGTAAGGCACGCCGCGTGCATCGAGCTCGCTTCGCGCTTGGCGCAAGAGGGCCAAGGTTTGTTTGATCTCGCGCGCGTGCGCAAGCATGGGGATGAGCAAATTCACCTGGCCATGGGAAGACGCGCGCAAAATCGCCCGCAATTGCGTGAGAAACATCGCCGGTTCTGACAAACTCCAGCGTATGGCCCTCAGCCCCAAGGCCGGGTTCAAATATTGGTCTTCTTTTTGCGAGCGGTCGAGCGGCTTGTCCGCACCAATGTCAATGGTGCGAATGGTGACGGGCAAGCCCTTCATGCCGTGCACCGCCTTCAAGTACGCCTCAAACTGCTGGTCCTCATTGGGCAACTCACCCTCGCGCCCCATGAACAAAAACTCACTTCGAAACAGACCCACCCCCACCGCACCCACGGCCACGGCCTGTGCAGTGTCCTCGGGCAGCTCGATGTTGGCCAAGAGCTCCACGCGCTGACCATCCAAACTGAGCGCCGGTGTGTGCCTCAGGCGTGAGAGACGCTCGCGCTCCAATTGCGCATGGCGTTGTTTAAACCCATACTCGGCCAAGATGATGGCCGATGGGTCCACGATCAAAACCCCTTGGTCCCCATCGATGATGACCCAGTCGTCTTGTTGGACCCAGTGACTCGCCCCCCGAGCGCCCACCACGGCCGGAATGTCCAAGCTTCTCGCCACGATGGCGGTGTGCGAGGTACGCCCGCCCACATCGGTGACAAAACCGGCAAACACGCTTTGCTTGAATTGAATCATGTCGGCCGGCGACAAATCATGCGCCACCAAGACCAAGGGAACATCCACCTCATCGTCGAGCAAGAGCTCTTGCTGGCGCTGGCTGCCTGGGCGCGCTTGCGGCTCAATGGGCAGCGCATGCGGCAAACCCTTCATGCAACGCAATAGCCGCTCCACCACCTGCTCCAAATCGGCCTTCCTTTCACGCAAATAGGGATCGGTCATTTCGTCGAACTGACGCGCCACAACCTCGAGCTGTGAGGTGAGTGCCCACTCCGCGTTGTACAAGCGCTCACTGATCCAGTGCTTGATGCCGTCCGAGAGCATTTCATCTTGCAAGAGCATCAAATGCACGTCCAGCATCGCGATGAGCTCCACGGGTGAGTCCTTGGGCATGCTGTGCTGCAAAGCAAGGATCTCTTTGACCACCTCGTCACGGGCATTGGCCACACGGGCAATCTCTCGAGTGACCTGCTCGGGCGTGATCAAATAATGCGCCACATCCACGCGACTCGACGCCACCAAAACCGCACGCCCGATGGCAATGCCCCTGGCCACCGCAAAGCCGTGGATCGAAAACGTCATCTCACTCGCCTTCGTCGAACTTGTTGGCCATCAGGGCCAAGAGCGCGTCCATGGCCTCTTGCTCTTGCTCCCCATCCGTTTGCAGCTCCAAGGTCACCCCCTGTGCCGCGGCGAGCATCATGACCCCCATGATGCTCTTGGCATTGACACGGCGCTCACCTCGGGTGAGCCACACCTCACAAGGGAATGCGCTGGCGAGTTTGGTGAGCTTGGCCGAAGCCCTGGCGTGCAAACCGAGTTTATTGCTGATGGTCGTCTGGGTTTGGATCATGTTGTTTCTTCGATTGGTTTTGAGGAGCGGTGTTGGCCACTTGCATGACGCCTTGCGCACCACCGGCCAAGGCGCGGTTGACCAGCATCTCCAAGCTCTCCTGACAATAGCTCACGGTGCGCAGCAGCATGGGCAAATTAACGCCGGCCACCAGTTTGGCATGCGTTCCAGCCACCAATCGCTGCGCCACATTGGAGGGCGTGGCGCCAAAGATATCGGTGAGGACCAAAAGGCCCTGCCCTGGGGACAAGGAGACCATGATTTGGGCGCTGGACAAGGACTCTTCGGGGGGGGTATTGGGATGCACATCCAGGGCCAGCAAGGAGCCCCCGCAGTCGGGAAAGACGTGCAAGGCGCAAGCTTTAAGAGCATGGGCCAGGGGCGCGTGCGCAATGATCAAGATTTTATTGCTCATGTGGGCTTGTGTTCAAGGCCACCATTATCTCTATTTTGCCGCTCTTGGCGCGAGTGCCAGATGAAAAACAAATAAGCCATGGCGCTCAGACTGGAAAAAACCCCGAAGGCAGCAGGATAGGCCTCTTGCACGCTCCAAGCCCTTGAGGTCAAGAGGTCCACCACCGCACCAAAGAGCCACTGTATGGCAAATACCCCTAAAAAAATCACCAAGTTAAAGGCCGACAACACCCGCCCAGCCCAGCGCGACTCAAAGGCCAGGCCCACCGCGGCTTGGGACAAAGACACGCAAGAACTCGTGATGGCAAACAGCACCCAGGTCCAAACGTTGGAGTCGGCAGAGAAAAAGATCAGAAACAACTGCACGGCCAAGCTCAGCGGGTAGACCCATATGATCACTTGTGAAGCACGCACACCGCGTTGGCTCAAGATGGGGAAAAACCAACCCCAAGAAAAATAAGAGCACATCAGCGCCAAATTCATGGCAAACAAGCCCCCCGCCGCTTGGCCTGGCAACAAGCCACACACCTTGATCAACCAAGGACCGGCCCAAAGGGTTTGCATGGCGATGAGGCCGCCATAGCCAAAGCAGCCCATGGCCGCATAACCCACAAAAGCCGGGCGCATGCACAGTGACCAATAGCCTCGCAGGCCCGAGAGCGCTGGATCTTGGGCTTGGGCTTGGGCTTGGGCTGGGCGCACCGTGATTGGGTGGCTGGCTTGACTTGGCGCTGGATGGAGAGCTTGGGCAAGCTGATGCGTTCGCGCGCTCCAAGTGGGGATCAAAATCCACACCAACACCATGGCCAGCACCAAGGCGAGCGTGAGTGCCAAGAACAACACCCGCCAGCCCCAAAATGGCAGCAACCACTGCACAGGCAGGGTCGAGGCCAGCACACCACTGGAGCCCGCGGTGAGCATCCATGAGCTCGTTCTCATCTGGATTGCGGCCGGAAACCACCTGCGATAACCGGTCAATGGGGCCATCAAACAAGCACTCAGGCCAATGCCCGTGAGCAAACGCGTCAGCCACAAGGCCTCAAAAGAATGCGCCTGAGAAAAGAACACACAGCCCACACACGCGAGGCTCAAAAACCACAACTCCATGCGTTTGGGCCCCAAGCGATCCAAATAGTAGCCCATGGGAAGCTGCGTCACGGCAAAGCCCAAAAAATAAGCCCCCGCCAACAAGCCCAAATCGGTGGCATGCAGACCAAATTCCGTCACCAATTGCGGCGACAGGGTCGCCGTGATGGCGCGAATGAGGGTGGAAATAAAGTAAGCGTAGGCAAACACCCCAAAAATCACGGCGCTGCGCCTCACGCTTAACTCGGGGCTGTTGGGGCTGTTGGGGCTGCCATGGCTTTCGGGGCTCTCTGGCTTTGGCGGTGGTGTGCTCGATGAGGTGGTCATAAAAAAGGAGGCAGCATGAGACTTGGGGCCCTAAGACACAGGGTCGTTGACAAGGTTGCAGACAAGGTTGTTGACCCGTTTGTTTTGGGGGCGCCTGCAAGTCTTGTCTTTTTGATCAATCCCTGAGTTTAAGCGCCAAACCTGGATTGTCCGAGTCCCCCTCAGGGCAAAGACTCAAAGAAGGTTTGCACGTCTTCGACCTTGAGCGCTTGGCGTGAAGGCGCATAAACCCCGACTTGGTACCACGCGTTGGCCTGCTCACGCCACAACCACTGCGCTTGCTGGCCGGAGGGGTTTTGCGCGCGAATCACTTGGCCCTTGAACCCAGGCGTGGGGTCCAAGGCTTTGGCGTCAACGGCTTGAGTATTGATGGCGCTTCCCAAGGGCTGGGCTTTAAAAAATGAAGCCAAGCTGGCTTGTTGCCAGGCTTGGGTGACGGCACGCTTTTGACCCTCGCTCAAAGACTCGGTGCTTGGGCCTGAATCGCTGGACCAAGTCATTTTGGCAAAACTGAATTGCTGGTCTTGTGCAGTGCAGGCTTTGAGGGTCAAATGCATGGCAAGTTCTTGGCTTGGGGGTCTGGCTTGTGTTTGAGGTTGTGGTTGGCGCTTTTTGTCCACCACACTCGGCGTTGACCCGTGTGCGTCATCGGGGGGCCACGCTAAAACCAACGTGACCTCACGGCTGGCTTCTTCGGGCTTGCACGGCATGAGAGCTGGAAAATCATCCCCATCAAAGCGCACTTCGCGCCAATTCAATGTGGGTGTACAAGACGCCACCCAGATCGAGACCAGCACGGCACGGCAAAGCCCCCATAACGCTCGCTGACGGGTTTTGACAGTGGCGGACATTGCCTATTACCTTTGCTTCAGAAAAAAGGCGTCCTAGACGAGCCAGGAAGCCGGTGTGAGTTTCACCCGAAAGACCTCGTCGTGATCCAATGCCTCTGGCACGAGGGTGAGGTCGAGGGGAAGGGCGAGGGCGTTCGCTCAAGAGACAAGGGCTGTCTTATTTGGCTTTGAAGTTGTCGTGACAGCCCTTGCACGCGCCGCCCACGCCTTTGAAAGCCACCGTCACATCGTCCAATTTACCGGTCTTGACCGCCGCATTGAGCTTCAAGGCTTCAGCAAGAAGTTTGTCTTGTGCGGCTTTGAATTTGGCCTGATCGCTCCAAATTTCTGCTTTGGCTTTGGTCTCGCCTTTGTCGGTGCCTTCGCCAAATGCCGCCCAAGGCAGTTTGGACACGGTGGCAAACACCTCTTCATTTTCTTGCGCGACTTTGGCGTCAAAAGGAACTTTTCCTTGTGCCATGGCCGCAATTCGGCCAAAGTGCGTGCTCATGATGGTCATGGCCGATTGGCGGTATTTGATGGCGTCTTCGGGTTTGGCAAATTGAGCATGTGCGAACACCGCGGAAAATAAAGTGCAAAGGGTGGCTATTTTTGCGATTTTGTGGATCTTCATGGTCGTGTCTTTCTCAAAGGTTATTAAATATCATCCAAATTAGGTTCATGCAGCTTGCAACTGGCCGCATGACTGGCCACTTCAAAATACTCGGTGGCCTGCGGGACCAAGAGCCCTTGTCTTGATCAAGGACTCACCCAGTCCTATCCTAGCCGAAAATTCATACCCCCGTGCGGCGGCTTTTTTTCAGACAAGAGCGTCTCAAGCCCCAAGACTGCACAACACCCTGGTGCACCTCTACAATCCAAGGACTGTCCACTTGGGGCCAGCCTTTGTGAAAGAAAATCATGGCTTACCAACGCATCCGTGTCTGGGATCTTCCCATCCGAGTTTTTCACCTGCTGCTCATCTTGGGCATTGCCGGCTCATTGATCACGGTGCTGGCCAGTGATGACCTCATGGTTTGGCATGGCCGATGTGGGCTTTTTTTGCTGAGTTTGCTCGTCTGGCGCCTGATTTGGGGCTTGGTGGGTGGGCATTGGTCCAGGTTTGTGCACTTTATCGAGCATCCCAAAGCCGCGTGGCAAACCTTGCAAAACCATCGCTCGGGTGTGCACGAACCCAGCATTGGCCACAACCCCTTGGGAGCCTGGTCGGTCATCACCATGCTGTGCGTTTTTTTACTTCAAGCTGCCACGGGTCTGTGCAGTGACGATGAGGTGGCGTTTTCGGGTCCCTTGACCGCTTACTTGCCCGCCATTTGGGTGGAGAGGGCCTCGTGGTATCACTCAGAAATTGGACAGCCCTTGATTTGGACTCTCATCGTCCTTCACGTGGCGGTGATTGTGTATTACCGCTGGAAACTCAAGGATGATTTGATCACCCCCATGATCAGTGGCGATAAAAACTGGCCTTCGCCCGAGCACCAAGAGCCCTTGACCCAATCCTTGGATACCTGGGGGCGGCGCACAGGCGCCTTGCTGCTCTTAGGTGCTTTGAATTGGTTGATTTTTTACGTCTTGCCGCTTTAAGCCCCCGGCGTTGAGGTCAGCGCTTGTCTTTTTCGCTCACACGATCAATGACCAACGATCAAGGATCAAGGACCAAGCACCACTGTAAATACAAAAAAGCACAGCTCTGGCTCGAGTGCCCGTGCTGTGCTTGATGGCGAACCGAGGAGCGCTTTAAGCAGCTTTGGCTTGTGCGAGCAAGGTCGCCGCGTCGCTGACTTCAAATTTGCCCGGACCTTCGTTGTTCAAGGTCACCACTTTGCCGTCTTTGACCAGCATGGAGTAGCGGTTGCTCCTCAACCCCAAGCCACGGGCAGTAAGGTCCAGCGTCAAACCGGTGGCCTTGGCAAAGTCTGCACTGCCATCGGCCAAGAAACGCACACGGCCTTTGGCTTGTTGGTTCTCGGCCCAAGCACCCATCACAAAAGCATCGTTGACACTCAAACACCAAATTTCATCCACGCCAGCGGCCTTGAAGTCGTCGTAATGCGACAAAAAACCTGGCACGTGCTTGGCTGAACACGTGGGTGTGAAGGCGCCAGGAACGGCAAACAAGGCGATGGTCTTGCCCGCTGCAGCTTTGCCCACATCGACCGGGTTGGGGCCCAAAGCACATCCGTCTTTTTCTTCGTGAAAGAATTCTGTCAATGCAATGGCTGGCAGTGCGTCTCCGACTTTGATCATGGTTTTTTTCCTTTACGGGTGGTGTTAAAAAATTGTCTTGGTGACAAAAACAGCCTGCATGATAACAAACGGCCCGCAAGCGGGCCGTTGTTGTCAAGATTCAATGCCAAGGCATAGGGTCTTTTTTTAAGCCGTCACAGCCTTTTCAACCAAACGGGTGGCAACCCAGTTTTTGGTTTTAGAGATAGGACGGCTCTCGGTAATTTCGATCACGTCACCGACATGGTATTGACCGTGCTCATCGTGAGCATGGTATTTGCTCGATTTACCCACAATTTTGCCGTACAAAGCGTGCTTGACACGACGTTCGATCAAAACCGTGACGGTTTTGGTTCTTTTGTCGCTCACCACTTTGCCCACCAAGGTGCGTTTGAGAGATTTTTTGGTGTCTGTCATATTCGCCGCCTTTTATGCTTTGGCTTGCTTTTGAGCAAGGATGGTCTTGGCACGCGCAATACTTCTGCGTGTTTGACGAAGTTGTGATGTGTTGCCCAAGTTTTGAGTGGCTTTTTGCATGCGCATACCGAAGTGTGCCTTTTGCAGTTCTTTGACTTCCGCTTCGAGAGCAGGAATGTCTTTGTTTCGGAGTTCAGCAGTGTTCATGGTCATATCTCCCGATCATTGACCCAACAAGCGGGTCACAAAGGTGGTGCGCAGTGGCAACTTGGCCGCAGCCAAACGAAAAGCTTCTCTGGCCAATTCCTCTGGAACACCGACAATCTCGTAGAGCACCTTGCCAGGCTGAATCTCAGCGACATAATACTCAGGATTTCCCTTGCCGTTGCCCATGCGAACTTCAGCAGGTTTTTGAGAAATCGGTTTGTCTGGAAAGACCCGAATCCAAATGCGTCCACCGCGTTTGACGTGACGAGAAATGGCTCGACGAGCCGATTCAATTTGACGCGCCGTTAAGCGTCCACGATCGGTTGACTTTAGGCCAAAATCACCAAATGCAACGGAGTTTCCCCGAGTTGCAATGCCGGTGTTGCGACCTTTTTGTTCTTTGCGATATTTACGGCGTGCTGGTTGCAGCATGCTTATTCTCCTTGACCGTCCGCAGCCGTGCCAGTGGATGCGGGCGCGCTCACCTTGCGGACGCGCTTGACGGTGGTTTTAGGGGCATCAGAGGCTTCAGCGGGTTTATCGCTGCCATCCACCGGTGCGGCATTGGTTCCTGTGGGTCGCTTGTTGGCACCCGTTCTTGCAGGAGGACGATCTCCTGAAGGACGTGCGTCACGGCGCGGCCCACGAGGACGTCTTTCTTCGTCGGACTTTGGCTCTTGGATCTGGGGCGCATCGTTGCGGCCCAAGGTGTCACCCTTGTAGACCCAAACCTTGACGCCAATCACCCCGTAGGTCGTTTTGGCTTCAGAGGTACCGTAGTCAATGTCAGCCCTCAAGGTGTGCAGAGGCACACGGCCTTCACGGTACCACTCGGTGCGAGCAATCTCGATGCCGTTCAAGCGACCGGAAGACATGATCTTGATGCCTTGTGCGCCCAAACGCATGGCGTTTTGCATGGCACGCTTCATTGCACGGCGAAACATGATCCTTTTCTCCAACTGCTGCGTGATGCTGTCGGCAATCAGCTGGGCGTCAATCTCGGGTTTCCTAACCTCTTCAATATTGACCGCCACTGGCACGCCCAAACGGGTGGCCAATTCTTTTTTCAAGTTCTCGATGTCTTCGCCTTTTTTACCGATCACCACACCTGGGCGAGCAGAGAAAATCGTGATTCGGGCGTTCTTGGCAGGACGCTCGATGAGCACTCTGGAGACGGCGGCGTTTTTCAACTTGGCCTTGAGATACTCGCGCACTTTGATGTCTTCAGACAACATGCCCGCAAATTCACGGTTGCTTGCATACCAGCGACTCGCCCAATTGCGGCTCACCGACAAACGGAAACCGGTTGGATGTATTTTTTGTCCCATGTTCTGAGGCCTTTCAGTTGCCAACCGTCACGTACACATGGCACGTGGGTTTGCTGATACGGTTACCACGGCCCTTGGCGCGGGCTGTAAAACGCTTGAGCGTTGCACCTTGCTCAACATAGATGGTCTTGACTTTGAGTTCATCAATGTCGGCACCATCATTGTGTTCAGCATTGGCGATGGCAGACTCGAGTACTTTTTTAACAATACCGGCTGCTTTTTTTTGCGTGAAAGTCAGAATGTTCAATGCGTGATCCACTTTTTTACCGCGGATCAAATCAGCAACCAAACGACCTTTGTCAACTGACAAACGAACGCCACGGAGGACTGCACGTGTTTCCATAGGTCTCTCCTTATTTCTTTTGGACTTTTTTGTCCGCTGGGTGACCCTTGAAGGTGCGGGTCAAAGCAAACTCACCGAGTTTGTGACCGACCATCTGGTCCGTGATGTAAACGGGAACATGTTGCTTGCCGTTGTGCACAGCAATGGTCAGTCCAATGAATTCGGGAAGAATCATCGAACGACGTGACCATGTTTTGATGGGTTTTTTGTCTTTGATCGCGACGGCTTTGTCGACTTTGACCATCAAATGATGGTCAACAAAGGGTCCCTTTTTGAGTGAACGTGTCATTGGCTACCCCTTATTTCTTACGACGTGACACAATCATCACTTGTGTGCGCTTGTTGTTGCGGGTACGGTATCCCTTGGTCATGTTGCCCCATGGATCCACCGGTACACGGCCTTCGCCGGTACGACCTTCACCACCACCGTGGGGATGGTCAACGGGATTCATGGCCACACCGCGAACCGTGGGTCGAATACCCATCCAACGCTTGACACCGGCTTTGCCCAATTGGCGCAAGCTGTGCTCTTCGTTGGCGACTTCACCAATGGTGGCGCGGCATTCGATGTGAATTTTGCGAACTTCGCCTGAGCGCATGCGCACCTGAGCGTAGGTGCCTTCACGTGCGAGCAAAGTCGCAGATGTTCCCGCCGAGCGAGCAATCTGCGCGCCCTTGCCAATTTGCAACTCAATGCAATGGATGGTCGAGCCCACAGGAATATTTCGAATGGGCAGTGTGTTGCCGGCACGAATCGGCGCTTCTGCTCCGCTCATGATGCTTGCACCGATTTCCAAACCACGGGGCGCAATGATGTAGCGACGCTCTCCATCGGCATAACACACGAGTGCAATGTGCGCGGTGCGGTTGGGATCATATTCCACGCGCTCAACTTTGGCGGCAATCCCGTCTTTGTTGCGCTTGAAGTCCACCACACGGTAGTGATGCTTGTGACCGCCACCTTTGTGTCGGGTGGTGATGTGTCCGTTGTTGTTGCGACCGGCTTTTTGGAATTGCGGCTCGAGCAAAGGCGCATAGCCCTCGCCTTTGTGCAAGTGGTCACGCGTCACCTTCACCACGGCGCGTTGCCCTGGTGAGGTGGGTTTCATTTTAATAACAGCCATGATTACGCGGCCTCCCCAGACAAATTGAGCTCTTGACCCGGCATGAGCGTCACATACGCTTTTCTCACATTGTCGCGTCGACCCATGGAGCGGCCAAAGCGCTTGGCCTTGCCCTTGGTGTTCACAACGGAGATGCCCTTGACAGAGACTTTGAACATCAACTCAACAGCAGCCTTGATTTCTGGCTTGGTCGCGTCTTGCAACACCTTGAACGTCACCGCATTGTTTTTTTCTGAAACCATGGTGGCTTTTTCAGAAATAATGGGGGCGACCAAGACTTGCATCAAACGGCCTTCATCAAATTTGTGTGCGCTCATGCGAACATCTCCTTCAATTGATCGATGGCCGCCTTGGTCACCAATACCTTTTTGTAATGCACCAAGGACAAGGGATCGGCATAACGGGGCTCAACCACCAAGACATTGGGCAAGTTGCGTGAAGCCAAGTACAAGTTGTCATCCACTTGGTCAGAGATGACCAAGACCGAATGCAAGTTCATGGCCTTGAATTTCGCGGCCAAGAGTTTGGTTTTGGGGGCCTCCACAGTCAGCGTGTCGACGACGGCCAAACGGCCTTCGCGTGCCAACTGAGAAAAGATGGATGCCATCCCAGCACGGTACATCTTTTTGTTGATTTTTTGCGTGAAATTCTCGTCGGGCATATTGGGAAATATGCGACCGCCTCCACGCCACAAGGGCGAAGACGTCATACCGGCACGAGCGCGACCGGTTCCCTTTTGCTTAAAAGGCTTTTTGGTCGAGTGTTTCACTTGTTCGCGGTCTTTTTGAGCGCGAGTGCCTTGACGGGCATTGGCTTGATACGCCACGACGATTTGGTGAACCAAGTCTTCGTTGTAGGCGCGACCAAAAACAGTCTCAGGCGCGTCAAATTTGGAAGACGCTTGGCCTTGTTCGTTCAAGAGTTCGAGCTGCATCAGTTCGCTCCCTTATCTTTGGCTTTGACAGCGGGTCTAACGGTCACAAATCCACCGGCCGAGCCAGGAACGGCGCCCTTGATCAAGAGCAATTGGCGGGCTTCGTCAATGCGAAACACATCCAAGTTCTGCGTGGTCACGGTGATATCACCCATGTGGCCAGACATGCGCTTGCCAGGGAACACACGACCAGGATCTTGCGCCATGGAGATGGATCCAGGCACATTGTGCGAACGGCTGTTACCGTGTGACGCTCTTTGTGAATGGAAGTTGTGGCGCTTGATGGTTCCGGCAAAACCTTTGCCAATGGAGGTGCCTTGCACATCCACTTTTTGGCCTACAACAAACACATCGGTTACGGGCACCGCAGCACCCGCTGCATATTTGGCAGCAAGTTCTGGTGTGACACGGAATTCTTGAATAATTTCGCCAGCTTCAACGCCTGCCTTGGCAAGGTGTCCGGCAATGGGTTTGGTGACGCGCGAAGCTTTTTTCTCACCAAACGTGACCTGCAAGGCCACATATCCATCATGTTCCTGCGTTTTAACTTGAGACACTCGGTTGTTGGATACGTCCACCACCGTGACAGGCACAGAGTCGCCTTCGTCGGTGAATAGGCGCATCATGCCCACCTTGCGTCCAAGCAAACCCAAACGGGTGCTTTGACTCATTTTTTTCTCCAAAACCCCCACCACAATCACTGCAATTGGCAATTGTGTTTTGTATGTGAGAGACGGTTGATAAATTTCTAGTTTTTACTAGAGCCTTAGATTATAACTCTTTTCCTCACCAAAAAGCAATCTAGGAATCTTTTTGGTCCATGGACCCCGTTTCATGGGGGTCCAAGTGTTTTTTTATTGCAACTTGATCTCGACATCCACGCCGGCTGGCAAATCAAGTTTCATCAAAGCATCGACGGTTTTGTCGGTGGGATCCACAATGTCCATCAAACGCTGATGGGTGCGAATCTCGAGCTGATCGCGCGATGATTTGTTGACGTGCGGTGAGCGCAAAATATCAAAGCGCTTCATGCGTGTGGGCAAAGGAACGGGGCCCTTCACGATGGCGCCCGTGCGCTTGGCCGTGTCCACAATCTCAGCGGCCGATTGATCGATGAGTTTGTAGTCAAATGCTTTGAGGCGAATGCGGATTTTTTGTTTGGTGGTCATGTTCTTTACTCCAATACCTTGGCAACGACACCGGCTCCCACCGTTTTGCCACCCTCGCGGATCGCAAAGCGCAAGCCCTCTTCCATCGCAATGGGGTGGATCAACTTGACCGTGATCGACACGTTGTCACCAGGCATCACCA
>TBL_comb47_HYPODRAFT_10005286_pt1 | contig 14451 bp, 12 predicted proteins | sample TroBogypolimnion_40_FD_10682 | JGI IMG/M metagenome (IMG submission 10682)
CGTAAAGGCGCACTTGAATGGACGCGCCGCGCGGCTGCGGTTTGAAGCCCGACAAATCTAGTTCGCCCGCCGCTTGCTTCACCATCCACTCAACGAGGTCAACGCCGGTGACTTCCTCGGTCACGCCGTGCTCGACTTGCAGCCGCGTGTTCACTTCGAGGAAATAAAATTTAAATTCCTTCACGTCGAACACGAACTCGACCGTGCCGGCGGATTGATAACCCGCATCCTTCGTCAAACGCACAGCGCTGGCGAGCAACGACGCGCGCAGTTCGTCCGACAAACCGGGCGCGGGCGTTTCTTCGACGACTTTCTGATTGCGGCGTTGCGCGGAGCAATCACGTTCGCCAAGCGCAACGATGTTGCCTTTGCCATCGCCAAAAATCTGCACCTCGATATGCCGGGCGACGCCGACAAATTTTTCGAGATACACGCCGCTCTGCTTGAACGCGCTCGCCGCCATGCGCTTCACGGATTCAAACGCTTCGATCAACGCCGGTTCATCGGGGCACATGCGCATGCCGATGCCGCCACCGCCAGCGGTGCTTTTGACCATCACGGGATAACCGATGCGCGCTGCCTCGACCTTCGCGTGCTCGAGCGAATCCAGCAAGCCGCTGCCGGGCAGCATCGGCAAGCCGTTTTTCAACGCGAGTTCGCGCGCGGTGTGTTTCAAACCGAAATCGCGCATGTGCTGCGGCGTGGGGCCGATGAATTTGAATCCGGCTTTCGCGCACGCTTCGGCAAAGTCGGCGTTCTCACTCAAAAATCCGTAGCCGGGATGAATCGCTTCCGCGCCGGTCTGACGCGCGGTGGCGAGAACTTTTTCAAAATCGAGATAACTTTCTGCCGCCGTATTGCCGCCGATGGCGATGGCTTCATCCGCTTGCGCGACGTGCAGGGAATTCGCGTCCGCGTCGGAATAAATCGCGACGGAACCCACGCCCATTTTTTTGAGCGTGCGGATGATGCGGCAGGCAATGGCGCCACGATTGGCGATCAGAACTTTCTTGAACATAAAATTATTCCACTTCGTCCCCGGCGTCGGTGAGCTTGATCATCGGCAGTTTTTCGGCCGGTTCGCCTTCGACCGGCGGGGGGATATGATGTTCGAGCCGCTTTTTGAGAGCGAGAAATTCTGGCGAGATGAATTGCGCGGGCGAACGCGGGCGCGGGACAGGATTTTCGATCACTTCGCGGATGCCGCCAGGATTCACGCCCATCACGATGATGCGATCGGAGAGAAATGCCGCTTCATCCAGATCGTGAGTGATGAACAAAATCGTCACGTCCACTTTTTTCCAAATCTGCAAAAGATAATTTTGCATCTGCGCGCGCGTCTGCGCGTCGAGCGCGCCGAACGGCTCGTCCATGATGAGAATGCGCGGGTTGTTGGCAAGCGCGCGGGCGATGGCGACGCGCTGTTTCATGCCGCCGGAAAGTTCATGCGGATAGGCCTCCTCAAATTTGGCCAGCCCGACCATGTCGAGCCATTGGCGAGCTTCCGCGTCGGCGGTGCTCGGCGCTTTGCCGGACATTTGCAGACCGAACATGACATTGCGTTTGACGGTCAGCCACGGAAACAGGGTGTAACCCTGGAACACCATGCCGCGATCCGGGCCGGGGCCGGCCACGACCGCGCCGTTCAGCAAAATTTCTCCGCCGCTGGCTTCGTCCAAACCGGCGACGATCCGGGCGAGCGTGGATTTGCCGCAGCCGGACGGGCCGACCGCGCAGATGAACTCGCGCCGGTGGATTTCCAGCGAGAGATGGTCGAAGACGACATGCGTGCTGCCGTTCGCGCCGAACGATTTTTTCAAATCGCGGACGCTCAAGATCACCGGCCGTTCGCGGATGCGCTGAAAGCGCGCGGCCACGGCGGGCGCAAGCGAACGGTAGTCGGGCAGTTGTAATTCAGTGAGCGACATTGGCGGAACTCGCGGTGCCGGCGAGCGCAGCTTTAGGTTTGGGCGGGCGTGACAAAATTCCCGGCGTGGTGCTGTCGGTCATCCACGACCACACGGAACTGGTCCACGGCCGCGCCGTGCGCGCGCCCTTGCGTTTCCACGGAAACAGCACCGCGCCAAGCCACGCGAGGAAAATATCCGTGGTCAGGCCGATGATGCCGATCATCGCGATGGCCGCATAGACGTTGTCAAAGTTCCGGTAGCGCGCCTGCTGGTTGATGAAGAGCGTGATGCCGGACATCGTGCCGACGACCTCGGCGACGATGAGGTAGGTCCACGCCCAGCCGAGCAGGATGCGCATGTCGGTGTAGATGTCCGTGATCGAAGCCGGGATCACCACGCGGCTGACGAGCTTCCATCTCGACGCGCCGAGCGTTTGCGCGGCTTCGATCAGCGCCGGGTCCACCTTGCGCACACTGTTGGCGATGACCAGGACCTGTTGGAAAAATGTGCCGATCACGATGAGGGCAATTTTGGGCGCGTCATCAATGCCGAGAATCGCCACGCATAACGCGCCGAACGCCGGCGCGGGCAGGTAGCGAAAAAATTCGATGAACGGTTCCTGCAATTTCGCGAAGAACCGGTAAGTGCCCGAGAGAATTCCCAGCGGCAACCCGATGAGTGATGAAAAAAGGAATCCGAGGAAAATCGTGCGGATGCTGTGCCCGAGGCTTTCGTGGAGCCACGGCTCGTCCTGCAAACGCGGCGGCGTCTTGAACGCCGTGTAAAATGCGCGCACGACTTCATGCGGCGCGGGCAGATACGGCGGATTGACGCGGATGCCTTCGGGCACAGCCAGGCCCGCCGCCTTGGCCTTGGCGACTTCCTGGAAAAAAGTGGCCCGCGGCACATCCAAGCCGGCGGAAAAATAATCCACGCTGCCGGCGTCGGTGATGTGCATGAGCGGATGCCAGACCCACGGCACATAGCTCAACACGCACCAGACGGCCAGCGGCACGAGAAAAGACGCCGCCGTCAGCAGGAGCCGCCGCGGGCGCGGCAGCTCCTGCTTCAATCCCAGCCAGTCGTGGTTGGCCATGGCGGGGGCGGGGGCGGCCTACTTCAAGCCGTTGACGATGCCCGTCACGACGTAATCCGAAGGCTTCTGCGATTCCTTATAAACGCCGTTGGTGAGATAAAATTCGTCGCTCACCTTCATCGAGCCGTAGATGGAGAGCAGATCGTCGCTCTTTTTCAGGCAGGCCTTGGCTTCGGGCACGGTCAGGAAATGGGTGCCGGGAATGTTTTTGGCATATTCCACCGGGTCCGCGCCGACTTTGGCGGCCATGATTTTCACGGCGTCATCCTTGGTCGCGGGATCCTTCAAATACGCGACGCATTTGTAGAAAATCGCCGCGATCTTGGTCCAATCCTCCTTGTGCGCAGCATAGCTCGTCGGGTTTACCGCGATGACGTCGAAAATCAAACCCTTCGCGTCCGCGCTGGTGAACAGTTTTTTGGAACCGGGCACCTGTTTCAGCGCCTGGCCGGCAATCGGATACCACGCGCCGATGGCGGCGACCTGGCCGGACGCCAGTGTTTGCGGCGTTTTGTCTGTCGCGGTGCCGACGAGCGTCACGTCGGACTGGCTCAGGCCGTTGACTTTGAGTGCCTGCAGCAACAGCTCATGTTCCACCAGCGTCAATTCCACGCCGACTTTTTTTCCTTTCAAATCCTTGATGGACTCGATGCCCGGCACACCGACAATCATGTCGCTGCCCTCGCTGTAATCCGTCAGGCAGACGAATTTGCTTTTGGCGCCGCTCGCCCCCGAAACCAGGGCGTCGCCGGCCACGATGGTCACGGCGTCCACCTTGCCCGCCGCAAACGCGTCAATGGACGGTGAATAATCAAACCAGTCGAGTTCGACGTCGAGTCCCGCGTCCTTGAACCAGCCTTTTTGCTTGGCGATTTCGAGCACGGTCCAGCCCGGCCAGTCGCTGTAGGCGATTTTGAGGGGCGCTGCGCCGGCGCCGGCCAGTCCGACCAGCCCGATGAGCGCCACGGTGAGTGATGTTTTCAATTTCATGTTATCTCCTTGTTTGTTGTTTGGTTTTTTTGCGACCGCAAATTGTTCAGAACAGCCGCGCGTAGCGGTCGATCTCCCACTGGCTCACGCTCTGGTGATATTCCTCCCATTCCGCGCGTTTGTATTGGATGAATTCATTCCGCAACTCCGCGCCGAGAATTTTTTCCACGAACGGATCGGCCGCGAACGCGTCCACCGCCTCACCCAAAGTGCGCGGCAGTTCCTGCACGCCGATCTTCTCCAGCTCGGCGGGCGTTAGTTCGTAGAGGTTTTCGTGATGCGGCTCGCCGGGATCGAGGTTTTCGCGCACGCCTTCCAGTCCGGCGGCCAGCACGAGCGCGGCGGCGAGATAGGGATTGCAGGCGGAGTCGGCATTGCGGCTCTCGCAGCGACCGCCGCCCATCGGCACGCGGATGGAGTTGGTCCGGTTGTTCGTGCCGAAGGAATTGAACACCGGCGCCCACGAATAATAGCTCATCGCGCCCCGCCGGATGAGCCGCTTGTAGCTGTTCACCGTCGGCGCGAGCACCGCGCACAGTGCGCGACCGTGCCGCAGGATGCCGGCGATGAACGAATAACCGAGCGGCGAGATCCCGAGTCCGCGCGGGTCCCGCTTCGACTCGAACAGATTTTTGCCGGTGCGCCCGTCGGCGAGCGACATGTTGAAATGCGCGCCGTTGCCGGTCTTGTCCGCGAACGGCTTCGGCATGAAGGTCGCCAGCAAGCCGTGCTTCGCGGCGATGGCTTTGGCCATGTGGCGGAAAAAGATGTAGCGATCCGCCATCGTCAGCGCACCGGCATATTTGAAATCGAATTCGAACTGCGAATTGCCGTCCTCGTGATCCAGCGAGTAAACATCCCAGCCAAGGCCGTTCATCGTCGTGACCATTTCATCCAACCACGGAAAAACGTCCATGAACCGTTTCACGTCGTAGCAGCTCTTGGCCAGGTTGTCGTCGCTGTTCGGCACGATCAAGCGCCCGCGCTCGTCCTGCTTCAGCACGTAGATTTCGCACTCGATGCCGAGGTTGAAACCGAAACCCATTCGGGCCGCCTCGGCGAGAATGTTTTTCAACAGCACCCGCGAGTTGAGCGGATACGGTTTGCCGCGGAAGTGATTGTCCGCCGGCATCCACGCCACCTCCTTCTGCCACGGAAGCTGGATGATGTGGCCCAGATCCGGCACGGAGGAAATCTCGTCGTCGTTGGGCGCCTGCCCCAGGCCGTCGAGCGCGTAGCCGGTGTAAAGCTCGGAACCGGCCGCGAAATGTTCAAAGTGGTCAATCGGCACAAACTTACCCTTGGGCACACCGTGAATGTCCACATAGGCGCCGACACAGTATTTGACGCCTTTTTTGACCAGGCTTTGTTTGAGTTTTTTCGATGAGATCGGTGATTTCATTAAATTGGATTGAGACAACTTGGATTCAGGGGCGGTTGTTCCGTCAGCGCGGAACGGACGATGGCTCCAAGATCTTCGGTCATCATGCGAAACAGATTTTCTCCCTGCGCCCGCGTCGCGCGGCTGGGAAAACCGGTGACGCCGTTTTTGCTCGTGCGGTTGACCGGGTGCGTGAAGACCAGACCGCCCGTGCGGTCTTCGTCGTCCGCGTCGGAAATTTTCTCCAGCCGCACCAGTTCCGGCGCGCACGCCAGCATCAGGGAGGTTTCCGCGGCGTTGGCGTGCCAGTCCGCCGCGTCGGCAAAAAACTCGGCGCGGACGCGCGGGCTCAACTCGGCCACGTTGCAGATCCGCACCAGCGCATCGTCGAACCGGCTGCGGATGATTTCGAGCGCACAGCGCAGCGGCGCGGCGTTGCCCACGTGCCCATTGACGATGATGAGCCGCTTGAAGCCTGCGCCGTGGAGCCAGTCGAAAATTTCGACCACGGTGTTCATGACGGTTTGCGGCTGCAGCGACAGCGTGCCCGGCCAGCGCCGCGAATGTCCCAGTGAACAGCCGTAGGCCAGCGGCGGCAGCACCGGCACGCCGGTCGCGCGCGACACCGCGTCGCAAAGTGTGGTCGCATTGCAGGTATCCATGCCGACGCCCAGATGCGGGCCGTGCTGCTCCGTGGCGCCCACCGGCAGCAGACACAACGCCAAGCCGGAATTCGCCAGTTGGCGGATCTCCTCCCAGGTCAAATTTGCCCAGAGCAGCGGCCTTTGTTCGAGCGCACGCATGGTAGCCTTGTCTAGTGGATCAGCGGCGGAAATGTGGATGTTTTGAAAAGCAGTTTGCCAGCCGCCTCTCCTTTTAATGATTGCGAAATGGAGTCAACCGACAGCAGGCGGCCCGCAGCAGATGTCAATGAGCGTCAGGCGTTGGAAAAAACGCCGGTCATCGAACCGCTGCGAATAAAAATATGTCAGGACAATGGCCACTCCCATCCTCGCCAAGCACCAGATATGCCATCCTCGCAAATGGCGGCATCCTTTCAGAAACGACGGCTAAAAAAGAGGCGCCAAGAACCGTTGCGGTTGACATTTGCTGACCGAAATTGCACAGCTTGAAAATAAAAACACACGGGCGAGGGGAAAAGGCGTTTCCTCCGGTCACTGCGGATGCGCGCCGTTTACGGGACGAATGGCGCCTGCGCCGGCAGATCCACCCGCTTGCCGGCGGCGGCGGATTCGCGTGCGGCATCGAGAATTTCCATCACCGTCAGGTTCACATCGAGCGACGCGAGTCCCGCCGGCCGGATTTCTCCGCGCACGACCGCAGCCAGGTAAGAAATCGGGTCGGCTTGTGGGCCGGTCAACGCGGGGATTTTGGTTTCGCGTTCGGGCTGGTCAGCTTTCGTCACGCGCAGCAGATTTTTTCGCGGCACGAGCACCTGCCCGGTCTGGCCGTAAATCTCCATGTCCTTCCGGTCAATCGGCCAGTTCCACGACGCCTGGATGATTCCCTGCGCCCTGGGATAGGTCAGCACGATCGTCGCTTCGTCATCGACCTTGGGATATGATTCCGGCTGGAAATGCTGGGTCACTGCGAAGACCGAGGTTGGCCGCTGGCCCGCCATGAGCCACGTCATCAAGTCCGCGCCGTAACAGCCGAAATCGATGACCGCCCCGCCGCCGTTCAATTTCGGATCCGTCAGCCATTGCACAAATTCGGGCGGACAGCCAATCGTGATCGGCCCGCGATGGCCGTCATGCACCACGATCTTCCGCACGTCGCCGATCGCTTTTTTGTCGCAGACCAGATCGTAAGCGGCGGCGTTGGCCGGATACCAGGTGGTCTCGTAATTGACGATCAGATTCACCCCGTTTTTTTTGGCGGACGCCGCCATGGCCAGACCATCTTCGAGGCTGACCGCGAGCGGTTTCTCCATCATCACGTTGATGCCGCGCGGCGCGCACGCCTCCACGACCTGCCGGTGATCGAACGTGGTGGTGAACAACGCCGCTGCCTGCACGTTGGTGTGCGCCAGCAAGGCTTCCAGGCTGGGGAAAAACAAATTGGTGCTGAGTTGGAACATCTCGGCGTAATGCGCCGCCAGCTTCTGGTCCTGCTCGACGATGCCGACCAGTTGCACCGCCGGATTGTTCAGCGCATTCGGGATGAACGAGCCGACATGCCCATGCACGAGGCCGATCACCGCCAGCCGCACCGGTGGCTGGTTCGTCTCCGCACCGGCGGTCAGGGCGGCCAGACCGACGAGGCTGCACAGGAGCAAAAGAATTATTTTCATGATTAATATTTTTTGCGGCGGATATTTTGATTTCATATTGCCGCGTGCAAAGCGGCCAACACAAGACTTTTGGAAATTCTCCAAGCCGAATCCGGAAAACCAGCCCGGTGGGTCGCGCTAATTTGCCGGACCGGCGGAAGAAAATTTCGTAGCGCATGGAAATTCACGACATCCTCAAGCTCGCGGGCGGCCTCATCGCCATGGGTCTCTACGTGCCGATGATCATGGAAATCATTCGGGCGCGCGGCGCGGGCCAGAGCTTCGCCTCGTGGGGATTGTGGGCGGTGCTGGACTCCATCCTCACCATCACGCTCTGGCAGCAGCACGGCAATTATCTGCTCTCGCTCGGGTTCGCGGTGGGCGGCATCGTGCTGGCCGTGGTGCTGCTGGTGCAGGGCGGCTGGGCGTGGGGCAGATTTGAAACCGTCATCGCGCTGATGGTGCTGGCGGGGATCGCGGTGTGGAAATTCAGCGGCCCGCGCAACGCCACCATCGCGGTGACGGCGGCGGTCTGCATCGCGGGCATTCCGGGCTTTGTGGAGATGCTGCGCAAACCGCAGCCGGCGGCAGGCAAACTCTGGGCGGGCTTCACCGTGGCCAACATCCTCGCTTTTTTCGGCGGCACGGCGATGACCGTGGAGGAACGCCTCGTGCCGGTGGCCTTCACGGCGTTGTGCGGGCTGATGGTCGTGGCGTGCTGGTGGCCACAGAAGAAATAATTTGTCGATGCCGGGATGTCTCGTCGAACAAACTTGTTTGTGCCGCCATTTTCCGCCATCAATTTCCGCCCATGACCGATGCCTATTTCATGCAGCTCGCCTTGCGCCTCGCGCGGCGCGGTCTCGGCGCGACTTCGCCCAATCCGATGGTCGGCGCGGTGTTGGTGAAGGGCGGGAAAATCATCGGACGCGGCTGGCACCGGCGCGCCGGCGGCCCGCACGCGGAAATCGAGGCGCTCCGCGACGCGCAAAAGCGCGGCCACAATCCGAAGGGCGCGACGCTTTACGTCACGCTCGAGCCATGCAGCACGCACGGCCGCACGCCGCCGTGCACGGAGGCCATCATCGCCGCCGGAATCAAACGCGTCGTCATCGGCGCGACGGATCCGAACCCGAAACACGCGGGCAAGGGTTTTAATATTTTGCAGCACGCGGGGATTGAAGTGACCAAGGTAGGGTCATCGCGCTGCAATGACCGGACGGCGCAGCGCGCCGCCCCTACCAACATTGACGGCGAATGCGTGAAGCTGAACGAAGCGTTCAACCACTGGATCGTCCGCCGCACGCCCTTCGTCACGGTAAAGGCCGCCATGACGCTCGACGGGAAGATCGCCACGGCCAGCGGCGAGTCCAAATGGATCACTGGCGTAAAGGCCCGGTCGCACGGAATGAAATTGCGCCGGAACAGCGACGCCATTCTTGTCGGCATCAACACGATTCTGGCGGATGATCCAAGCCTCACGGTCAGAAGTCAGAAGTCAGAAGCCAGCATTCACAACAAGAATTTTCGGCTGCGCCGCATCATCCTCGATTCGCTGGCGCGCACACCGCTGGACGCGAAAGTTGCCAGCGATGCACATGCGGCGTTGACTACGGTTGTCGTGAGCAAATCCGCGCCAAAAAAGCGCGTGACCGCTCTGGCCAAACGCGTAAACGTCATCGTTGCGCCAACGGGCAATTCAAAATTCAAAATTCAAAATTCAAAACTGGATTTGAACTGGTTGCTGAAAAAGCTCGGTTCAGAAAACGTGGCGAGCCTTTTGGTCGAAGGCGGCGGCGAGGTGAACGCCTCCTTCCTGCTCGGCGGTTACGCGCAGCGCGTGGCGTTTTTCTACGCGCCGAAAATCCTGGGCGGCCGGGATTCGCGCAAAGGCGTTGCGGGCGACGGCGTGAAATCCCTGAGCGAAGTCATCCAATTGCACGACGTCGCGTGGCGCAGGCTGGGCGGGGATTTGTTGCTGACGGCTTTGGTGGTTAAAGGTTGATGGTTGAAAGTTGCACGTCGGGGCGCGAAAAACTTGCCAACTGCAGCCTGCAACCTGCAACATCTGTCTATGTTCACAGGCATTGTCCAGGAAACCGGAACGGTCGAAAAAATCACGCACGGCAAAAAATCGATTACGCTCACAATCCGCGCCGGGGCTTTGGCGCGCGGCCTGAAACTGGGTGACAGCGTGGCGGTAAACGGCTGCTGCCTGACACTCGTTAAAATTTCCTCGCGCGGAAAATTCAAACTGCTCCAGTTCGACATGCTGCAGGAAAGCTGGCGGCTGACCAACTTGCAGTTCGCCGGGCCCGGTTCGCTGGTGGATCTAGAACGGCCGCTGCGCGCGGACGGCGAGTTCGGCGGGCATTTCGTGACCGGCCATGTGGATGGCCTCGGGAAGATTGTGCGCTGGGAAAAATCCGGCGCGGACCACGTGCTCGAAATCGCCGCGCCGCCGGAGGTGATGCGCTACGTCATCCACAAAGGCTCGATCGCGATCGACGGCATCAGCCTGACGGTGGCGGGCGTCAGTAAAAAAAGTTTCCGGGTGTGGATCATTCCGCACACGTTTGAGGTCACGGTGCTGCGCGAGCGAAAGGTGGGCGACGCGGTGAACCTGGAGGCGGACATGCTGGGCAAATACGTGGAGAAAATTCTCGCGGCGCGAGGCCGACGGTAAAAGAAAAATGGTGCGCATAGCAGGACTTGAACCCTCAAACTGCATTTCGTTGTCATTGTTCATAGTTGTATTTAGTTAATTCTACCTGCTATTCCATATACGCACTTTGCCCTTTAATGGCAACGGTTGTTGTATAACAGAACGTAACTAGAATTAAGAAAAAGTTTGGGAATGTTTGGGGGTAATTCGACGATTTGGGGAATGTTTGGGAGCCCGTAAACTGCCAGAAACTTTGCGGATGTTTGGGGACGCGATTGACTCAACAGTTGAGGCCGAGCGCAAAATCCGGCAGCAATGCGCTCAGGCTTGAGCCACACCGCCGTTTTCCTCGCGATTGCGGAAATCATGCAGGCTGGCGTGCCCGACGCGGTATATCGCAAATTAAGCGAGTTCCTGTCCACGGCCGGCATCGTGGTGCGGCATGGCCAATGGCAATTTTTGGGCCAGCGGGAGCCACACCGCGGCTGCAAGAAAATCCGGTCTGCCGACGGCGGCGCCTTTGCCCGCGCCCGCGCCCGCGCCTTTAGGGCGGAGGCGAAAAGAGCAACAGACGCTCAAAATTCCGCGGAAACGTTCAACGATTTCAATGCCGGCGTTACAAAATTCAATGCGACAGATCCCGCTCGCGAAGCAGAAGGAAATCCCACCGGTTTTTCATTCCCTTTGTCTAAATCCATATGGCTGCATTCCGTTGGCTCACAGGAAGCTTGCGTGGTTGTCGGCTCGGGCTCCCGAATGCCGTCGAATCAAGAATGATTTTCGGGGCAGTCAAAAAATCAGGAACTGGGAAGTGCCTGCTGCTCCTGCCGTCGTTGAATGTCGTAAACGCGGATAATTTTATAACTTTTGTTGACCAGCACTCCTAACTTCTGATCGAGTTCCTTGACGATTTCCAAATCCGCGATAAGTGTATCACCACGCCCAAATCTTTCGCCATTGTTCACACGCTCCAAAAAGTTTTCGTCTGTGATGGCGGCTGATATTTTTTTGATGCCTCGGTAGTAAAACTCCCACTTGTGGCCTTTACTTTTATCCAAGACGGGTTTGAAGATTGGCAATTCCAACCGTTCAATTGCCTTCTGTTCATTATCGGCTGTCCCTTTCCTAGTCTTGCTTACGTATCGGAACAAGCGGCGAGCCAAGGCTCCCCTTTCAGAATCAACCCGGCAGAACGCCAACTCACCCGGCTTCCGTAAATCTGTTGAGCGACATCTCCGAAAAAAGTCACCGAACCACCGGCGGGCACAGCGCTCACTAGCGATTGAATCATTATCGGGGAAAAGTCCTGACCTTCGTCGATAACCACATGCTGGTAGTGGCGCGCTCGAGAATCCGCAGCGAACTCGTCGCGGACCGAAATCGCAATATCGTCCCAGTCGTAAAGCTTTCCGTGTTTTCCGCGCTCGTCGCGGTATGTGTCCCGAATCTGCCAGATTAAGGAAAGGGTGGTTTCTATTGGAAGGCCGGGAGGTAGAGTTGGCGGCGCGCCGCGGTAATGGTCGAATGTTTGAATCCCTTGCTGGGATATCCAGCGAATTTCCTCGGCAATAAACTCCGCTGATTGGGAGAAAAACGGGTGGCTGGCGTGGGCAGCGGCAAGCTTAGCTATCGCAGTATTAATGTAATTTGTCCGCTCGTCAGGACTGGCAACTGAACCATAGCCACCCATTTTGCCCCGGGAGTTCAAGTAGCCCCGCGCAAACTTGTGGTAATTCTCAACGGTTACGTTTGAGAGAATGCTTGAAGCGAGATGGGATAGATACGTCACCAGCGCCCGGTTGAAGGTTACAAGGAGAGTTCGTCCAGAGTGGTCAGTCGCCGGGTCGGCTAAATATGCTGAACGCAGAATCGCGAGCGTGGTCTTGCCGCTACCCGCCGTCCCAAGCACGGCGACATGGCCTTTCGCTGGAAGGTAGAGGACTTCTTTCTGGCGTCCGATTGGTGTTGGTAGAGGCATATCTAGCTTTGTGTAGTCGTGTTAGCTCCGAAATAGCGGTCCCGCCTTAAGCCTCATCATCGTCCGCAAAGTATTGTGCAGTTTTCTGGAGAAAGCCTGGCTTCAAGGAAGTAGCAAGGCCGAGCTTTCGGATGGCCTCGATAACAATGGTGGCGGAAATTGTGGTGGATTTCTTTGTATCTTCCTTAGCCATAAGTGTGCCAGCATACTAAACTGCCGAAGCCGATGCGCAATGGAAAAACAGGCACGCTTAACCTTGCTCACCAAACAGCCATGCGACCGAAACTTTCAAAGCGCGGGCGATGGCAGCGACTTCATAGTCCATCGCGTAGCGAGAACGGTTTTCAATCCGTGAAATCGCCGTCCGGTCCAAAACGATGCCTTGCCCGGCGAGTTTTCCGGCCAAATTATCTTGGCTCACGGCAGGATTGCGCTTCAATCGGGCTTCCCGCACACGTGCGCCAATAATGTTCCGTTTCGTCGTTTTGCTGGTTTTCTTCATCGCGTGTGATTTCCACACGCTTGACATTTAGCCGGTTCCGGCGGTGAATGTGTGCGAAGTCCACACGTTCTCTAAATGGGCTTAAAAACTGAAATGGCGCGTCTAATTGACGGCAGCCGCCACGCCGATACAAAAAACCGTGAAAATTATCATCGTGTCCCTCCTTGCAAGCTGTTCAGTTACGCTCGCCCAATCGAACACTGACGGTGCCGGTTATGTAACCAATGCCAATTTGCTTAAGCCCTTCACACTGACCAATTCCACCGGGGATGTCATTACCAATGCCGTGTTGGTGAAATTGATGCCAAACAACTTCATTTACAAAACACCGAGTGGCGAGATGGGAACAAAGGGGCTCAATTTCCTGCCAAAAGATTGGCAGGAACGAATTGGCTATGTGCTGCAACCGGCGATGGTGGCATTGGGAGATGAATTCTACAAAAAATGGCAAAATGAATTTTCTGATTTTTTGTCCACAAACGAAGCGCCGATTGACCCTAAAACCGGATTGCCCAACGGCACGATAACCGCAACAAACAGCGTGAATTATAATAAATGCATGGAGTGGTATGAAAAGGCGGCGACTTTAGGTGATACAAACGCAATGTGGAAAATCATCGAGCATGATGAGGCCAGTGATGTTGCAGGTGACCGCGTTAGCCCTGAAACCGGACTGCCCATGCGCAAGGAGGCGCTTCGCTGGTTAAAAATACTAGCTGAAAAAGGTGATGCGTCTGCAACGAGACTCGTTAGGGATTGTGAATCGAGAATCAATTTTGATTCGCAAATTAATTCCAGTCTCTCAAGGCGAAATTTTACGAACTGACCCTCGGCGCGGTTCACAATTCACAGGTGGTGGAATTGCGGCGGGCAACAATTGGTGCAGATTCCAGCCGACTTTTTTAATGCGAGCAATACTCACGTCATGCTTGAAACCGCTGACCGCCCGCACCGTGCGCCCCTGCTGATAAGTCAAAATGGCATCGTGCTGTAACACCAGAGGCAGCCCGGCAATGATTTCAGCCATTGAATGTTTTTTGGTTTCAGGGAGTTGAACCGGCGGCAATTTTAAAACGTCTGCCCGGAAAACTTGGTAAAGTTGGGCAAAATCCAGTGAAGCAGTGGCGTTAATTCGCTTTCGCAATTGCTCGCCCGCAATTCGCAACTCCACGCGTAAAACGCTTTCAGCCTTACAATAAAATTTCAGTCCCAGCCGCGAACCGCTCCAACTGATTTGTTTGACCCCTTTGTGCATCGTCGGCCAATTCCTCACGCCGGGAAATCGCACCCATTGATGAGCCAAAATCACGTCCGTTGGTCGCGTCTGGAATTGCCAAACAAGATCCGTGAGAACCCATTGCCAAGAATCAAATTTCACATAGTTCAAAAGGACGGCGCGAAATCGTGCGACACTTTCATCAAGATCTGCCTGATTTGCCAGCAATCGACCGTTGTGCTCCCAAAGCAATTTGGGCAGTTCAGCCTCGGCTTTACAGTTGCCTACACCGTCTGTAAACGGCGGCTGAAAAGTGCGGCGGGGTCATGTGTGTGACGGGGCGGTTCAAAAGTGCGGCATCTTCATTAACAATGAAGCATGTATAGCAATATGAATGACTGGGCCGAGATTCGCAGAAGA